>ENA-OQNI01001384-OQNI01001384.1-human-gut-metagenome-genome-assembly--contig:-NODE-1384-length-15294-cov-3.879080_pt1 | contig 15294 bp, 9 predicted proteins | sample MGYA00242627_ERZ504876 | MGnify/ENA primary metagenome ERZ504876 (study PRJEB26092, sample SAMD00036386) | human gut metagenome | host: Homo sapiens | study: EMG produced TPA metagenomics assembly of... | reverse complement strand
TGAAATAACGGACGAAGAAGAAAATGATTATGAACGTGAAATAGAAGATATGGATAGGGAAAGTGTTGGATTGATTCCATTTAGTGGTTACGAGAGCTTTTTGGAAGAAAACTTGGTTGATTGTGATATGCAACAAGATATAATTTCTCGATTTGAACGAATCAATGAAATATATCAATGTTTTGAAGAATTAGTAGCGAATTATGACGAACTGATTGACATATTAAAAAAATCAGACAAGGCAAAAGAGATAGTAGCTAAAATAGTAAGTTCGGAAACAGAGCTTAAAGACTTTCCAGTGGAAAAAGGTGATGATATAACAGAAGAAGTCATAGAACAAATTGTATTATGGTTAGAAAAGCGTTGTGACGAATTAGGTATATTTGTTGATGCTAATAATTTACCGGATACAATAAATTACGGTGAAGATGTTTCGTTTTTAGGAGCTGAAGATGAAAAAATTATGTTTTCTATTGATGCGATAAATATACATCCATCGGAAGGAGTAGAGGAGTATATTGATATTTCGTTATCGTGTGCTTCTTGGACCGAAGCGTACAAAGGGTATGTTAAATTGACCGTGGGATATATGAATTATAATGATGACGGTGGTGTAACAGATGGATTATCTGACGAGATAGATTATTATTATGAAAGAATTGTGGATAAGTTGGATGAGGTCATTATAGAATTACAGAAGCGACTTGATTTACAACATGATTTCAGCTATGTATTTGAAGACATGTAATCAAAACGTTATTTATTTTTCATTTGAATTAAACAGATTATTACATAACAGTCTTATATTTCGGTATAAGGCTGTTTTTTTATGCCCAAAAAGAAAGGAGACAAGAGCATGAAATTAGTTTTAGCAGAGAAACCGTCTGTTGCCCAGAGTATTGCCAAAGTATTAGGAGCAAATGAACGCTTCGATGGTTACTTGGAGGGTAACGGATATGTTGTCAGTTGGTGTGTGGGTCACTTGGTGGAACTCTTCGAGCCAGAGGGTTACGATGAGAGGTATTCCAAATGGAGTTATGATGATTTGCCTATTGTGCCGGATGAGTGGAAATATCAGGTATCCGCAGGAACCAGAAAGCAGTTCGGGGTACTCCGACAGCTTATGAAACGTGATGATGTAGAAAGTCTTGTGTGTGCAACAGACGCAGGGCGAGAGGGAGAACTGATTTTTCGTCTGGTATATCATCAGTGCCGTTGCAAAAAGCCATTTGAAAGGCTTTGGATTTCTTCTATGGAAGATTTCGCAATCAGAGAGGGCTTTTCCAATCTGAAACCATCAAAAGAATATGATGCTTTGTATGAAGCTGCATTAAGTCGAGAGCGAGCCGATTGGATTGTCGGTATCAATGCTACTCGACTTTTTTCTGTTTTATACGGTCAGACGTTGAATGTTGGTCGAGTAATGACACCAACGCTCGGAATGGCTGTTATGCGAGAAGCTGCAATTTCCGCTTTCCGATCAGAACCATTCTATTCGGTACAACTTGGATTTCCTGAGTTTGTAGCTGTAGGCGAAAGACTGAAGGAAAAGAAACTGGCTGAAGAAATGGTGAAGAAATGTAGAGACAGTTCCGCAGCAGTTGTTACAAAGATTGAGAAGAAGGACAAAACAGAGAAAGCTCCTGCTCTCTATGATCTGACTAGCCTTCAGAGAGATGCTAACAGAGTTCTGGGATTCACGGCACAGCAGACTTTAGATTACACACAGAACCTTTATGAGAAGAAGTTGGTAACGTACCCTCGTACTGACAGCCGTTATCTGACAGAGGATATGGCGGGGGGATTACCTGAGCTTGTGTCCAGAGTGGCACAGGCATTTGAGAAAAAGGGAGCTTTTGATGTAAATGCAGCACAGGTAATCAATAACAAAAAGGTTTCTGATCATCATGCCATTATTCCAACGCAGAGTATGGCAAATGCAGATTTGCAGGAACTACCTGCAGGAGAACGTGCTGTATTGCAGCTTATCGCAGTAAGACTTCTGATTGCGGTAAGCAAAGCACATTGTTATGCAGAGACAACGATGGAACTGACCTGTGCCGATGCTGTTTTTACAGCAAAAGGCAAGGCAGTTCGAGAAGAGGGATGGAAGGGAATCGAAGCAATGTTCCGTCCAGAACGCAAGGAAAAAGAGGAGAAAGAAATTAAAAATCTTCCAGTTGTATCAAAAGGCGATGTGCTGACATTTGAAAAGGTGGAAATCAAAGAAGGAAAGACCAGTCCACCAAAACATTTTACAGAAGATACACTGTTACAGGCTATGGAAAATGCAGGAGCAGATGAAATGCCGGACGAAGCAGAGCGAAAAGGAATCGGAACCCCTGCCACTCGTGCCGGTATCATCGAAAAGCTGGTGCAGAAAGGCTTTATTGAGCGTAAGGGTGACAAGAAAGTGAAGTATCTGATTCCCACAGAAAAAGGTGTTGCACTGATTACGGTCATACCTGAACAGATTCAGTCTCCGTCTATGACGGCAGATTGGGAAGAAAAGCTTTTGCGTATTGAGCATCGAGACTATGAAGCAGAAGCGTTTATGAAAGAAATTGAAGAAATGGTTACTTCTCTTGTGAAGACCTACGAAGTTGTGAAAGGAGCAGATGTGCTTATGCCTAAAAATGCTGTTATCGGAAAATGCCCTCATTGTGGAAGTGAAGTGATTGAACGTCAGAAAGGGTGGTTCTGTGCGAACCGTGAATGCCGTTTTGTTCTCTGGAAAGACAACGGATATTTCAATCATATCGGTAAAAGACTGACTGCCCACATCGTTGATCAGTTGCTTAGAGATGGCAGGGCGAAACTGAAAGATTGCAAATCCAAGAAAACTGGCAAGAACTACAATGCCACAGTCCTGCTTACCACAGAAGCAGATGGCAGAGCGAAATTTCAGATGGAATTTGATAACGGAGGTAAGTAATGAGTAGCGATAGATTGGAAGAAGTCACTTTGATAAACGATTCATCTTACCTTCATCTGAAAGAAAATGATACTGGTTTCCACTACAAACTTTTCGATAAGGAAAGTAAGACAAAAGTATGTGACGGTCAGTTTGATTGGACTGAGCTGGAGGATTCGCCTATTGGCAATCCTTTGGTCGCAGCCAGGCACTATGCTTTTTCAGATATTGGAATTGAAGCAGAAAAGGTTTCCAGAGTATCGTTGGATATTTTGGAATCGTTTGATGAACAGATGGCATGGAAAGTCGGTAAAGACCATTATCTGATTTTGCAGACTTGTGATGATGGCTGGGATTATACCTTGTATGACAAAAATTTCAAAGAAATTGATGGTGGTCAGCTTGATATGCCTGAATTGTCCATGCAGGAAGCTCGCAGTGAGATCCTGCAGGATTTTGAGTTGGATAAAAAAGATTTGGTAGTAGTTGATTACGATGAAGTTGTAGAACGTGCAGAAATGATGGAGGCACAAAAGCATAAAGAAATATACGCAGAAAGAGAAGCGAATCTGTTAGCGGAAGACTTAGATGAATTTAGCTATTCTTTTGATCCGTATGAGTATTTCGACAGTGTGGAAGACAGGATGGAAGCAGTTCAGAGTTTGAAGAATCATATCCTTTCCGGTGATTTGAAGAACATTAAAGACTTGCTGCAGACCGCTATTGATGAAGAGAGTGAATATGCAGATGTGGCGAAAGAACTTATCCATCGTTTAGACGAATACTCCATGAAATATCAGTCTAAGGAAAAGAAGCCTTCTATTCTTGATAAACTTCAGGAACACAAAATCGAATGTTCAGAGAATGGGAGAAAGAAACCAGCCAAATCCAAAGAGGAAGTAAGATGAGCCGTTCAACTTTAACGCTGGCAGAGCAGGAGACAATCATAAATTGGGACAACGAACTGGATACTGCCAGTATTTATACGCATGATCCGAGACTTATTGGCAAATTGAAAGCATTAGCGGAGAAATATCCTGATTCATTTAAGCTGATACGTCGAGGTCCGCAAAAGGCGGTTACCTATCAAGTGCCAAAAAAGAATATTAGTGTGCGTTCGCCTTACAACGAAGAACGCAGGAAAAGGCAATCACAGGAAGCGAAAGTAAATGGATTACAGGACTATTTAAACAATGTGGAGGTAGAAGATGTCACAGAATAAGATTGAAAAATGGGATGAAATCAATGGCAGAAGTCATGAGGAAAAATTAGAAGCATTTTTAGAAACAGCGAATGACAGCTATGCGATTTTGCAGCTCCGTCATACAGACGAAACGATTTCAGAAAGGTTCATGTCACGATCTGCATTACAGAGAATGGGAAAAGAGCCGGAATTTGACCACTATGAAGTAGTATATATTGCTCCGTTGGAACCGTTCACGAACTTAAATGCCATGTTGGAGGGTATTTATACTAAATTTAATATCCAACATCCCGAAGATTTCAGAGGTCATAGTTTATCCGTCAGCGACATCGTAGCTTTAAAACAGAATGGTGTGGTATCTTGCCATTATGTAGATTCTTTTGGTTTTGCAGAGCTTTCAGGCTTTATGAAACCAGAGAACTATCTGAAAAATGCAGAGATGGCAATGGAAGATGACTACGGCATGATCGATGGCGTTATCAATAACGGAGAAGCTCCTGCAACAGAGGAGAAGCCATCTGTTCTTGAAAAATTAAAAGAACAGCCTGTCGTTGATACACCGAAGAAATCTTCCAGACACTCGATGGAAAGGGATATGGAGTAATGGAATTTTCTAAAGATGAAATGTATTTGATGATGCTTTACAGTCCTGGCACGAAGTCAGGACTGGTAGAAGCATTAAAGCAGATGAAGATGCAGCTCACACCAGAGGAAACGGAGCTTTGCAGCATGACGGATTCGACACTTGCAAAACTGGAGGTTATGACTGACGAAGAATTTGAAAGGCTGAATCTTTATCCCGATATTTAAGAAACGGAGGAATTAGATGAACGCTAAAGAACGATTTTATTCGGGAGTGGCAAGAGAAACCATTCACCGATTAACTTCCAATAAAGATTATTGGACTTCCTTTTTGAAGACAATGGGGCGAAATTATGAGTTCACATATCCCGAACAGGTTATGATCTACGCACAGCGTCCTGATGCTAAACTTTGCAAGGAGTACGATGAATGGAACAGCGATGATTACAGAAGGTATGTAAGGCGTGGCTCAAAGGGTATCGCTCTATTTGTGACTGACAGGAATCAACCATATCTTCGCTATGTGTTTGATGTGTCAGATACGGGTACTCGTCGCAGTTCTCCTGCTCTCAACATTTGGAGCATTACTGATGAATATCGTCCGTTGATTCAGTCTGCAATGGAAAGAACCTTTGAGGTTGAAGCAAAGGGGATTTTAGAAATGCAGCTTGAAACAGTTGCTGAGAAATTGACCAATGAATATTGGGATGAATACGGGGAACAGTTCTTCGACATCGTTGAGAATAGTTTTTTGGAAGAGTATGATAGAGACAACATCGAAATGGCATTCCGTAGAGCTGTATCAACCAGTGTAACGTATGCGTTATACACTCGCTGTGTAGAGAACCCGGATGAATATTTCGAGCATGACGATTTCAAGAATGTATTTGATTTTAATACCAGACAGACTGTCAATGCCCTTGGTACGGCGGTCAGCAGTATTACTTCTCAGATATGTAAAGAAATCGAACTGGTAATTGAAGAATATGAGCAGAATAAAGAAGCGGAAAGGAGCATTTATAATGAGCGAAATGAATTATATGAGAACTGGGGATTATCTGATTCCAGACATGCAGTTGAAAGTGACAGAACCGAAAGAACTGGGCAAGTACGGAAGGATGAGAAGAGAGTTCCTGAAGAACCACAAGCCGATGATTTACAACGACATGATTCTGGAAGAGACTCTGTTCCCGCATCTGTGGGAAATTCAGGAGACAGCAACAGCCAGAATGGAGCAGATGATGGCCGAGTTGCTGAAACAGAATCCGGGACCGGACAAAAAGACAAATCAGATGGGATGGGTTCAGCACAGAAATATGTTGAAAGCACAGGTGGAGGAAGTGATTCTGACGGAACTTATCAACAATTAAATCTTAACCTGTTTTTATCCGAAAATGAACAAATATCTTTTATTGACCTTAGAGCAGAGAGCCAAAAGCCCTCTGCTTTTTCTTTTGAGCAAAGCGAAATAGACCACATACTCCAGTTAGGCAGTAATACTGATGAAAGCCGTAAGCGAATTGCCACAGAGTTTATGAAGCAGAAGTCAGTAGGAGAAATCGCAGAATTTCTGAAAACTGTGTATCGTGGTGGTTTTGGGATTAAGGATGAAAAGAGAAATGTTGCTGCATGGTATGCCGAAGATGGGATTCATCTTGCCAAGGGAAATGCTGCACAGTATGTAAATAACGCTCAGGTTATCAGTTGGAAAGAAGCTGCAGAGCGTATCGGTCAGCTTTTGGAAGAAGGGAAATTTGCTACCAATGTGGAACTGGCAGAAGCACCAGGATATGAGAGACAGAAATTAGCAGAAACATTCTGGTATCTGTATCATGATTTATCCAAAGAAGCCAGAGAACAGGGACATTTATCTTCCATAAATGAAGTGCGTGGGAAAGGTTTCCCAGATGTAACAGCAGGATTGGCGGATCTTCTGAAAGAAAAAGAGTTCCGTACAAGACTGACATCAGAATTTAGACATTTTATTGCTGAATGGAAAAGAGATGAATCCCTACTTCGATTCCGTTATCATCGCCCGGAGCAACTAATGGAGCGATTAAAAGATTTGGAGCTTCCACGCAGAGAATATGTTTCCGATATGGCAGAGCTTCCACAGTATGAGTATTTCATCACAGATGATGAATTAAATGTTGCACTTTCTGGTGGAAGTGGTTTTGCAGGTGGCAGAGGTAGAATTTATGAGTTCTTTCAACAGCCACATACACAGAAAGAAAAAGCAGACTTTTTGAAAGACCAGTATGGCACAGGTGGTCGTTCTCATGCGTTATCTGGGGCAACGGCAAGTGATGAAGACCATGATGCAAAAGGAGAGCGTTTCAAAAAAGTAGGGTGCGAACCAGTAAAGCTGTCTTGGACACAGGTGGCAAATCGTATTGATGAGCTTATTAAGAATGACCGCTATCTCACGCCAAAGGAAAAGGAAGAACGTCAGGCTATCGAAGATGCCAAAGCAGAACTTGTAGAAGAAGTGATTGAAGATGAGGTTTCAGAAGAAAGCATTCCAGAAGAAGTAGCCGAAGATGTTGTTGATGAAAAAGCGGCTGATTTAGGTACAGAGAACCTGCAAACGCAGGGCGAGGAGCAATCAGAAATTGAAACTGATAGTGTTGCACCTGTGGAAAAAGAAACAGCCGAAAAGCCTGCATTTGACTGGCAGGTGGGACAGACTGTTTATCTGGATGGAACAGCATTTGATATTACAGAAATCAGAGACAACGAGATTCAGTTGTTAGATCCGACACTTGTGTATCCGATTTTCCGAGTGGAGAGCCGAGAAAATTTTGAACGCCTGATAAACGCAGATGAACGTAATTTCAAGCAGCCGGAAGACAAGAATGTGATTCCTGCTGTAAATTTCCAAATTACAGATGATCATTTAGGTGAGGGCGGTCCGAAGCAGAAATATGTAAGAAATATTGAAGCGATTCGCCTTTTGTACACTCTTGAGGAAGAAAAGAGAAATGCGACACCTGAAGAACAGGAAGTATTATCGCAGTATGTTGGTTGGGGTGGACTTGCTGACGCATTTGATAAAAACAAATCTGCATGGTCAAAAGAATATGAAGAATTAAAAAATCTTCTGCCGGAGCGTGAATATGAGATGGCAAGAGCTTCTACACTGAATGCTCATTATACCAGTCCTGTGGTGATTCGTGCCATGTATGATGCAATGGCACAGATGGGATTTACGTCTGGCAACATATTGGAGCCTGCAATGGGTATCGGTAACTTCTTCGGTATGCTGCCGGAAGAAATGCGAAACAGCAGATTGTATGGTGTGGAACTGGATTCTATCAGTGGACGAATTGCAAAGAAGCTTTATCCAAATGCGGATATTACCGTAGCAGGATTTGAAACCACAGACCGCAGAGACTTCTTTGATGTTGCTATCGGTAATGTCCCGTTTGGTAATTACAAAGTCAGCGATAAGTCATACGACAAGTTAGGATTTTCCATTCATAACTATTTTTTTGCCAAAGCACTTGACCAGGTGCGTCCGGGTGGCGTGGTTGCTTTTGTAACCAGCAGGTCCACAATGGATCAGCAGTCTCCTGACGTGCGTAAGTATCTGGCACAGAGGGCAGAACTGTTAGGAGCAATCCGACTTCCGAACAATGCGTTTAAGGCAAATGCAGGTACTGATGTTGTATCAGATATTATCTTTTTACAGAAAAGAGACCATCCGATTGATATTGAGCCGGATTGGGTGCATTTGGGAATGACACCAGAGGGGTATGCCCTTAACAGCTATTTTGTGAATCATCCAGAAATGATTATGGGTGAGCTTTCCACACAGTCAACGCAGTACGGCAAGGAAGAATGTACGGTTGTGCCGACAGAAGGTGTGGAACTGGCAGAACAGTTAAAAGAAGCGATTACACATATCCATGGAAAATACGAAGAAGTAGAGTTTATCGAGCCGGACTTTACGGGTGTAGCAGAAACGATTCCTGCTGACCCGAATGTAAAGAACTTTTCCTATACCGTTGTAGATGGAGAATTGTATTTCCGTGAAAATTCTGTTATGCGACTGTGTGATCTGAATGAAACAGCAAAAGGCAGAATCAAAGGGATGGTTCAGCTCCGTCAGGTGGTAAATGAACTGATTGATTACCAGTTGGAAGATTACCCTGATGAAATGATTCAGGCAAAGCAGCGAGAGTTGGAGACAGTGTATGATTCGTTCACAGAAAACTATGGACTGATCAATGCAAGAGCCAATGCACAGGCATTTTCTGAAGACTCTTCCTATTATCTTCTTTGTTCTTTGGAAAACCTCGATGAGAACGGGGAATTGGAGAGTAAAGCAGATATGTTTAACAAAAGGACAATTCGTCCAGAAGTTAAAATTACCAGTGTGGATACGCCGAGTGAAGCACTTGCAATCTCCATTGGAGAACGTGGCAAGGTGGATTTGCCTTATATGGCAGAGCTGCTTGGAACAGAGAATTATGATGATGTAATTGAGGGATTGAAAGGTGTTATTTTTAAAGATCCAATGAGTTCTGATGAACCGTACAAAGGATGGCAGACAGCAGATGAATATCTTTCCGGCAATGTGCGTGATAAACTTCGCATTGCAAAGAAAGAAGCAAGGATTGACAGTCGATACAATATCAACGTGGAAGCTCTGGAAAAAGCACAGCCGAAGGATTTGGATGCGTCTGAAATTGATGTACGTCTTGGTGCGACTTGGATTGACCGAGATTATATTCAGGACTTCATGGAAGAAACTTTTGATACGCCATATTATTTGCGTAGAGCGATTGAAGTGAAGTTTTCTCCGTTTACAGCAGAGTGGCAGATTACAGGAAAAAGCAGACCGAGCAACAATGATGTTAGTGCCTATGTAACTTATGGTACAGACCGTGCCAATGCTTATCGTATTCTGGAAGATACGTTGAATCTGAAAGATGTGCGTATTTATGACACGATTGAAGAGGACGGAAAACAGAAGCGAGTTCTGAACAAAAGGGAAACTACCCTTGCACAGCAGAAACAGCAGGCTATCAAAGATGCGTTCCAGAACTGGATTTGGAAAGACCCTTACCGCAGACAGGAACTGGTCAAGACCTATAATGAAATGTTCAACTCTACCAGACCTCGTGAATACGATGGCAGTCATATTCGATTTGGAGGTATGAACCCGGATATTAAATTAAGATCACATCAGTTAAATGCTATTGCTCATGTTCTTTATGGCGGTAATACCTTGTTGGCACACGAAGTAGGTGCAGGCAAGACCTTTGAAATGGCTGCGTCTGCTATGGAAAGTAAAAGACTTGGATTGTGTCAGAAGAGTATGTTTGTTGTGCCGAACCATTTAACCTTACAATGGGCAAATGAGTTCCTTAGACTGTATCCGAGTGCAAAATTGTTAGTAGCAAGTAAGAAAGATTTTGAGACAGCCAATCGTAAAAAGTTCTGTGCCAGAATTGCCACAGGTGATTATGATGCAGTCATTATCGGTCATAGTCAGTTTGAGAAAATCCCGATTTCCGCAGAAAGACAGGAGCGTTTGCTTCGTGAGCAGATTGATGAGATTGAAAATGCTCTGGATGAATTGAAGCGTAGTCATGGAGAGAATTTTTCTATCAAACAGATGGAAAAGACCAGAAAATCCTTGCAGACCCGATTGGACAAGCTGACTTCCACAGAGAGAAAGGATGATGTAATCACATTTGAACAGTTGGGTGTTGACCGACTGTTTGTAGATGAAAGCCACGCATATAAAAATCTCTTCTTATATACAAAGATGAGGAATGTGGCAGGTTTATCGACTTCCGAAGCACAGAAATCTTCGGATATGTTTATGAAGTGCCGATATATGGACGAAGTGACAGGTGGACGAGGTATTATCTTCGCCACGGGTACACCAGTAAGCAACTCTATGACAGAGCTTTATACCGTCATGCGTTATCTCCAGTACAGTACACTTCAGCAGAAAAAGCTCACGCACTTTGACTGTTGGGCTTCGACATTTGGAGAAACAACAACGGCCATTGAGTTAGCTCCTGAAGGAACTGGTTATAGAGCAAGAACACGATTTGCGAAGTTCTTCAACTTGCCGGAGCTTATGAATATGTTCAAAGAGGTTGCAGATATTAAGACCTCTGACCAGTTGAATCTTCCTGTGCCGGAAGCAAAATTTGAAACAGTGGTAGTACAGCCATCGGATATTCAGAAAGAAATGGTCGCTTCACTGTCGGAACGTGCAGCTCTTGTTCATGGTGGAACAGTAGACCCATCTGTGGATAACATGCTGAAAATCACATCAGATGGTAGAAAAATTGGTCTAGATCAGCGATTGATGAATCCAATGCTGCCGGATGACCCGAACAGCAAATTAAATGTCTGTGTCAATAATGTATTCCGTATCTGGGAGGACGGAAAGGAAGATAAGCTGGCACAGCTTCTGTTCTGTGATTTGTCTACACCGAAAAATGATGGCACATTTAATGTCTATGATGATATTAAGGCAAAATTGATTGCCCGTGGTGTGCCAGAAGAAGAAATTGCATTTATTCATAGTGCCGATACCGAAGCAAAAAAGAAAGAACTTTTTTCTAAAGTTCGCTCCGGGCAGGTGCGAGTGCTGCTTGGCAGTACACAAAAGATGGGAGCCGGCACGAATGTTCAGGACCGATTAGTAGCGGTTCATCATTTGGATGTTGGCTGGAGACCGTCAGACATGACTCAGAGAAACGGACGTATTATTCGTCAGGGTAACAAAAATAAGGAGGTTCAGATTTATCAATATGTTACAGAGGGTACTTTTGATGCCTATCTGTATCAGACATTGGAAAATAAGCAGAAATTTATCAGTCAGATTATGACCAGTAAATCGCCTGTTCGTTCCTGTGATGATGTGGATGAGCAGGCTCTTTCTTATGCTGAAATCAAAGCTTTGTGTGCTGGCAATCCTTTGATTAAAGAAAAGATGGATTTGGATATTGATGTGGCAAGGCTGAAAGTGCTGAAAGCAGACCATCAGAGCAAACAGTATCGTTTGGAAGACCAGTTGCTGAAATATTTCCCTGCGGAAATAGAAAAGCACCATGAATTTATCCGTGGATTGGAAAACGATATTGCTGTTGTTGCACAGAATCCATTACCAAAAGAAGATTTTGTAGGTATGGTTGTAGGCGAGAGAAAATTTGCGGACAAGGAAATGGCAGGCGAAGCGATTTTGGCAGCTTGCAAAAACTATAAGGGAACGGAACCAATGCCAGTTGGTGAGTATCGAGGATTCAAGATGGAACTGACTTATGATAGTTTTCATCAGGAATTTTTTATGACACTAAAAGGGAATATGAGTCATAAAGTTGCACTTGGTTCTGATGCCAGAGGTAACTTGATTCGTCTGGATAACGCTCTTGCCAATATCCCGAATCGATTGGAAGATGTGAAAACAAAGTTGGAGAATCTGGAAAATCAGCAGAAAGCAGCAGAAGCAGAAATCGGGAAGCCATTTCCACAGGAAAAGGAACTTACAGTGAAAAGTGCAAGATTGGCAGAACTGGATGCTGAGCTGAATATGGATGACCGTAAATCTCCGAAAGCAAAAGAGGAGCGTCCATCGGTATTGGCAGATTTGAAACAGCGTGCCGGACAGATACCACCAGACCGTCACAGATCATCAGAACATGAGGAGGTGCTGTAATGGGCAAACGTGACAAAGAAGTTCACTTTGTAATGTCAGAGGAAGAAATCAGCCGAATGCGTATGAAGATGGAGGAGCTGGGCATTCGTAGTCAGAGTGCCTATCTCCGTAAAATGGCGTTGGACGGTTATAGTGTGAAACTGGATTTGCAGGACGTAAAAGAAATGGTTTCTTTGCTCCGCAGGTGCAGCAACAATCTGAACCAGTACGCAAAGAGAGCCAATGAAACAGGCAGTATCTATGAAGCAGATATTAAAGATTTGCAGGCAAGATTTGACGAAATATGGGGTGTAGGTAAAGAAATACTCCTGAGACTTTCCAGTATTCAGTGAGCCTGCATTTGCAGGGCGATTGTACCTCAAAACGCACCAGAAAGGCACAGGATTCGTCTTGTGTCTTTTACATAGAAAATTTTCTGTGTAGCCGTTGACAAAGTTGCAGTTTTCGGTTGTTGTTTGTAAAATAAAATTGAGAAAGAAGAAAAGGAGGCAGAGTTGATGAAATTAGTAAAACTTCCGTTCAAAATCTTGGCTTTACCAGTGATGTTAGTATTAGGAGTATTGGGACTGATTGCAAAATTAGCAACAAATCTCTCTTGTTATATTGTCGGACCATTTATGTTGTTCTTGGGTGGCTGTTGTGTTTATGCCATTGTCATGCAGCTTTGGAGTCAGTTGGCAATATTGGCAGTTCTGTTACTTGGTTGTGTGGTAATGCTGTTTGGTGCTTCCTGGATTATTGTTTTTCTTGAAAGCGCAGCAAGCAGAATATCTATTTTTGTTTATGAATAATGGGAGGTATATATGGCAACTAAAAGGCAACATTTTGTGCCACGTGTTTATATGAAAGCATGGGAGACACAGGCTGAAACGAGTAGAGAACCAAATAGAAAATTTGAAGGTGTGTATGTTTTTGAAAATTCAAATGAAATAGGAGAAGGGGCAAATAGAAATTCGATATTATGGAAGCCACACTTATATACAATAAAGTTTAAATATCTTTTTATTGTAAATTCCTGCCCTAAAATATATAGCGATTTTGTTGACATGGTCTATGATGTAATGAGAAATCGTACATTGCAACCTATATATGGAAAAGATGGATACAGCATTATTAAAACGAAGAAGAGTATTCGTAAACACTTACTTAATATAGATAATTGGGAATTTTATTATGATGATGGGAATGTGGCAAAACAAAGAAGCATTAAAAATCAAATAGAATCATTAAATAGTTATGTTTTAGAAAGTGCATTTGATGAGTGTTTTGAAACTAGATGGGAACGGAATTTAAATGATTTTATTGAATCAGTACATAATGGAATTCCCGTTGCAATGGGAATGAGTGAGAGGGTTATTCCAGTAGAAAGTGCTATGAATATGTTGAGTTTTTTCTTTATGATGCTGTGTAGAAGCCCACAGTTTGATGCGATGGGAATATATACAGATATTAAGAACAATATCTTGTATCCTATTTTTGAGGAAATGTGTATTAGTGATGATTTGACTACGCAGGAAGAGATAGATGCAGCAATTGAAGAGGGAAAAGAATATGCGAATGAATTGATGACAGGTATTTGGTATTCGGAGCTATATAAAATGATTTATAAAAATAAAGGTGGATTTTATCATGGCACTTTAGTTAAAGCAATAAAAGACTGTCAAATGATTTTGTTTGAAGCTTATGATGATGCGGGTACGTTTATCACTTCGGATAATCCAGCTTTTGAACATATTTCCGCTGTGACAAGAGAGAATTCCAATGGTTTTGTGTTCCCGATTTCCCCTAAATACTTGTTATTTATTGCCAAAGGAGCTGATAAAATCAATATTGTAGATCATAGATTTGCAAATACAGATACAGTTAAGCATTTTAATCAGATAATAAAGCAACATAAAATGAACATGTTAATATCAACAGAAAAAAACATAAGAAAAGTTTTATAAGAATCAAAGTGCGATTATGGGCTATCTTAATGGATGGATCTTTTCTTTTTGAAGAAAGGCAGGTGAAACGATGGCAGCAACAAGATTGATTGCCGTACACATAAATAAAGGAAAGACAGCAGCTCAAAGTTTGGCTGACAGACTGGATTATTCTCATAATCCTATAAAGACCAATGACGGAGAATTTGTTACAGGATATGAATGTGATCCGAGGACTGCGTGGGAAGAGTTCCTGTTGACAAAGAGAGAATATGAACAGAAAATTGGCAGACAACAGAAAGGCGATGTGCTTGCCTATCAGATTCGCCAGTCCTTCAAACCAGGAGAGATTACACCTGAAGAAGCTAACCGATTAGGGTATGAACTGGCTATGAGATTTACCAAAAGGAAGCACGCTTTTACGGTGTCAACTCATATAGACAAAGCACATATTCATAATCATATTTATTTCAATTCAACTACTCTGGATGGCACGAGAAAATTTAAGAATTTCTGGTTTTCGGGTATTGCTCTTCAGAGAGTAAGTGATTTAATTTGTCTGGAGAATGGTCTGTCTGTTATTGAAAAGAAAGTATATCGTGACAGGACGAAGCGAACAGAATATCCGAAGAAAGAAACATTTCGTGATAGTATCTGTGCAGTGATTGATAAGACACTTGCTGAGAAACCAAAAGACTTTGAAGAATTGCTGAAACTTCTGGAACAGGCAGGATATGAGTGTAAGCGTGGGAAAAATATTGCTGTTCGAGGCAAAGGACAGAAACGATTTATTCGTTTTTGCTCTTTGGGAGACGGTTATACGCAGGAAGAAATTATGGCTGTCATTTCCGGCAATGCACAGCATAAAGCAAAATCCAAAAAGAAACCTTTGCAGGATAATCAGAAGCTGAATTTGATACTGGATATTCAGGAGAAAATGGCACAGAAAGGACCAGGCTATCAGCGTTGGGCAACTGTTTACAAT
>ENA-OQNI01001378-OQNI01001378.1-human-gut-metagenome-genome-assembly--contig:-NODE-1378-length-15331-cov-3.217114_pt1 | contig 15331 bp, 8 predicted proteins | sample MGYA00242627_ERZ504876 | MGnify/ENA primary metagenome ERZ504876 (study PRJEB26092, sample SAMD00036386) | human gut metagenome | host: Homo sapiens | study: EMG produced TPA metagenomics assembly of... | reverse complement strand
CTTGATCAAGATTCCGGAAGGTTTATAGAACGGATTAAAAGTACCTGTTTCCGGATTGCCCTTGGATTTGTAGCCGTGATAAAGACGAATTTTCAGGTCGAATTCCTTACGGTCTTTCAAAAAACGGATAACTCCTTTCAAACCTATCGGGTTACTGTCTCCTGTTATTTCAGCTTCCTTGCTATGTTTGGTCTTGTCCCAGGGGGTAGTGTCCACATAAAGATAATCCACCAATTTCTGCGGTTCATTGTCATCGGCTTCCGGCTGACCGTCAAATGTGGGTTTTACATTTTCAGGCGTGAAGAAATGTTGATGAATATTATCCTGCCCGTTTTCTATAAACTGGCTGTTCATCAAATCTCCTTTGGCGTTATAGTAATAGATGAACATCAAATAAACGGGAGCCGGGGTGTATTTCCCATAAGTATAGTAGTCTCCATTTTTCTGCACGTAGAACTTGCTTTGACTGCCTTCGGCAAGCCTCCAACCCTTGCCGGCTTTCAGCTCATAAGTTATTTCCTGAATACGTTTCATGTGCTTGGCCGGAGATTCCGGATTCTGGTGAGGTCCACCGACTTTCTGTATTTCATTCCAGTCTGCATGCAGGTGACATTCCACAAGACGGATAGTCATTTTGGAAGGATCTTCATGCAATTTATTATCTGTCTCATTTTCAGGAATTACAGGATCTTTACTGCATGAATTGAACAACAACGAAAGAGCTGTTCCTATCAGGAACATCAATGCGATTTTACATACATTTGTTTTCATTTTTTATTTATTTGGTTAATAATAATTGTTATAAATCAAAAACTCCAGTTCACTACACAACGTACATCAGATCCCATGTCATGTGCATAGTAGCGTGAACGGTTAGTGTATTCTTTATATTCTTTGTTCAAGATATTGTCTGCCGCTATCATGAATTGTAGTTTGTATCCGTATTTTACAGGACACTCAAAGCTAGCAGCGAACCCCAAGAGGTGGTATGCCGGAGGGGTATAGGGAATAAGATCCGTATTCGAGTCAAACCGGGTCTGTTTTGCCACGAATCGATGTCTGATACTCAAACGTAATTTGGAATGCGATTTGGTTTCGTGAAGCCATGAGAGGTCATGGCTGAAACGGGAAGAGGGGATATAAGGAAGGTAATTTCCTGTCGTCTGTTCATTTGCCCGTATAAAAGAAGCAATCAGGTGATAATCCCATGAATTTATGGGCATGAAGTGAAAGTCAAAATCCATTCCGCGAAAGAAAGCCGGGGTCTGTTTGTATTGGAATACAGGGTATACCCCCGAAATAACAGTGATGGTTTCTTTCTTCGGTTCATCATAGATATAGCCGCTTATCCATTGCAGGTAACCGTCCATTCGGGCACTGAATACCTTATTGCTGTAACTGATGGAAGATATCCATTTATAGCTCCTTTCGGAGTGCATGGTAGAATCTCCTTTGACAAACATTCCGGTTCCGAGTTCATTTCCGTTGCTATATAATTCATACACGGGAGGAGCTCTCCAGGCCAGCCCGAAATTAGTGGTGAGCTTCCATTGGTCAGAGAAATGATGATGACCTCCCAGACTGTATGATACGTTATTGAACTTTCTTGTTCCTCCATAGAGACTTCCTGTCCAGTCATAACCACTGGCACGGGTTTCCTGTCCGTCAAAACGAATACCTGCTTCAATTCCTCCTTTACTGTAATTATACTTCCCGATACCATATATTCCCATCTGTGTCTCCGTATAGTTGGGAATAACGGGAACAATACCTGTTCCTGCCTGACTGTGATTATCAATGAACATAATTTGTCCCCCAACCTCTGTTTGCCATGAATTATAATTCAATTTCCAGCAGAGAGAGTTTTGTAATGAGTTTAAGTGCAGGGAAACAGCTGGAATGTCGGAACCCAGACGCCGGATGCGGTTTTCCTGTCGGTCGTCCTTCTGCCAGGAACTTTGCCAGTAAAGATTTCCTGCGTTCCGCATACTGAACTTCATTTTACCAATGGCTGTCTGATGGGTAACTTTTTGATATGGGTATGCGATACTTCGCGTGAAAGGATCTGTGTACAGGGGACGTCCCAATCGGATACGTTCTGCCAGCAGATCTTCACTTCCCATCTGGGCACTGAACATTACTCCCGTCCGGTTGTAAAAGTGACTGTAGAATCCTTCTATTCTTAAACGTCCACGGTCATAGCCGAGTAAAGCGGAGGTATGATGTTCTCTGGCTCCAGTGTTATTTAGAAGATAGTTTGCGGTGGAACGGTCTCCGGAATTTGAATATGTCCCCTGTACTCGCCAGGCAAGGTCACGGAGAAAAGGGAAAGTGCCTTCCAACTGTCCGGTCAGCACATAACGGTGACCATTACTTCCATAAAGTATGGAAGTCTTTCCTTTCAAGGCCTTCTTCCGGAAGGGTAAGGGAGCCTGTTCCATGACAATAATTCCTCCCAAAGCTTCTGAACCATATCGTACCGCGTCAGAACCTTTTATCACCCGAATGGAAGCGTTTCCGTTCATATCCACTTCAGGAGCATGATCAACTCCCCATTGTTGGCCTGTCTGGCGGGAACCATTGTTTATGATTAATATCCGGTTGCCATACATTCCTTGGATGACAGGTTTGGCAACTGTCGTCCCCGTACTGATGGAACTTACGCCACTGACCTGTTCAAGCAGAGAGGTGAGAGAAGTTCCCAATGCGCGATTGATTGCGAAGGAAGTAAGGTTGTTGCTTACCGTATTCCGAGTCACTCCGGAGCACTCACCGGTAATAATGACTTCTTCCAGAATTTTTATCTCCGGATAAAGATATACTGTTTGAATATTCACCTTTTTGAATGCCTCACTCAAATATATATATTGAGATTTGTAGCCCAAACTCTGTACAAGAACTGTATCCTTGGAATTTGTCTTCCAAGGGATAATGATTCTTCCTCCGGTTGAACTGGCAAGGGGTTGATTCTCCAATAAGATGTAAGCTCCTTCAATCGGACGTCCGGTTTCCTTATCTACAACCAACAGTGTCCTATGTGTATCTGATTGCTGTCGGTATTTCTGTGCATACATCCTTGTAGGAGATATTGCACACAGCCAGACAATGAATAGACACACATATTGGAAATATGCATGAAATGTCATACTTTACGAAAATTGTAATGAAGTTATAAATTGTTTAAGATAACCAAAGGGCACAGCATCCCTCTTTCACATGTCATCTTATAATGCATGCAACCCATGAGAGGGATTGTAATAGTTGGACAGGAGGAGCGCGGAGAGACAATAGGGGAAAAGTAACAGTAATGTCCTTCTCCTTTTGGATAAGATATTCAACGGGGTTCTCTGTCTGAACGCAATTGTACTCAAAGCTCTCGGCTTCGGTAAATGAAGATAAAGTGAACAGGCAGATAGCACATTTATCGGCAGAATCATGATGGGAAGATTGTTGCTCATCATGAGATATACATAAATCTTCTTTGTGAACATGAAAGGCTTTCACAAAGAAGAAAGGCATCATAGTCAGCAACAATAAGCATGCCACTATGGCTCTGTATTTCCGCTTTTTTCTTGCATTATCCATTAGGTTGTAAAGATAGCAGATTGCATAATTGTACGCAATACCTATAAATGATGATTTTACGATCAAGTACGATTAAATATATTGTCCCGATTATTTTGATATGGGAATCAAATAAATCGACACATCGTTACCGGCTGTATGATAACAGGCTATAATAAATCTTCCTATTTTTATTCCTGTTCATATTGGAGGGCCTGTGTAAGATGCCCCCTAAAACCAAAATGATTCTTCTCCCAGAAAATATTCAGTAATGATCTCTTGATAAGTTTTGACCGATGAGCATTATTATTTTAAAATCAAGTACTTCGATTCTCATATAATTGTTTTTAAATTCGTTTAAAATTGAACGGTGTCCAATTGTTACGATAATACTTCAGTTCACGTTGATATTTCGAGGACGCAAAGTACGGCTCATTCCCAAAGCATAAGAGAAAGGATTGATGTCGAAATCGCGTTCAAATGTTCCGGTTACCATATTCTTTCTTTGCGGAAGTGTACCTGGAAAGTTTTGGTTACGCCAATTTCCTTGTACAGATATGCCAGCTTTTATCTTGTCTTCATTCCAATAGAAAGATTTTTTTATATTTATTGGTCGAGAGAGGCTACTACTACCCTCCTGAAGTTAGTAAACGGAATCATTTTTTACTTCCTCTTTTTTTCTTATTGTTGTGCATTAATAAATAAAGCTCTTGCAAGAAAAAAAAGGAATATTTTTGTCTTAGATATCATTGTGAATTTCAATTTAAATATAAACACAATATTGGACCGGATCAATTTGTCACAAATCATTTTATAACGAAGAAGGTATGTGTATGGACATATTAAAAAGAATAGCGTCACTCGTCAATACCAAATCATTAGCACCAATCATTTGAAAAACAATATACAAAAAACGCTTTCCGCCAATCTCCTTTAATTGGGCGGAGTTAAGTTCAAATCTTACATTATCCAAATATATATCCTTTACAGAAGAAAAGAGACCATTCAAGACGTTCTTGCTCCATTTATTCTTTTCCCATTGCAATGAATCATGATCCTTAATTACAAATTCCACATACTGTATCCATCTATCTATAGAATTGGAAAACTTATTTTTCACATCACCATAATTACTATTCTTAAGTTTATTTTTCACAAACTCATGCAAATCCGGTGTTGAGTAGGCTATCAACTCATTCTTCAATTCACTTAAGGGTTTAAAACCGGTGAATATTTTATCAAATTCTGCAAGCAACAAGCCACCATTACCCTTTGCATACATGCTTAAATGTAGTGTAAGCATGTTGCCTGTGTCGCTTTTTTCTTTCAGAGTTGTACTGATTTCCACAGCATACGCACTTTCATCATATGAAAAAATGTGACCATTAAATAGAGATGGATTTTCATATATCCCTCTCATATACTTCTGTTTTATAAAATCTGTATTTACAGTAACCTTTCCTTCATAATATTTATTCTTGTCAAACAGAAGTGATATTCTTTTTTTAGACCTACTATTATTGTACCTAAGATAGAAAGAAAGCTGATTTTGCTCATATTTTATATCTTCAAGAACCGTCTTCTCAAGATCTTCCAGAGTAAAAAGATATTTTTCTCCCCCTACATTTATAGAATAAAAGTCCACTAACCGGCCTAAATTCTCAATTGTAAACATGTTCACTTTATGTAATCTGTAAAAGCTATCAAAATCAAGCTTTGCATAATAATCAGCATTTGCTTTCCACTCAGCTTGTGCACCATTAACCATTTGATAATCGTCAGGTTTGCTCACAAAGCCGGTAAAAGTGAATTCATTCTTAAAAGGTGAACCATTTACCGTGCCTGTAACATATAGCACAAATGAGCCTTTTTGATAATCTTTCCTTTTCACTACAGCCTCAGTTATTTTTATCATTTTCCCGTTTATCTGCAGCGTCTCTTTCTGTGCTTCAACAAGTCCTAACGCAACATTTATATCTCTAGACATATCAAATCTAAAATAAGCTGCAACATCCTCTTTAGCCACAGCGGGAACTGATCCGGATTGTTCACTATGAGATTCTTCCTGTTGCCTGGGATGTCGATTCCGGGATTCAATCGGATCATTCTCACCACAAGCAACTAATAACATTATACAGACAAGAAATAATAGGCACCTTTTTATGTTAAAATTTCCTACCTTAAACAAATCACATGTCCTATCACACATAAACATTACTGTCTTTTCAATATATATTGTGCTGCGAGCCGCCCGCTATTGTTGAAGATTTCCGTACTGTCAGACAAGACCACTGCGTCGTCGAGAACTTTATAATATGTTTTGGCACCCGATGAAGGAGTAACCAGTTCAATGATGTTTTCGCCTATCATATTATATACACCGCTCTCTTCAAAAATACCATTCTCCTCACCCAGATACTCACTCCGCAAATCATAAGTTGCATCACTATTAATTTTCAATGTCGTTTTGATGCCACCACAGTCGGCACAAGGTAATATGCCTTCATAGGTGCCATAACAATCTTTGTTTTTGCTATCCACTACTCCGGCAGCACTATTTTCTTGTTGTTTATATTTCTTCCCAGATCCAACACAGCCTGATGTTACTATTATCATGGCTGCTACCAATAAATGCAATTTAATCAATTTCATAATTTAAAATATTTAACATATAATTTGAGGTTAATTATAACTCGCAAGATCATTATATACAAAGACTTATTGTAAATGCATAGCAGTATATAACGAAATTATCTTCGTCTCACTCGCTATGCATTACAATAAAATTAGAAAAAAAAGAAAACTATTTAACCGTCACATTGATAGTTCCCGTTTTCTTATCCTTATCTGTAACTGTAATAGTAGTTTTTCCTGCCTTAACTCCTCTTATGTTGACTTTATTTTCCTTGACTGATACCGTAGCAATATTGACATCTTTCGCAACGGCAGAATATGGCTGTGCACCACCTTTTACTGTTACTATACCATCTTTTCCAACACTCACAGTAATAGATTGTTTATCAAAATCCAGTCCTTTTGGAGTTTTTGGGGTCTCTTTTACAGTTCTTACAGTTACAGCAACTTTTCCTGTAACTCCCTTCCGGTCCGTAATAGTTATCATTGCTGAACCATCTTTTACACCGGTAATTACAATCGCATTTTTATCTGATTTCGCAACTGCGATTTTTGCATCACTTGATTTCGTCGTATATGGTGCAGTACCATTACTAACAGACACAGTAACCGTTTTACCAACTGCAACTTCTACTTTATTAGGACTGATTTTTAAATTGGGCTTATCATCATCCTTATCACATGATACCAATACAAAAGAAGTTAAGCAACAAATCACTAATGCCATCGATTTTAAAAAAGGTTTAGTTTTCATTTTTGATAAATTTAAATTAATAGATAAAATGCTAATGAGTACTCATAAATAAAAAAGTCAGATTTTTCTTACTTTTTCTTTGCCAGCAAAAATAATAAAGCGAAATTGTATTTGAATTATAAAATGATTTTAAAAATCTAACACCTCAATTCATATACATCTAACAATCAACACCTTAGTGTTATGAAACATTATTTTATCTCACATTGAACTAACATCTGTTCGAAAAGCATAAAAAAACAATATTATTCCAATATCAAACTTAAAAAAATATGTTTCACATTGCTAATTCTGATTATATGGTCAATCTTCATAATAGAGTGATACACTATTATAACACCGACTGTTACAGTATCCCTAACAGTGTTTGAAAAAGACCCTTTTTATGATATTTCACAAATACCATATATTCCCTATAATATTATTCTTAATTAGTGAATGAGCCATTCAAAGTAAAAATTGAATGTATTTTTAGCATATTCTATAAAAATCAAGAAAGGATGGCCAATTCAAAAAGTATTTTATCCAACAAACGGAACATTCTTTTTACAAGTTGAAGGTGGTATCACTCAACTATAATTGTGGATGATCAAAAACGTGTGTTCAAACCATACACAATAAATCTTCTATAGCACAAGATTTCTTGAACAGCAAGAGATAGGTACTCGCAAGTCCACGACAAAACGTTTTCCGAGGGGATACTGACGAACTTAAGGATATTGAAATGAGGTACCATACAAAAGTCGGTTGTTGTCACCAATATTATCTTAAAATAACTCATCTACAAAAGCTATGTGTTGTGACATCGTATTGTTAAAAAAACATTGTCATAAACGTCTGACGTCTCTTGATAGATTTACTTTTAGAGGGTATCATATAGCTATCTTCCATATCGTTTCGAGTCGCTTTCTGTACTCATTTGATATCATTCAGGCCATACTCTTGAACATTCACTCATGCAATAGGGGCACTTAAGTTCTAATAAATAGATTATCTCGCTAGCAGTCTCATCTCTCACCACACAGCTAGATTTATTATAAAGTTAAATTCAATGCTCGTGCAAACGGCTGTTTGTTCTGATTTAATGTACTCTTTGTTTGAAGGCACAAAGATATAATGAGTATCTAATATTCAAATAAACTTTGTTTTAAGACTTTTTATGACACAAACAAATACGAATGATTTGAAAAATAAATTGATTCTCTTTCATAAGATGTTCTTTCCTATAAGTTAATAAAAAAAACACTTTATATAATTTTTTTTCTCTTCATTTTTTCGAAAAGCCCCAGTCTTCCATTTTTTATAGAATATCATTTACATATTCCTATTTTTTCCATCCATGCATTATATACCTCATTTTTAGGTGAAGTTCACCCACTCTCTCCTCTTATTTTAGTCAGATTATGCTGCCGTTCTTTTTTTTTCTTCGTGACCTTTTCAATCATACATACCGCATTGAACGTATGTACTCCAAAGAAAATCCAAAATATTTCCACTTCCCTGTTTCTGGCTTTTTATTCTGGTCTGTAAATAATATTATTTCTACATTTTAAAACTTCCTTTCAATCTGGTAGCACTTTCATGGCTGAGTTCTGACCATCAAATCTTACGAAATGGAGCAATTTAGATAGCTCAGACCTTGTACTTAAAGAAGTGTTTTGTAAAACTTTTTAAATTGATATTATTAGTGTAGCTTGAATCCGCAGCAAGTACCTTAATCCTAACTTTGATCAGTTGTTGTAAATGAATACAGTCTTTCAAATGTATTACTTCGTTAAAAGCCGTAAAGGAGATATGTTCTATAAAGGAGATTTCATCTATCTGTATACTGTTGACTTTGCCTCCGAATTAAACGGATTTGTTTTTTCTTGCCTTAATAATAGTCTGGAGGGACTAAATATTAAGGAAATTTGCTAATTACTGACGAATCACATTAACGATTTAGGATTGGTTAGTGAATGAAGAGGGGCAATCTGAACACCACTAAATAACTGGTAACGAATATTACTAGTTAAATATTTAATCAGTTATGAATATGAAAAGTTGATATAGGACTTCAAGACTACCAAGGCCATTTTATTTTCAGGAGAAAAAAATAACTTTTACCCCCCCCAAAAAAAAAGGAGAGGATGTCAAGCATCTGTTGGGTTATTCCCAAGAAAGTGAACAGAGTATGGAAGCTGCTGATTTATTCGTTACAACTTTGACGATAATTTTTAAGCATATCGAGCGGTGTAAAATCTACCTAAACAAAACACGATTTCTTTTATATCTTTATCGTGTATTTTTATTTTAGATTTTCATCGGTTGGATTTAACCGATTGAAGAATAAACTTTTAGCAGAGTATTTGAGAAATAGAGGTAACGAATTAGCAACCGTGCAAATTTCAGCGATTTGCGGTGCTATGTTGTCAAATAACTCTTTGTAAATACAAATAAAATATTTAGTACAATTTTGAAGACATCATTAATAACCTTATTTATATCCATACACCTTTGGTTTGTTTCCCTATATTTATTGATAATCTTTTATTCACATATTTGGTAAATATTTCAATCTACGTAGATTTTATAACTAATAGAGTATAAACAATACAAGCTATTCCAACAAATAAAGCTACGGCAGAGCATTTGGTAAATATTGTATCTTTATTTTTAATACCATACATAAGCCCAATAATAGCACATAAAGGAATACCGACAGGAATAATCGTCAGAAACCAAATGAGTATTTTATGATACCCATTGCTGTTAATACTTTGTTTTTCAAATTACTCATAGCTACCATTCTCATTGCTTGTTACTCTTCGCATCTCTTTCTTTATTCATCAACCGCCAAATAGCTTTCTGATATTTCAACTTGGCGAACATCTCGTCATCTTGGTTATCTATCTTTAAGGTCATTACCCGAATACTTGGGGCAGTGGGATATCGGCTTCTCACTATATCATCCACTAGAAACCCGCATAGTCCGGTAGCCGGTTCTGTAAACAAGAAACCTTGAAACATGAGATTAATATAGTCTGCATTTTCGCAAAGATACGCCTTGTACCTCTTATATGTATCCAACTTCATATAATCTTCTGCACGGCTGCTGAAATTTGGCTTGGCAATTTCTTCGCATAAGGCAGATTCTAATTTGCTGTAGGTGGCAGTATCTAAATCTCCCCACCAATAATGATCTTCGGGATTGACCGACATATCCACCCATTCAGAAGCCTCCCAGTAGTCTATCGCAAACACAATTGAATCGGCTTTCTCTTTGGATGAGTAATAGATGGAATCTTTCTCCCAACCTTTGAATATACTTTCAATAGAATCTATTTTCTCTTTCCTAATTTTATTATATATGTTTTTTAAATCGTAGCCATGAGGTAACGATATTTGAAAAACACCGTTTTCAATTCTTGCATTCACCTTTGGATTTGTGATTACCGTATCGTCAAGTACAAAAGCTATATGTTTGCCAATTGCCTTTTCTGTTTCTTTTGCCCATTTTTTTAGTTTATGCTTGCTTATTTGCCCCACAATTACGCATGTCCCATTTTCATCAGAATCCATTCGTAACGAAACAAAATCTTTTACTGTTACAATAGACTCTTTAGCAATACTGTCTTTTTGCTGTGATAGGATGTGATACCATCCATTCTCATAGTGGGTTTTATGTATTTGATTACAGGAAGCGAAATAAGCAATTAAAATAAGTATTCCGAATAAATTCTTTTTTTGCATGTTCTTATATAATAAAAAAATAAACTGTTATCTGTTCCTGAATTGTATCCGTCAGATATATTTAAAGCATTATGTTTCAAATTAGCTACTTCTCCAAATATATAAGCAAAAGTAGATTGTTTGCCTTTTTAAGAAGACTGTTCAAATCTGTTTTGATATTGTTTTTCTTGATCACAACTTATAAGATGGATTGTGTATAGTTATTTCATCTCGCCAAGCATATTCCTTGTTTTATCCATATAATTACTGAAATGCGCCTTTACCTGTCAAAAATATATTACCGTAAATAATGTACCGTTTTATCCCAAAAGATTTAAAAACAGTTCTTTATTTACTATTTTTGCAGATTTGATACGTGATTTGAGCCGTGATTTTCGAGCATATACGTTAGCCACCGTATCCTTCATGAATAAGCTAATTACTTGTGGTGAGAATCCTACAAAAATATAGCATAACAGCCTGGTGTCAGAAGTTTTCATGGTCGGAAAATCTTCCTTGAGCTTGTACATGGCATTGTCATGACAAGTGTTTACGATTTTTTCCAATTCTTGCAGTATTTCATTGCTTTCTGCAAAATCTGTAATTATCTGCTTTACTTCATTAAATATGACTGACTGTTGCGATGTTGTATTTTCACGTTCATAGTAGGTCTTTCCAAGTTTATCGACAATGTCAAAGCGTGAAGCAGCCAATCCTCTTAAATAACTTTCCGTAGTCTGCTGTTTTTTCACGCGTTCAGTAAGAGCCTTGTACTCGGAATTGGCTTTCTCTGTCAATAACAAATAATGGTTGGTACGATCACGTTGCATGCGTAAACGTTGGCGGACGATATACCAGGCAATTCCAATAATAAAAAAGGTAGCGGCTGCTATAGCTATTTCCCAGACAGTCCGGTTTTTCATTCTGTATTGGGCGAATTTTGTTCGCTCTTTAAAATAGTCCCGCTCGACCATACCGGCGGAGAATTGCATGTTTGAGCGCATTATTGAATCGTTCAAGTAGATATAGCGATGTACATTGTCCGTTGCTTTTTCAAAATTTTTAGCCTGCACTTCGATATGGTATGCAGTGTATTGTAGTTCTGCCATGTCGCAAATATCAGTAGTGTGCGCCTTTGCAAGCTCCAGATAATACCGTGCACTGTCTATATGATTCTTCAAAAGACTTACATCTGTCAATGTGTGATATCCATATACCGTATCCTGTCGGGCGGAAAGTTCGATTCGCTGTAACAGGTCATTGGATATATGCCGTTTGGATATCACATATAGTGATGCAAGATTAGTAAGGCTGACTTCTATCAGATTACTGTTATTATGTTCATCGGCCAAGTCAAGAGCCGCCGAATACAGCCTTATTGCTTTTTCTATATCTTTTGAGTGAAAAGTAGCGGCTGCCATGTCAAGGGTTGCCTTTGTCTCCTCCTGGATATCACCCGATTGGCGGAAATTATTTCTGGCTTCGTGGAAATAATGATATGCCCGGCTGTAGTTCATTTGTTTATAATATACTTCACCGATCTGTCTGTATAAAAGCCCTTTGTAATAAGATTCATCGGTATCTGTCAGTTTCTTTTCTATTTTGAGAAAAAGACGTAATGCTCCCGGTTTATCACCTGTGCGTAATTTAATTCTTCCCCAATAATATAGAGTTTTACACTGGTGACGTAAATCTTTGGGGTAATGTTTATAATATTGCCAAGCCTGGCGGATCAATGAATCGTCAGTAACTTTCATTTGTTTTTTTTCCAAAGCTTCGGAATAGAGCAATGCATATCTGGCCTGTTCAGCCCGGTTGCCTTCTGGTTTGAGTTTTTGTAGTATTGCTAATGCACTATCCGGGTTGTTCTGCATTAGCTTTTCAGCCTCACTAAGGCGAGGGGTCTGTTCCCTGTTATAACAACCTGTAAAATAGAGAATAGCTGATAGTCCAATTATAATTTTATATTTCATATTGCGAATATTAGGAGTAACAAACACATTTCGATGCGGAAAGCTTTTATTAGAAGAAATATAATTATTATTACATTCTTTGTATCTCAACAGAAACCATAAATACTTTTTTTGCATGATTCCCTGCATGATAGTTCTCAATTCCTATATATACCATTTCCAAAAACAGACAATAACCAAAAAGTTATAAAATATGCAGGCTTGGGAGTTTAGTATTCTTCATCTTATTATCAACTTTAATTATGCGCTGCTTTATACCATAATGTATTTTCTTTCAGCACAGTCATAGGATTGTCACTCGGATCGGATGTTGTTATACCGGAAAATGTATTGATAGGAATAATACCTTTGGCCATAGTGTAGAAATTTTTTGTATGGGTTTTATATGGAACAAGATGATTTAGCTGCTCTCTAAATTGGTTTAATAATATAGGATCGTTACAGAGTGAGGTTATATAATCTGCAAAATCATAAAATATTACAGGAGTATAACCATCTAAACGTTGGATTGTTCCCCTCAGGGATTTGTCAAAAGAATATTTACTATTGATACTTTTTATGATGGCTGCCATATTCTCCAGTTCTGAACAGTCCGTTACTGCTAATGTCCCACAAGGCATTATTTCATAGGTTGAATAAAAATTGTAAAATTCTTCACATCCCGATTGATAATCGGGATTCCCCAGTAAATATTCCCCAATAGCGGCATAAGGCATTCCGTATGCCATCATCTCACTGGTAGAACCAATCAAATATTTTGTAACATCCTTTAATTCATAGGCAACCTCTATAGATGACATATAACAGTCATCAAATAGAATATATTCCATTTTCATGCCTGCATTAGCAATACCGGAGGCTAGAGATTTTATATCTGTTTGGTATTCGGCGGTCAGTCCTCCAAAATAACGTGTCAATGGAACACCCTGATATTCCCAATGCATTTTCATGTGAGGTGCGGAACGCACTTTCATCTCATAAACAGAAAGCCATCCCATACCGTGACATCCTATAATCATGGTATAAACAGAAGCCGGAGCAAATGCCTTTACATCATTTAAAATTGCTGTTATCCCATCGATTGTCGTAAAAGGCGGAGACTTATATTTTTTAAGTATTTCACGTTTACATCTCCCGTGAGAAGACACAATTTCAAACATCATGGCCTCCGTACTACCGGTAGAAATAAAAACAATTACTTTCTCATTGTTCAGCCCTATTTTCGTTATACATTTTTCCAGGTCAGATATGTTATTATAAAAATAGTTCGTCAAATTTGAGGACCATGGCAAATACATGAATAATGTTTTCCGGTTGGCTTCTATCTTTTGATTTTCCTCCTTCTCGCATGAAGAAAAAAGTAAAATTCCTCCCAATAAAAAGATAATGCTAACCTTTACGTAGATTTTTTTCGTTGTTTTCATCCTGCAAATTGTCCAATAACTCATTATTACTTTTTTATTATAGCCTTCCATTGTAAAATCTCTATTTTATCTTAAATGTGAATTGTAAATAACCATTTCCTGATATTCATAGAATCAAATCCTCTTATAATCTTACAATATTATGACTCATTATCTCACAATATATTGAATATTCTAATAAACAGCATGAATTTAATCGTTTATAACACGAGATGATTTTCTTTTCAATGCCCTATGGCAGTTCTCATTGGAGGCACTGCCGAATGGCACTTGTTTCCGTTTCATTCTTGCAAAAAAAGATGAAACGGTTTAACAGGAACAACTGCCTGTTGAAACAATACCGGCACCAATGTCACAACAGGCAGTTTTATGGTTACTTATGGCAGTCCAAACCGATTTTCAAAGCCAAATCGCTCCGGCTTCCACATCCCCTGACTTATAAGTGTAAATTATAAACTCTTCAAGCGCTTCTTTCCATGTAAGATTGAAGGTTCCCATAATTGAATGTATGGCACGATTACTTTTTTCATCAAGCCCGTCTTCTTCCACCCCTTCGGGGTTCGTGTCTTCGTCTACCCCCACAGTCTCTTCACGGCTCCAGAACACCACTACCGGAATGTTTAGGTTGATATCCCATGTACCACGCTGGATCAATATTCCGGAAGGCTTGTAGAACGGATCAAAAGTACCAGTTTCCGGATTGGTCTTGGATTTGTAACCGTGATAAAGACGAATTTTCAAGTCAAATTCCTTACGATCTTTCAAAAAACGGATGACACCTTTCAACCCGACAGGATTGCTTCCTCCTGTTATTTCAGCCTCCTTGTCATGTCTGGTCTTGTCCCAAGGGGTAGTATCTACATAAAGATAGTCCACTAATTTTTGCGGATCATTGTCATCAGCTTCCGGCTGCCCGTCAAAGGTGGGTTTTACATTTTCCGGCGTAAAGAAATGTTGATGTATTTTATCCTGTCCATTTTCTATAAACTGGTTATTCATCAACTCTCCCTTACTATTGTAGTAATAAATAAACATCAGATAAATAGGGGCTGGAGTAAAGTTGTCTCCATTTTTATATTCTCCGTTTTTCTGTACGTAGAACTTGTTTTGACTGCCTTCGGCAAGTGTCCAGCCCTGGCCGGTCTTCAGTTCGTAGGTTATTTCTTGAATACGTTTCATGTGTCTGGCTGGAGATTCCGGATTCTGATGAGGACCACCGACCTTCTGTATTTCATTCCAATCTGCATGCAAGTGGCATTCCACAAGACGGA
>ENA-OQNI01001373-OQNI01001373.1-human-gut-metagenome-genome-assembly--contig:-NODE-1373-length-15452-cov-3.929853_pt1 | contig 15452 bp, 15 predicted proteins | sample MGYA00242627_ERZ504876 | MGnify/ENA primary metagenome ERZ504876 (study PRJEB26092, sample SAMD00036386) | human gut metagenome | host: Homo sapiens | study: EMG produced TPA metagenomics assembly of... | reverse complement strand
TTATAAACATGTCGTAAATAGGAGCTAGAGCCATGTAGCTTATACCCGAGTTCCTCAAGGCTTAAGGCTTCATCATAATGCTCATTCAAAATTGCATCAATTTCTTCAATCCACACTTCATTTGGAACAATTCTATCCATAGGTCGACATCTTTTGCATGGTCGATAGCCCTCATTTTGAGCCTGATTAGGAGAATCAAATAAACTTACATTTTCTCTTTTAGGTAATCTGGATACACAAGAAGGCCGACAAAAAATCTTGGTTGTTGCCACTCCATACCACAGTTTATTATCAAGTTTTTTATCGTTATCTTTAATAACTTCCCAGATTTCATCAGTTATTTTCAAATGAAAGCTCCTATTTATTTGATTAAACTATTTTGTTCGAGAGCCAAGAGCGCCCTTTTTTTATCTAAGCCACCCGCATAACCTGCTAAACTTCCATCACTGCCCACTACTCGATGACAAGGAATAATGATAGATATTGGATTATGACCGACTGCTCCCCCAATAGCTTGCGACATATTTCGTTTCTTTTCATCATTGATTTGAAGAAGATTTGAAATTTCTTTATAGGTGATTAAAGTCCCATAAGGAATATCACTGAGTATTTTAAGAACCCTTTTTCTAAATTCTGTTACTTCCGGTTTTAACTTGATTTTTTGAGAATTCGGATTTTCTCCTCTAAAATACTGATTTAACCATTCAATTGCTTCAGTAATTGGTAAACTTTCATCTTTTTGGGCTAAGTTTAAATCATATGCTGAACCAAAATATTTTTGTTCATTAAACCATAGCCCTAGCAAATAGGTCTCATCACTCAGAAGACTCATTTCTCCCAAGGGGGATTGATAACTTGCTTTATATAACATTCGTCCTCTCCTATTTAGTCCTTATTTTTTATAATCATTAGTATAACAAAAAAATCGACTATAAAACATCACTATTTGGCTTTTTCATTATTCTTCTTTAAAAGTTCATCATCCATAATCAATTTTTTATTTTATTAGTGATAAATGATATAATATTAAAAAAATAAATGAGGAACCATCTGATGAAAGTATTATTACGCAAAGCCTTACCAGAAGATTTTCAAGAAATCGTCTTTGTTCACTATAAGGCTTGGTTAGAAACTTATCATGGCTTATTACCTAAAAGTTTCCTAGACAAACGCAGTCTTGAATCAAGTATAACTATTTTTAAAAATAATCATTGTGCCAACACAGTGGTTGCTATTGCTGATGACAAAGTAGTTGGATTTTGTTGTTGGGGTAGTCTGCGAGAAAATTCTTTTCAAGAGAATTTGGGAGAAATTCAAGGAATTTATCTGCTTGACGCCTATCAAAAAAATAAAATCGGAAGAAAAATGATTGAATTTGCTTTAGAGCAGCTTGTAACAGAAAAATATTCCAAAGTAGGTTTATGGGTTCTAAACACTAATGAAAATGCTATTAATTTTTACAAAAAAATGGGCTTTTCTGATACAGGAATCTTCAAAGAGGAAAATCTAGGGGAAGTGGTGACAGAAATCTTTTTTACGAAGGAACTATAGACAAAAAATATATCTCAGATATATTTTTTTTATTTTGTGCCCCTTTTATATTTTTAAGCAAAACAAAAAGTACCACGAAGAACGCGGCACTTGATGTTAAGTTCTACTAATTATTTAACTGCGTCTTTCAATGCTTTACCAGCTTTGAATGCAGGAACAACTGTAGCTGCGATTTTGATTGCTTCACCAGTTTGTGGGTTACGTCCTTCACGAGCTGCACGTTCGCGAGTTTCGAAAGTACCAAAACCGATCAATTGAACTTTTTCACCTTTTGCAAGGAATTCAGTTACAACTTCACCAAAAGCATTAACTGCTTTTTCTGAGTCTTTTTTAGTCAATCCTGTTTTTGCTGCAACTTCAGCGATAAGATCTTGTTTGTTAGCCATTTTAGAAATGTCCTCCATTTGTTTTTTACCTTAAACATAGGCATTTTTCATTTTAGCAAATCTTAGCCCAGTTTGCAAGTCAAAATGCCATTTTAAGGCGTTTTTCAGGCTTTTTTCATGAAATCAAAGATAAAATTTCCTTTAACTAAATCAATTTGATTAACTTTAATATAAAGATTACTTGCAAGCTTAATTTTTGGTAAATTAATGACAATTTGATTTTTTTTGCTTTCGACTTGTACAAAGTCTGGCAAATCATATGCTTTAACAATTTGTAATACTTCTGAGGTCGGCAAACTCAAACTTCCAGCAGAGATATTTTGGACAGATAAACTGATTGAACCGTCTGACAATGCCAAAGGTTCAAAATAGATGTACAAGGGAATTTTAGTCCCAAACAGTTTATAAGAAGCCTCAAGAACTGCTTGCTGATTAGAAATATAGAACTTATAAGTCATTTCTTTCGTTTGGTAAGTTTCTAAATAACTGTTGATTAATTCATTGAGTTGTGAAGTGGTACTACTGATTTGAGCGACCTTTTGGTCAGAGCTGCTGACTGATTTTTGGTTCAAAACAGTCTGATCTCTGGGTGTCGTGACGCGGATTGCTACAAATACTATCCCAGCCAAATTAATAGCTAAAAGCACAAGAAAGAGCCATTTCCAAATTGCACTTTTCTTAACTTTTTCTTCAGCTTCATTCTTTGGCTTCTTTGAATCCTTTGCTTTAGATTTTCTGGTTTGACTTTCTTTATTTTCCATTTGCTTCTCTATTCTACAAGTTTCATTTGTTCTTTTACTTTCATCACCCTTGATGATGCTTGATTAATTTTTTCTGCAAATCCCTGATCAGATTTTGCTTTTTGCAAAACTTCTGAAATCATTTCTGGAATTTGAGTGGGCTCATTGGCTAGGACAAGGTCATTTCCCGCTGCCAGCGCCAATACTGCTCTTTGGCCTGGTGACCAAGCTTGAACTTGAACAGCGTTTGATAAATCGTCAGTAATTACCAAACCATCAAAGCCTAATTGATTTCGGAGTAAGCCATCAACCATTTTAGGTGAGAAGGCTCCCGGAAGCTCAGGGTCAATTTGATCATAAATTGCTGTCGCCGTCATAATTGATGGAACTCCCGAAGAAATTAATTCTTTAAAAATCTGAACGGATTCACTTTTAGGATTTGTTTGACTATCTCTGACGCCAGCACTGATATCCGTGTTACCTGTCACCGCTCCAAGCCCTGGAAAATGCTTAGCGGTTGTTAAAACACCAGCTGATTTCATTCCTTTAGAAAAAGCATCGGCATGGCTGACAATATTAGCTTTGTCATAAGCATACTGACGACTCCAGTAGCCAATCGGAGCATTTTGTGGTGCAAAATCAGCAGATAAAACCTGGTCAGCAACTGGGGCTAAATCAAAATTGATTCCAGCGGTTGAAAGTTCACTCCCCCAATTTTTAGCTTCTTCTTGTAATTTTTCTGGCGCCCAACTTCCTTGAATCAATCCATTAGGCATTTCTGAAAAACCAGTCCCTTGAAGAACCTGAACGTTTCCTCCCTCTTGATCACAAGAAATCAAAAGACGTCGATTAGCTGGTGCTAAGCCTTGTAGCTTGTCAGTAATAACTTTCATTTCAGGAATACTGAGATTAGAGCGGCCCGTCAAAATGATACTCCCAACCTGATATTTTTCAATCGCATCAAAAGTTGCTTGGTCATAGTTATTTGCAGGCATCCCCGTCATAAATAACTGACCCACTTTTTGTTCTAAAGTCATTTTTGGCATTTTTTGGTCACTTTTATTTTGACTACTTGAATTAGTTTTTGTTTCTGAAACTTGATTTTTCTTTTTACTTTTGATTGCTTCTTGATTATTTAAATGTCCTGACAGACCAAGAACTCCTGACACAATAAGTGCACAACCAATAACAATGCCTAGAAAAACGACTGGTTTTGCTTGCTTCTTTAATCTTTTGGTCACTTCTGGTTGACCTCCTTATAGCTTGCAAAGACTGCATCAGCCATAATTTGATAACCGATATTATTTGGATGGAAATGGTCTTCAGTATAAAGTAAGTTATTAGCAACCGCACTCGTTGAACTATCCGCTTCAACTGCCTGCTTATCTCCTGAGCCTTTATAAAGTAAATTATTAATTGGAATAAAGTAAGTATTTTTTTCTTGACTGACAACACCAGCAGTTGCGGTATTCCAACTATCTATCACATTTTGCATGACCGTAAGGTCTGGAAAGTTAAGATAAAATGGATTATAAATTCCTAAGACATAGATTTGTGCTTGAGGATTATCTTCACGAATTTTATCCAATAACTTTTTAACTCTTGCCTGATAAAGCTCTTCTTGCTTAACAAAGTCCTTTTCAGTCATTGAAGATAATTTAGTCACATTATCTCGAATGACTTTTAGTACATCGTTGCCTCCAATTGTAATCGTGATGATATTGGCTTTTTTAAGTCCATCAGTAATTTTCTTACTTTTCATCATGCGATTATAGATTTGAGTACTTGTATCTCCAGCCTTTCCGAAATTTTGACTACTGACAGAGCCGCCAGTAGAATTTTCAATCTCTTTGGCAAAAAGTGGAACAAATCCACCTTGTCCAGTAGCATCCCCCACTCCTTCTGTCAGTGAATCTCCCAAAGCAGCATAGGACACATGTTTTACTGACAAAGCCGATACTTTCTTCTCAGTTCTAAATCGGTCACCAGCTTTTGGAAAAGCAAGTAAAAACAAGCCTAAAATTAGCAAAATTGCCAGCAAAAAGCCGGCAAATGTACGTATAAAATTCTTCATCATATTCTTTGCAATCCTCCCTAGTTTTTCAAAAAATAAAATTGCAAATTAGTTTTTTCATTCGTAATCAATCATAATTGCCCAAGCCCCAGGACCTGTATGTGTGGCAATTGTTGTATTGGTGTCCAAAATTGAAATAGGTTTTTCAACAAATTTTTGTAAGACATCTTTGGCTTTTTGTGAAAACTCCAAACCTTGCGCATGAGAAATTCCAATTTCACGAATTTTACGTCCAGAACTACTGATAGTATCTGATAATTCTTCAAGCCATTTGTAAAAAGTTTTGCTTCCACGTCCACGCAAAAGTGTGTTTAATTCGCGGTCTTTTAATGTCCCAATCACCCGAACTTGTAAAAGACTTCCAAAAAGTCCTGTCATTCGACTGACGCGGCCACCTTTAACCAAATTTTCTAAAGTTGAAAATCCGATGAAAAGTTCAGTATTTTCCCGAATATATTTAATTTTTTCTAGAATTTCTTCTTTGGTTGCCCCAGTTTTTGCGAGACGCGCTGCTTCGACCACTTGGAATTTTTGAGCTTGGTCAGTAAAATCACTATCAATGACGGTGACATTACGTCCTGAAAGCATTCCCCCTTGGCGTGCTGCTTCAACTGTTCCTGACAAAGCTTCTGTTAAATGAATAGAGATAATCTCATCATCCTCAGCAGCAATTTTTTCATAAACCTCGGCAAAAACACCAACTGGTGGCTGACTTGTTTTAGGCAAGTTTTTTGATGCAGCCATCTTGACCATGAAATCTTCAAACTTCAAGTCGTCGTCTGAATACATTGTTCCATCGATCGTTACTGACAACGGAACAATAGTAATGTCAAGTTCGCGAGCAAGTTCTGGCTCAATCGTAATGGATGAATCTGTCACAATTTTTATTGGCATATTTACTATTTGAACTTACGCTCACTCTATATGAGAGAGTCGTTCGTTCAATTCCTTTTCTATACAATTTGTGCTATCATATATTATAACAAATTTTCAGTTGGAAAGAGCAAAAAAGGTTGAAAATATTATTTTTTTGATTTCAAAACAAATCATAAAATTGCTCAAAAGCTGAATAAATCAATAAATTGGAGAGAACAAATGGAAGAAACACAAGGTTCAAGAACCTATCAGATTCTCAATGAGATTTTCAATGCGATAACTCATGGAGCAGGAACCGGCTTAGCAATTGCCGCCTTAGTTCTTCTCGTGATTAAAGGTGCTGCTTCTGGGTCTGCACTTGAAGTTGTTGCTTTTACAATCTATGGAGCCTCATTAGTAATTCTTTTTCTGTGTTCCACATTAGCACACAGTTTACATTTTACTAAAGCGGTCAAAGTTTTTCGAGTTTTTGACCATAACGGGATATTCTTTTTAATTGCTGGAACCTACACGCCCTACTGTTTAGTTGCTTTAAATAATTGGTTAGGTTGGATTGTGCTAGCAGTGATTTGGATTTGTTCTATTTTAGGGATTGTCTTAACTTCAATTTACTTACCAAAATGGGGTAAAACTCCTAAATTATCAACCGTTTTATATGTTGTTCTTGGTTGGATGATTTTGATTGTCATTTATCCTTTATGGAATGCCCTACCTCCAGTTGGATTTTGGCTTTTAGTTGCAGGAGGCGTGGTTTATTCCGTCGGAGCGCTTATCTATCATTTTAAATTCCGTTTCGCTCACGTGGTTTGGCACCTCTTTGTTTTACTGGCTGCAATCCTCATGTTCTTCTCTGTTTATCTTTATGTGGGATAAAATAAAAAAACCGTTTGCTAAGCGGGTTTTTTTATTTATAAACTATACCAATAACATATCCTTCCAATCGTTTTTTCAAAAACTCCGACTCTTCCACATAAATCTTTGTTTGAATCGTTTTTTTCAAATTTGAATAGTGAAGAATCACTTGATGAGAACCCGGAAATTCACATAAAATTTGCGAAATTTTTTGATTATATTTCTCATCTCTTAAATTTAACCAAAGTTTTTTATCAGTTTCCAAAGCTGGACTCATTCGGTCAGCGACAAGCTGTAATTCATCATTACGTTCGGTTACTTTCCCACTAATCAGGTAGAATTTTCCTTGCTCAAGCTCACTCGAAAATTGACGATAAATCTCTGGAAAAAGAGTAACATCAAAATTCTCACGACTATCTGACACAGTTAAAAATGCCATTGTTTGCCCTGTTTTTGTTCGATGGGTCCGAATATAATTAATCTCAACCAAAATCGTCATTCTACTATTTTTGACAAGATTAGCAATTGGCGTGAAATTTCCTGAGAATCTCTGAGCCAAACTTTGTAAAGGATGGGGCGTTACACCAATCCCTAACAGATTTTTCTCAAAATCATATTTTTCTGTTTCTGAATAATCCTCTGCTTCATGATAAGCAAAACCGCCACCAGAACTTGCCATAAAAATATCATCACTATAATAATTTAGTAAGTTAGCATGGTCAGCCAAATTATAAGCCAATTTCCCTCGATTAGAATCAGCATAATCAAAAGCACCAATTTGGATTAGTGGTAGAATACTTTCTTTTTTATGAAAATTATTGGGTAATTTCTCAACAAAATCTGCCAAATTCTTATATGATTGATTTTCAACAATCCATTTTGCCAAATCGCGAGAAATTCCTTGAACATGAGCTAATCCTAATCGAATCTTTTTATTTTTTACAAAATCACCAATTTTCATCTGATTAATATTTGGTTTTTCAATCTCAAAACCATTGTCCAAAGCATCTAAAATCATGACTTCCCGTTTACGGTCACGTAATTGTATTTCGTAAAATTCATCAGGGAAATGTGCCTTAAAATAAGCGATTTGAAAAGCAAGCGCTCCATAAGCGAAGCCATGCGAACGGTTGAAGCCGTAATTGGCAAAACGTTCAATCAGGTCATAAATTTCTTCTGCTTTTTCTTTAGAATGACCCATTTCTCCTGCAGAAATTAAGAAATCCTCGCGCAGTTTCTCCAACTCGGACCCTTTTTTCTTAGAGATTGCTCGTCTAAGAAGGTCAGCCTTTCCAAGAGAAAATCCGGCAAAAGCTTGAGCCACTTGCATGATTTGTTCCTGATAAATCATAATTCCATAAGTCGGCTTTAAGATTTCACTGATAGAATCATCGACAACTGGAACAATTTCTTTTCCATGGCGTCTGGCAACAAATTGTGGAATAAACTGTGATGGACCGGGACGGAAAATCGAGGTTGCATCAACAATATCATCAAATTTGCTTGGTGCAAGGTTTCTTAGAAAACGTCGCATTTGCGGATTTTCAAACTGAAAAATTCCCATCGTATTTCCAGCTCTAAAAAGTGCCAATGTCGCTTCATCTTCTAAATCTATTTTTAACGGGTCAATATCAATTTTTTGACGTTTTTTCACCAAATCACGTAATCTCGAAATGATAGTTAAATTACGTAATCCCAGGAAGTCAATTTTTAGAAGCCCTATCGCTTCCACATCTGGTGCCTCATATTGAGTCAAAGCTAAATCTTCTGACGGTTTTAATGACACATAATTCACCAAAGATTCTTCAGAAAGAACAACACCTGAAGCATGTGTTGAAGTCTGGCGAGGCATTCCCTCAATTCGTCTGGCGACTTCATAAATTCGTTTTAATTTTCCATTTTTCAATACTTCGGCTTTAAAACGTTGATTATTTTCATATTCATCAGCCAGAGTTCCAAAACGGCGAACAAGCATCCGAGTCAAATTAGATAATTCAGCTTCGGTCATTCCAAAAGCTTTACCGACATCTCTGAGCGCCTGTCTTTTTCCTAAAGTTGAAAAAGTGACAATTTGTGCTACATGGTCTGAACCATAACGATTTTTCATATAGGCCAGTAACTCAGCACGACGGTCATCAGGCATATCAATATCAATATCGGGCATGGCCACTCGTTCTGGATTCAAAAAACGTTCAAAGAAAAGATTATGTTTGACAGGGTCAACCTGAGTGATTCCCAAAACATAGGCAACCAAAGACCCAGCAGCCGACCCACGCCCCATTCCGCAATAAAGGTCTTGTTCACGCGCAGAGCGCAACAAATCCGCGACAATCAAAAAATAATCATCAAATCCCATTTGGTGAATGACTGACAACTCTTTTTCTAAACGCTCCTGATATACTGACAAATCAATCATCGTTGATTCTTCAGCTAAAGCATTTGCCAGACTTACTGACGAAATTCCTGTCAGTGATTTTTTTTCTTCAAGTCGGGCAGACAGTCCTAAAATCGCTTCTTCTCGGAGATGTTCAACTGCTTCCCTTTTCTTATCAAATCTCGGAAGTTCCAATTTTTCATCAAATTGATAAGCAATTTTTGCTGTTAATACTGACAGATTTGTCAGTGCTTGCGGAAAATATTTCTGAAAATAAGATTCATAAGCTTCTGGTCTTTGGAGCAATTCATTTGAACTGACCGTCAAACTTTCGTCAAAGGAAAGCCCATCACGCACCGCGTGCAAAATAGCTAAAATTTCATTATCAGCAAAATTCAGATAACGAACTGCTGGAAAAGGAAGGGTTGGTAAATTAAATTTAGTTCCTTTATCTGTCTGCTGGTCAATCCCAATATAGGCTTCGTCGGCAAATGCTGCAAGCTCTGATAGCTCACTTAAAGCCCCATAAGTTTCTGGAATAACCAGTGCGATTCCTGACAAATGATTTTGAATATCAGAAAATTGACGTCGATCATAATTATGAAATGTTGAAATCCGAAGTAAGTTTTTATAACCTTCTGTATTTTTAGCAATAAAAGAAAAAGAAACTGGCAAACCCCGCCATTCAAAATTTAATTCAATACTAATAACTGGTTGTAAATTAAGCATTTGAGCTTTTCTGACAAACCGAAAGGCTGCATGGAGGTTTCCCACATCACAAATTCCGACCGTTTTATAGCCTAAACGTAGAGCCCCTTCCAAATAATCGTCTAGTTTAACAACACTATCTAAAAAACTGTATTCTGTTTTTGTATTTAAGGGTGCAAACATTTTCTCCTCCTTTCTCTTAGAACCAATCATAACTTCTTACAAATTTATATTACTTTTATTATACTATATTTTACCTTTAACTTGGACTAAGTTTAAATAAAAGAAAAAACAAGAGTCTTCATTCTTGCTTTATTTCAACTCACTATCGAACAGCGACAGCATATTTGCGTGCATTATAAATTGTTTCGAAAGTTGCCCGATTTAACCAATAAGAGCCACTGATTGAATCAGAAACATGAACCTGATTGCTTGATTTATTAAAGCCATCCAAAGTCACTGCTTGATTATTATTTACTGCTGAGCCAAATGGCCAAGCACCCCAACGAACCGGTTGAAAATTAATCGTTACCCAAACCACTACTGGATTTCCATTTTTAACTTCATTGATTAATCCATCAACGCTTGTTCCTGAAATATTTTGAACATTTGTATCATATTTTTTGGCCCAATTTGACAAAGGACCCGGATAAATAGCTGAATATACATTTGATGCTTCAACAAATGGACTACCTACGAAACCACTATTTGGACTTCCATCTGTTGATTTGGGAATTGTATTTAAAAATTGTACCAAGCCCCAGTTAGTAATTTTTCCTTTATATTGCAGAGCTTGCAATAAAGCAGCTCCTTCACAACCACTCGGTGCTCCCAAAGCATATTGGTCATAATTACGAACCCCCAACAAACGATAATTATCATTATTTGTTTGTCCATTATTAGCAGCGTACCAAGCCACGCCTTCATTACGCCAACCAGCTTTTACTAACGAATCTCTTTCATAACTAATTAAAGTATAGTGATGCCAACCACTATTAGGATTGTAGACACGATAAACTGGAATCCCTGTATTAGCTGCCGAATTAAAACTTATAGATTCATAATTCCAACCATGTTTTCTTAAATCATCACGCTCATAGGCACTCAAGGTATAAAAGTGCTCACCACTATTTGGATTATAAAGTCGATAAACTGGTGAACCACTCTCTGGAGCTTGCCATCCCACTCCTTCATAATTCCAACCAATATTTTTTAAAGAATCCCGTTCATAAGAATTTTTTGTATAAAAATGCTCACCAGAATTTGCATTGTACATTCTATAAACTGCTAGGGTTTGTGCTTGAGTCGCTGGTGCAACTGCCATTCTTGAACGAAGACTTACTGAATCATTCTGACCTAATTCTTCTTTAGGAGCTTGTGTTTCATTCGCTTCAGATTGACCTGCTTTTACTGGTGCTTCTAAAACAACATTATCACCATTAATAGTTGTTGTCCCTCCTGGAACCTCGTTGGCCAAAGCTTTACCTTGACTCAAAAATACAAGCGCCACAAGCGCACTCCAAAATACAATGTTTTTTTCAAAATTTACTCCTTTTAATATTTACTTAGGAAGAACTGACCATGCTGGACGTCCTGCATTCCAATCGTCAGAGAGTTGTGAGGGATGTGCCCATAATCGCTCAACTGAGTTACTACCTGTAATCCTATTCAAAGGATCATGTACGGTTGTATAGCCATTATTGTATCCTGAAAGAACGACAAAGTGAGAAATCTTAGGATAAGTATAAAGCCACTCCATACCATAGATAACAGGTTTGTTTGATCTCAATTCATTAATTAATTGCTCTTTTGTTGTAATCTGGTTCATCTGCATTCCGTAGTAATTCAAAGTTTTCACTACAGTCTGTCCATCAATACCATCTCCGGGAATATTAGGATTATTATAGTTTCCGATTTGATTAGCTGTTCGAGCAATCTGGACAGGATTGTAATTAGCACCATATCCATTTAAAATCATGGCAATTGCTGTGGGGCCGCAGCCCTCTGGGGCCATGGTTGAATCACCCACCCTTACATTTGCCCAGCGTGGATCATTTTGATATAAAAAATTAGAATGCCAAACTGGTTGCCGAGAAATAGTGTTATCATTGGGATTTCCATAGGCATTTGCATAAAAGGCTATTCCTTCATTTGACCAACCTAGGCTAGTTAAATTGTTCTGTTCTCCAGCACTAGTTGTATAATTATGCTGACTATTATGCGCATTGTATGCCCTATATATTGGAATATTTCCACCCGAAACAAAAGCAATCAACTCATAGCGCCAACCACGATTCACTAAGTTCTGCTTTTCATAAGCACTTGTAGTATAAAAATGAACACCAGCGTTTGGATTGTAAAGACGATAGACAGGAGCCCCACCAGTAACTGGTTCATAACTTTCAATCCCTTCGTAATTCCATCCTACATTATGTAAGGAGGTTGCTTCATAAAGATTTTCAGTATAGAAATGTTCACCAGAATTTGAATTATACATCCGGTAAAGGGGCACATTTGTAGAAGCTTGAGCATGGACAGTTCCAACTCCTATCATCGTCAAAGAAAGTAAAAGCAAAAGCTCTTTTTTAATTTTCATAGTTTCTCCTAAACTTGAAACACCAAATCTAATTCAATCATTTCTGGTGTATAAAAATCCATTATTACTTATTCTTTACTTTCAATATATAGTGGTAGTGTAAAATAAGTTGTGTAAACACAAAAAGGAATAAATCCGTTATAGTAGAGTTGCGAAACATTACTAGAAAGAGATTTATTCCTATGACTCAGTTTACCACAGAACTACTTAACTTCCTAGCCCAAAAGCAAGATATTGATGAATTTTTCCGTACTTCTCTTGAAACTGCTATGAATGATCTGCTTCAAGCAGAGTTATCAGCCTTTTTAGGGTATGAACCTTACGATAAAGTAGGCTATAATTCTGGGAATAGTCGTAACGGAAGCTATTCACGGCAATTTGAAACCAAATATGGGACTGTTCAGTTGAGCATTCCTAGAGATCGTAATGGGAACTTTAGTCCAGCTTTGCTTCCCGCTTATGGACGTCGAGATGACCACTTGGAAGAGATGGTTATCAAACTCTATCAAACCGGTGTAACGACTCGAGAAATTAGTGATATCATCGAGCGAATGTATGGTCATCACTATAGTCCTGCCACAATTTCTAATATCTCAAAAGCAACTCAGGAGAATGTCGCTACTTTTCATGAGCGAAGCTTAGAAGCCAATTACTCTGTTTTATTTCTTGACGGAACCTATCTTCCATTAAGACGTGGAACCGTTAGTAAAGAATGTATTCATATCGCACTTGGCATTACACCAGAAGGACAGAAGGCTGTTCTTGGATATGAAATCGCCCCAAATGAAAACAATGCTTCTTGGTCCACCCTGTTAGACAAGCTTCAAAACCAAGGAATCCAACAGGTTTCTCTTGTAGTGACCGATGGCTTCAAGGGGCTTGAACAGATTATCAGTCAGGCTTACCCATTAGCTAAACAACAACGTTGCTTAATTCATATTAGTCGAAATCTAGCTAGTAAAGTGAAACGAGCAGATAGAGCGGTTATTCTGGAGCAATTTAAAACGATTTATCGTGCTGAAAATTTAGAAATGGCAGTGCAAGCTTTAGAGAACTTTATCGCCGAATGGAAACCAAAGTATAGGAAAGTCATGGAAAGTCTGGAGAATACGGATAATCTTTTAACTTTTTATCAGTTTACCTACCAGATTTGGCACAGCATTTATTCGACAAACCTCATTGAGTCTCTTAACAAAGAAATCAAACGTCAAACGAAAAAGAAGGTTCTTTTTCCTAACGAGGAGGCTCTGGAACGTTACTTAGTTACTTTGTTTGAAGATTATAATTTCAAGCAAAGTCAACGCATCCATAAAGGGTTTGGCCAATGTGCTGACACACTTGAAAGCTTATTTGATTAATATTCTTCAACTCTACTTGAGTGTTTACACATAATTATTGACAGTATCCGAACTTCGTAATCATTTTACGAATTATATTAAATAAGGGTTAAAAATAATGTCTTCAAAAGAATTACAAATGGAATATGATCATTATAATTATCTAAATAACGAAAAATGGAAATTTAATCTTCCAATTTATAAAAAAAGCTCCTCTACAAAAGTCTTTGATACACCTAAAGTCTCTGTTATTATTGCAAATTATAATAATGAACCCTATCTGGAAAAGATGTTTAATTCATTAGTAAATGAAAGTATTGGGCTAGAAAAACTTCAAATACTTTTTATTGATGATAAATCAACTGATAATTCAGCAAAAATTGTACAAAAGTATATCCAAAAATATAACAGTATTGAATTTTATCAACTTACAAAAAATACCGGTGGTGCACATGGGCCTCGCAATGTTGGACTAATAAATGCGCGTGGGAAGTATCTTGTGTTTTTAGATGCAGATGACTGGTATGATGAGAATGCTCTTCAGTATATGTCTGAAACTCTGGAAAAATCAAGTGATGATATGGGATTTTTCGGTATAGTCCAAAGTGTAAATGAGAAACTTAGCCTTAAGAGTAGAGCCTACTTTTTCGATGGGAATAAGATAGACCGTGACATACAAGAACTTCCTGCTGCTTTTTATGAATGGCTGGGTCCTCAGGGTATCATGGTAAGGAGAAAGTTAATTGAGAACAATAATCTTCATTTTCCAAGTCAAAGGGTAGCCGATGATGTGACTTTTTTTATGAAGCCATGAGATTTTCCAAAAAAATTACTCAGGGTGAGAAATTAACCACATATTTGAATCGAGACAATGATAATTTAAGTTTAAGTAAAACGGTCAACAGAGATTTTATGATTTCTTGGTTACGAGCTCTAGGTTACATCAATCAAGTTTTTCCTGATGATGCATCAAAAGAGAAATTCTTGTCTAGACGTTTGGAATGGCTTGTCTATAATTTTGGACTACGAAGAGATGTCGGATATAAATTTAGTTTAAAAAGAATTATAGATTTTAAAGTGAGTATGGACAGATATTTAGGAAAGCTAAAATTTGATCCCACAATTTATTTTCGGACAGGGGCACGAAAAACTGTTTGGAGATATTTACTTTTAGAAGATTATAGAGGAATTATAAGATTCAATAGATGGCATTCATTGAGACATTTGCTAAAAAAAATCTTGGAATTGTTCGAAGAGAAAAAAATCAATATTATTATCCAGTTTTAAACTCGAAAATTCCAAAAATTGAAATAAATATGAAAGCCATTGCAATTAAGAGGATGGAAAACCAGGTAGTGATTCAAATTTATACAAACGGAATATTTAATTATTTTGAAATTAGAAATAAATTGCGACCTTTTGAGCGGAGTAAACTTATGGTTACCCAAATGTCTTTGACAGATTATAAGATTAATATTCCTTTAGAAATTGACTTAAGAGATTATGAGTTTTGGGTCATTTACAATGACTATCAAGATCAAAAAATAGAGAGAATAGAAAAGCTACTATCGGAATAAATCTTAATTGATGAAAAATGTAGTTAGAAAATAATATAAAATAATTGGAGAAAATGAATGGATAACAGTATAAACAAAATATTAGGACGACTTTCTAATGTGGGCAACCCAATTTTTCTTTTGAGAATGTTACAAGAAATAAGAGGATATATAAAAAAACATCCTTTGGATTATCCAATAAGTGATAATTTTAACAATGTATACTTTGATATTGAAGGAGAAATCTCTTTAATTGAAAATATGCTTGTCACAAAAGGAGTAACTTTACCAGCTAAAGCCAATGTAATAACTTTATCAGAACAAGCACTTTGATGTTATCCTTAAATCTTAGAGTCACTATTGTATAATTTAGACAAAGGACAAAAACATGCAAAAAGGCTA
>ENA-OQNI01001358-OQNI01001358.1-human-gut-metagenome-genome-assembly--contig:-NODE-1358-length-15623-cov-2.645650_pt1 | contig 15623 bp, 18 predicted proteins | sample MGYA00242627_ERZ504876 | MGnify/ENA primary metagenome ERZ504876 (study PRJEB26092, sample SAMD00036386) | human gut metagenome | host: Homo sapiens | study: EMG produced TPA metagenomics assembly of... | reverse complement strand
GAAAAGTATAATGCGTTGGATTGAAGCTGTGCGAACTTTATCAGCAGATTGAGAAGAACCTTTTGAGTTAGAGTTTGTCTGGCGAAATTTACATGAACTTAATAAGTTATCTTGGTTGAATTTAATGCGTGAAAAAATTACTGACCAAGAGTTAAATTTACTGACAGAGCTATCAGAACGTTTGATTAAAAACGAACCCCCACAATATATTGTGGGCTGGGCAGAATTTTATGAATTAAAATTTAAGGTTGATGAGCGAGTGCTCATTCCACGTCCAGAAACTGAAGAATTAGTTGAAATGATTTTAACTGAAAATAACAATGATTCGCTGAAAATTTTAGATATTGGAACGGGCTCCGGAGCAATTGCAATTTCTTTAGCTAAAGCTCGGCAAAATTGGTCAGTAAAAGCTTCTGACATTTCACAAAATGCGCTAGAATTGGCGGCTGAAAATGCGAAAATGAATCATGTCAATTTGGAATTTATTCAATCAGATGTGATGGATGAACTTACTGACAGGTTTGATATCATAGTTTCCAATCCCCCCTATATTGCTTTTGATGAAACTTATGAAATGGATGATTCTGTCATTAAATATGAGCCTGATTTGGCCCTTTTTGCCCAAAATCAAGGTTTAGCAATTTACCAAAAAATTGCTGACCAAGCGGTCAACCATCTGACAGATGATGGAAAAATTTATTTGGAAATTGGCTATAAGCAAGGAAAAGCTGTTCAAGCTATTTTTCAAGAAAAATTTACTGACAGGCTTGTTAGTATTCACCAGGATATATTTGGAAAAGATAGAATGATTAGTGTCAAACGATAAAAGCTACTGTTGGTATATTTAAGGAGAAAAATGAATTCTTTAATTTTTGAACAAGTATTTCAGCAAAAAAAAGATTTTTTACAAATATTATTATTAGCTGATGATGGTCCGCATTTAGAAAATTATCTGGAAAATGGTGATTTATTTACTCTGTCATTAAAAAATGGTAAGACCGTTGCTTGTGCTGTAGTCATAAAAAAACAAAAAAATACTTTTGAAATTGAGAATTTCGCTGTAGAAACTAGTTTTCAAGGACAGGGATTTGGTCAGTAAATGATGAAGCAACTTATCACTTATTTGAAAGAAAATTTAGCAGCTGATGAGCTTATTCTTGGAACAGATGATATTTCAGGGAATGTTGAATTTTATGAAAAATGTGGTTTTGAAATTACTCATATAATAAGCAATTATTTTGTTGAAAATTATGACCAACCCATTTTTGAAGGGAAACAGCAATTAAAAGATAAAATATATTTAAGAAAGAAGTTAAAATGAAAGTTGAAAATGATTTGCGTACGATGTCCTCTTTTTTGCAAGTGCAATTAAAAGATGTCAAAACTTTGATTGAATCCAACAAGATAGACCAAGCTAAAGAAACTTTGAACTTTGTTCAAGGCGGACTCAATAATTTTGCTAATGAACTTGAAAAAGTTGAAGGTGGATTTTATGGTATTATTGGCTTTCTTTTTCGCCGTCCTTATAAAGTACCAGATGATTTGAAAGATATCAGAGAAAATCTTTTTATTGAAGCAAATAAACTGCAAAAAGATTTAGATAAACAATCAGAAAAAGAAAATAATAGTAAAAATCGAATGACAGCGAGAGCAGTAAAAGCGCTAAAAAATGGACAATTAGTGGTTTTACCAACTGAAACAGTTTATGGTTTATTTGCAGATGCCATGAATGAGCAAGCGGTCCAAAAACTTTATTCGGTTAAAGGACGTCCAACCGAAAAAGCTTTAAATATGAATGTTTCAAGTTTTGAAGATATTCTAAAATATTCCATCAACCCACCAGATTATTTAGGTAAAATTGTTGATGCATTTCTTCCTGGTCCTCTAACTATCATTTTAGAAGCTTCTAGCGAAGTTCCTGAATGGATTCATATTGGCAAAAGCACTGTTGGTTTTAGAATGCCCAACATAGCAGTGACCCAAAAAGTAATTAAAGAAGTCGGTGTTTTGGTTGGACCTTCCGCTAATTTAACCGGTTCTAAAAGTCCAAGTTTCTTTGCCGATCTAAGTCAAGAAATTTTGGAAAATGCTGCAGTCGCTGTTCAAGATGATAACATCTATGGATTAGATACGACCATCATTGATTTGACGCAAGAAAAACCAAAATTATTACGTCAAGGGGCAGTAACTAAGGCAGAACTACTTAAAAAAGTTCCTGAACTTGGACAAATTGAATAAAATATGCTGAGAAAAAGTAATCTAAAAATTTCCGAACAATCTTTGGCAAGCTGAAGATTTCTAAGCCAACATATTTCAAAAAATGTGCTTTAGCCGATATAATAGTTTTAGAGTTAAAAGTTTGCTTGCGAAAGTAAATCATAATTTAACTGATTAAGTTTATAGCGTTTAAGACTATAAAATTCTACTTATATTTTTAAAAATATCCCCAATAGACATACAAGGAGAACGAATGATTTTTGATAAAGAAGATTTTGAAAGCTTTGACCCAGAATTGTGGGCGGCCATTCATGCTGAGGAAATTCGCCAGCAACAAAATATTGAATTAATTGCTTCTGAAAATATTGTTTCAAAGGCAGTGATGGCAGCACAAGGTTCTGTTTTGACGAATAAATATGCTGAAGGATACCCAGGGAAACGTTACTATGGTGGTACAGAAGCGGTTGATGTTGTGGAAAATTTGGCAATTGACCGTGCAAAAGAACTTTTCGGTGCAAAATTTGTCAATGTTCAACCTCACTCAGGTTCTCAAGCCAATGCTGCAGCCTATATGGCATTAATTCAATCAGGAGATACAGTTCTAGGAATGGATTTAAACGCTGGTGGTCATTTGACGCACGGAGCTTCAGTCAATTTTTCAGGAAAAACTTATCATTTTGTCCCTTATGGGGTAAATCCTCAAACAGAGCTTTTAGATTATGAAGAAATTCTTAAAATTGCTAAAGAAGTTCAACCTAAACTGATTGTGGCAGGGGCTTCTGCCTATTCACGTTTGATTGATTTTGCTAAATTCCGTCAGATTGCTGATAGCGTTGGTGCGAAATTAATGGTTGATATGGCTCATATTGCTGGTTTAGTGGCTACTGGTGCTCACCCCAATCCACTTCCTTATGCTGATGTTGTCACAACAACAACTCATAAAACTTTAAGAGGCCCACGCGGTGGAATGATTTTAACCAATGATGAAGTCTTGGCTAAAAAAATCAATTCTGCAATTTTCCCTGGAACGCAAGGTGGACCTTTAGAACACGTGATTGCTGCTAAAGCAGTCGCTTTTAAAGAAGCACTTGACCCAGAATTTGCTACATATATTGAACAAGTCATTAAAAATACTCAAGCAATGGCTGATGAGTTTGCTAAGGTTGAAGGACTACGTTTGATTGCAGGAGGCTCAGATAATCACTTACTTAATTTGAAGGTCTTAGATCTTGGAATTAATGGGAAAGAAGCACAGGACTTATTAGATAGCGTTCATATCACGCTTAATAAAGAGGCCATACCAGACGAAACTTTATCTCCATTTAAAACCTCAGGAGTGCGAATTGGTGCGGCAGCAATCACATCAAGAGGATTTAAGGAAGCTGAAGCTCGAAAAGTTGCTCAATTAGTTTCTAATGCCTTGGTTAATCATGACAACCAAGAAAAACTCGAAGAAGTTAGAAAAGCTGCTTTAGAGTTAACACATCAATTCCCATTATAATATAAAAAAATTAGACAATAATTTTTGTCTAATTTTTTTATATTAAGTTAAATTTAAACGAGAAGTGTTATAATAGAACTTATATAAAAATGACCGCATAAAAATATTGAAATGTACTAGTGAAAAAATTAATTGAAGAGAATTAATTAAAAGTCGGTCAGAAAAATTTAGGTAAGTGATATGTTTAAAAAATTAATTGGATTAATAATGCTGATACTTCTTGTATTCGGTGGTTTTTACGTTTACCGTATGCATGAAAATGTGAAACATGTAATGTCTTATGAAGCAGAGGTTGAGAAAACCCTGAAAGCACAAGGTTTAAGCGGGGATACAAAGTTAGCGCTTGCGATTATTTATACTGAAACTAAAGGAAAACAAGTTGATATCATGCAGTCCAGCGAAAGCTTGAATGGAAAAACAAATACCTTTTCCACAGAGGAAGAAAGTATCAAACAGGGGATTGCTAATCTTTCAAAGGTATTAGAATACGCATCAGAAAAGAAAGTTGATGCTTGGACGGGAGTTCAGGCCTATAACTATGGAAGAGCTTATGTTGATTATATTGCGGCCCATGGAGCCAAGAATACGATTGCTCTTTCAAAAGCATATTCCAAAGATGTCGTTGCCCCAAGTTTAGGAAATACGACTGGTGAGACTTATTATCATTTGACTTTTGATTCTTTATTTTACAACCAAGGAAAGCTCTATTCTAATGGTGGAAATATTTTTTACGCCAAAGAAGTTGAATGGAACATGTTATTACTTGATTTATTAAATTGGTAAAATGCTGTTTAGACAGAAGTTCACATCATTGATGTGATTTTTGTCGAACAGTATTTTTTTATATTTGAATTATCAGAAAATTATATTATAATAGTGATTAATAAATAATTTGAGGAAGTGAAATCGATGATTTATAATTTTGGTGCAGGACCTAGTGTACTTCCAAAGGAAGTTTTAAAAAAAGTTCAAGAAGAACTGTTAGACTTTGAAAAAAGCGGTATGTCAGTGATGGAAATTTCACATCGATCCAAATCTTTTCAAGAAGTCATTGATGAGGCGCAAAGTAATTTGCGTGACTTGATGTCCATTCCTCAAAACTATAAAATATTATTTTTACAAGGCGGGGCTTCGACTCAATTCTCAATGATTCCAATGAATTTGGCTCTTGGGAAAAAAGCTTATTATGCAATCTCAGGGGCTTTTGGAAAAAAGGCTTATGATGAGGCGGTAAAATTGAGTCAGACCTTAGATTTTGAAGCAATCAGTTTGGGCTCAACTCAATCAGAACATTATAATCATCTTTTGAAAATTGATAAGTCCAAAGTTGATGAGAAAATGGCAGCTTATTTGCATATAACAACAAATAATACCATTGAAGGAACGACTATTTTTCCAGAAAATCTACCAGAAGTTAATTCTGTTCCTTTAATTGCTGATATGAGTTCAAATATTTTGGCAGTTGATTATGATGTGAGTAAATTTGGTTTAATTTATGCTGGAGCTCAAAAAAATCTAGGGATTGCCGGTTTGACAATTGTCATTATTCGTGAAGATTTATTGAATCAAAAAGAAAGTCTTTCATCAATGATGGACTACCGTATTTTGGCTCAGAATGGCTCTATGTATAATACACCGCCAACCTTTGCTATTTATTTGGCTGGTTTAGTTTTCAAATGGGTCAAAGAACAAGGCGGAGTTAAAAAACTTGAAGCAATAAATCGTCAAAAAGCTCGGATGCTTTATGATTTAATTGACCAGTCGGATTTTTATCAGAGCCCAGTTCTAAATGAAGCAGAGCGGTCGATATGTAATGTTGTCTTTACCAGTCCAAGTAAGGAACTGGATGCTTTATTTGTGCAAAAAGCCGAAGAAAAAGGTTTTAAATCAATCAAAGGTCATCGGTCGGTTGGGGGAATGCGAGCAAGTATCTACAACGCTTTTCCAATAGAAGGTGTGCTTGAATTGGTTAAATTTATGAAGGAATTTGAAGAGGAAAATAAATGACTTATCAGATTAAAACAATAGGAAATAATATTGACCAAGTTGCTCTGGATGAAGTTGGCGAACAATTTGCTGTCAATCAAGTACCAGAAAACAAAGCGGACGCTTTTATTTGTCGTGCCCAACCTTTTCATGATTATGAATTTTCAAAAGAACTGTTGGCCATTGGACGTGCGGGGGCTGGATTTAATAATATCCCGATTGAAAAATGCGCAAGCAAAGGAATTGTTGTATTTAATGCCCCTGGTGGGAATGCTAATGCGGTCAAAGAGTTGGTCTTGTCAATGATGATTTTTGGGACCCGTAATTTGAAACCTGCCAATAAATGGCTGACAGGACAAAAAGGAAATGATAAGGCCATTGACGTTGCAGTTGAAAACGGGAAAAAAGCATTTTCTGGTTCAGAAATTTCTGGAAAAACTTTAGGTGTGATTGGTCTTGGAAATATTGGCTCAAAAGTTGCTAATGATGCACAGCGTTTAGGGATGAAAGTGATTGGTTATGACCCATATCTCTCAATTGAGCATGCTTGGAATTTGTCACATCATGTCAAACGGGTCAATGATTTGTCAGAAATTTTTGAGAAAGCAGATTATATTACGGTTCACACGCCAGCGACTGATGAAACAAAGGGAATGCTTAATTGGAAAAATTTATCAAAATGTAAAAATGGAGTGATTTTGCTGAATTATGCTCGAGATGAGATTTCTGATAAAGAAGCCATTCTTAAGGCGATTGATGAAGGGATTGTTCGTTTCTTTGGCACCGATTTTGGTTCTGAAAAATTTTATCATCACCCTCAAGTTTTTTTGACTCCTCATTTAGGGGGCTCAACAGCAGAAGCCAGCTTAAATTGTACTCGGATGGCTCTTGATTCTGTTCAAACCTATTTGAAAACGGGTGAGATTATTAATTCAGTCAACTTTCCGCATGTTTTGCAAGAGTTAAATACGCCTTATCGTGTGACCTTAATCAATAAAAATGTGCCAAACGTTGTGGCGCAAATTTCTATAGCAGTTGCCGAAGAAAATATTAATATCTCTAACATTTTCAATCGTGGTCAAGTGGATTTTGCTTATACATTACTTGATTTAGATGAAAAAGACGAAAGAAAATTGGCCGCTTTGGTTTCGCGTTTTGAAGCTTCTGAAAATATTGTGCGTGTACGTTTAATTGAGAATCCAAATTTATTTTAAATTTGATCATAAATATTTTTGAAAGACAAGTAGGATAGAGGAAAAATGACAGTAAAAGGATTACTTGTGATGGATGTCGATAGCACCTTGATTGAGGAGGAAGTCATTGACCTCTTGGGAGAAAAAGCAGGCTTAGGTGAAAAAATCTCTGAAATTACGGAGGCTGCTATGTCAGGCGAGTTGGACTTTAAAGAAGCTTTGAAAGAAAGAGTAGCCTTACTATCAGGGCTACGAACGACGATTTTTGATGAAATTTATAAAGAAATTCATTTGACAAATGGAGCGACTGGGCTGATTGAAACTTTACATGGCAGAGGTTGGAAGGTTGGTGTCGTTTCGGGTGGTTTTCATGAAATTGTGGATAAATTGGCTGTAGATTTAAAACTAGATTATGTTTTTGCCAATCGGTTGGCTGTGCAAGAGGGTTATTTGACTGGCGAAACTTATGGAACGATTGTCGATAAAAGTTTCAAATTGGAAAGATTGAAGCAGTGGGCCAAGGAAAATAAGTTGGATTTGTCTGAGGTAGTCGCTGTTGGGGATGGGGCAAATGATATTCCGATGTTAAATGCTGCTGGTCTTGGAATTGCTTTTTGTGCAAAACCAGCGGTTAAAGCTGCTGTGGCTTATCATATTGATAAAAGAAATTTATTGATGGTTTTAGAACTTCTGGAAAAATATACTGACAAGCAATCGCTTATAAATTGATAAAAAAATACTGACGGAAAATCTGTCAGTATTTTTTTAATATTTGATATTAAAATCGGTAAAATCAGGGAAACTTGTAGGAGTCGACTCGACATAAGTTACTTTCGCAAAGGGAGAAAGACGACCTTTGGAAGATTTTTCGCCACGAATAAGGGCCGTAAATTCTTCTAATTTTTGGGAGTCATCAGTTTGGGCAAGGATACCAACGGTACCATCATCATTATTCCAAATACGACCTAAAATTCCTAATTCACGGGCACTTATAATAACAAAATAGCGAAAGCCGACTCCTTGAACTCGTCCAGAAACAATCATTTTTACTTTGAACATTTTAGCTCCTTTCATTCGTTAAATTATTAAGTGACTTGTTTATTTAAAACGTTTTCTTTTATTATAGCATAAGCACAAGCAAGATTGGCAAAAATCTGATAAAATAAGAGAATGGAAATCATCAGTTCAAAAGATAATAAAAAAGTTAAAGAAGCAAGAAAATTGCTGACAAAAAAATACCGCAAAAATTCATATCTCATCGAAGGATTTCATCTGTTGGAGGAAGCACTGAAAGCAAGTCATTCAATAAAGCAAATTTTGGTTGAAGAAAATAAGCTGGCTAAACTGACAGCATTGATTGGGTCTGAAAAATCAATGACAGACTTATCTGTAAATCTGGTCAGTAAAGATGTACTAAAATCTTTAGCTGACAGCGAAAGTCCACAAGGACTGATTGCTGAAGTGGCAAAAATTGAAGAAGTTATTGATTTTTCAGCATCAAAATTTTTACTTTTAGAAAATGTGCAAGATCCAGGAAATATCGGAACCATGATTAGAACGGCTGATGCAGCCGGCTTTTCAGCTGTTATTTTACTTGGTGAAACGGCAGACCTTTATAGTCCGAAGGTTATGCGTTCAATGCAAGGATCAAATTTTCATTTAGCGATTGCCCGCATGAATGAAGAAGAATGTTTTGCTGCGCTCAAACAAGCAAAAATTTCAATTTTGACAACAACGCTATCAGCAAATTCTGTATCTTATAAAACTGTTGAGGAATCATCTTTTGCTTTGGTCATGGGCAATGAAGGAGCTGGAGTATCAGACTTTGCCGTGGAATCTGCTGACAAGCTTGTTCATATTGACATGCCAGGACAAGCGGAATCTTTAAATGTGGCTGTAGCAGCTGGGATTTTGATGTTTTCATTGTAAATTACTGATGAAAACCCTAGCATATTCGTAAGCGCTCAAGCGCTAACGACTATCCTATGACAGAAATTGATTTTGGCTCGTAAATACTAAAGAAACACCTATATTTGCTGATAGGGCTGTCCTTGCTGACGGACTGAATCTTCCCCAGTAAAAAATAAAGCTGTCAATTCATTTTGACAGCTTTTGTGTCCTATTCTATTCTTTACAATTTTTACTTTGCATTTATCAGTGCTTTTTTAAAATCAATATCGCTGACGGAATCAGTAAAAGTGACCAATTCATCCCCGTTGCTTTTGTAAGTAATTAATAAACAAGAATTTTCTTCCGAAATAGCACCATGCCAATGATTGATATTCTCTTTAATAGTAATCACTGTGTTAGAGAGTAAAAGACGGGGAACGCTGCCTTCTTCTTGATAAATCATCGCTCCTTTAGTCACCAAAATGGTTTGTCCACAGGGATTTTTGTGCCAATTTGTTCGTGAACCAATAGGGAAAGTCAACTGTTCAACCATTGCAAAAATATTGTCGTCTAAAATATTCAAATAAAAAGGTAAACCTGAATAAGCAGGTTTTTCGACTTTGTTTCCTTTATTAAACATTATTGACCTCCAAACTTTTTAAAAACTCGATTCACCAGAGGTGGAATTAAACGAGATAAAATGAGCAATAAAAGATAAACAATTGCCCAGGAGCGCAACCACAGTAACCATGGGAAATTTGTAAATCCAAGTTTGAGAATATTGAGATTGATATAAAATAAAGAAAACGAGATAATCATTGTTGTAAGAACAAAACTAATCTGTTTTTGTAAAAATGTGTGTGACATAAAAACTCCTTTGTTTTGTGATATACTCAGTATAAACTTTCAAGTGAACTTGAAGGCAAGTAAAAAAGATTGGATAGCATGTATAAAATATCAGAAATCGCAAAGCAAACAGGATTAACGACTGCAACCTTGCGTTATTATGAACAAATTGGACTTTTACAGACGAAAAGAAAAACCAATCATTACCGAGAATTTGATGATTCTGACCTTGACTGGCTGAGATTTATCGAAAATATGAAAAAAACGGGCATGAAACTTTCTGAAATCAAATATTTTTCTGATCTCAAACAATTAGGTGCAAAAAGTCGTCAGAAAAGATTAGAGTTATTAGAAGAGCAGAAAGTAGAATTAATCGAAAGAATAAAAGAAATTGAACAAAGTTTGAATTTTTTAGAAGAAGCTAAAGCACTGACAAAAAACTGTTGATAGGAGAAAATTGATGACAAACTACATTGCAAAAATTGACCGACCAATTGGAACAATTCATCATGGGACAGTTTATCCAATAAACTATGGATACATCGAGGGACTTATCGCAGGAGACGGCGAAGAACAAGATGTCTATATTTTGTCCAATTTACCTGAGAATCAAAAAGCTCTCAAAACATTCACTGGAAAACGCATTGCTATTATTCACAGAAAAGATGATGTTGAAGATAAATGTGTATTGACCAGTCCAGCTGAAAATTTCACAAAATCAGAAATCGAAAAGGCAGTCCATTTTCAAGAGCAATATTTTGACAGTGAAATTGAAATGGTAGAATAAAAAATTACTGACAGATCAATACGACCCAGCCACAAACTCACATCATAGATATGAGTTCAGCTTGTCCAAGAAGTCTCTCTATGGCAGAGTGAGCATTGAATCGTAGATAAAAAAGCTGACAGAATTTCTGTCAGCTTTTTTTTTCATACTTGTCAGTAATTTTTATGTTTTAACATTAGTTAAAGTGAGCCGCTAAAGTTTCTGCAAAAGCTTCAAGATGGGCTTCGTCTTCATCTTCAGGTGACAAATCGACACGAACGAGCTCTGCTCCTTTAGTTGCCCCTGTTTTTTCAAATTGCGCTTCAAACATATCGACGCAGATACAGAAATCATCATAGAAAGTATCGCCTGAACCGAAACAACCGTAAATTTTACCAGATAAATCAACCTCAGCTAATTCTTCGTAAAAGTCAACAATTTCGTCAGGTAACTCACCGTCACCGTAAGTGTATGTTCCAACGATACAAAGATCAGCATCAGCCATATCATCTGCATCAACAGAAGTACATTCATCAAGTTCTACTTCAAAACCTAATTCTTCAAGTTTATCAGCGACAATATCGGCACAAGCTTCAGTATTTCCTGTCATACTTGCATATACAATTTTTGCTAAAGGCATTTTTCACTCTCCTATAAGATACAAGGAACGTATAGATTTTACGTACCAAGCTCAGTTAATTGATTAATATTTGTCTATCTATCATTGTGATAATTCAATTCAATTATAACAAAATTCAAGTGAAATCAAAGCTAAAAACTATGAATATTATTTCACGCTCTTCTTTTGTGAGAGGAATATTGCTGGAAGAGCAATGATAATCAAAACAATTGAAGAGACAAGAAAACCAAGTTGATAACCATTAAGAGTCACTGCTTTTTCAACAGAAGTTTTTGCAGTCGCAATAACCGTGGGAGTTGAAGTGGTATGTAGAGCTTGCTAATTGATGCAGTTTAGTCGTCATCTGTCCAGCAATTTCTGATGTTACAACAGCAGTAACTACCGCAGAAATAACGGCTGAACCAAAAGATGAACCGACATTTTGAATGATTCTTTGACCTACTGATGCACCAGGAATATCTTGTTTATCTAAACCAATGAAGATATCAGTCATCATTGGCATTTGCAGGCCACCAATTCCCATTCCGCGAATAAATAAAACCAGTCCTAACCAAATTAAATTAGTATTTTCTTGAACGAAAATGAAAGGAACCGTTCCTAGAAGGGAAATAGCAATTGAAACCAGAACAACTGGTCTTGCTCCAAGTCGGTCAATCATTTTTCCAATCAAGGGGCGAGTTGCCATCATTCCAAGACCTTGGGGAATTAACATCAAACCTGCTTCTATGGCTGTAAATCCTTTGGTATTTTGGAAAAAGAGAGGAAGAAGAAGCATAGGACCATTAGAAGCAATTCCGGCTAGAAAAATTCCTATATTTGCTGCAGTAAAATGTTTAGATTTGAAAAATCTTAAAGGAAGAACGGTATTATTTTTCCGAATTTGATTATAAATTCCATAAATAATAAATAAAGATAAACCAATGAGGACAAAAGTAATCATTTGACTATTGAAAAAATTTTTAGCATTCGTTGAACCTTTCATCATGCCATATATTAATCCAACAGAGCCCCCAGCAAGAAGAAGGGTACCAAACCAGTCCAATTTTGCTTTTGGATTAAAAGGTTTGAAAGAACTTAGATAAAAATGATTAAGTAAAACAGCAATAATAACAACTGGAATATTGACATAGAATATCCAATGCCAATTGGCTCCAGAAACAATAGCACCACCAAGAACAGGACCGATGATTGGGCCAAGAATAATCGGTGTAGAAACAACGGCCATTAACTGACCAAGTTTATCAGGAGGTGTAATTTGCATCAGCAAGGTGGTCATCAGTAAAGTAATGAAACCTGCAGAAAATCCTTGAACGGCTCGGAAAATGATAAAACTATCAATATTCCAAGCAATTCCTGATAAAAAACTAAAAAGTCCAAAACTAAGGAGGGACCATTGCATGACTTTTTTTCCGTCAATATGATTGACCACATAACCACAAACAGGTACGGCTACAGCAAGGGCAAGTACATAACCTGTGATTGCCCATTGAATCATGTCAAGAGAGGTATGTAAATCACTTTGTAATTTGTTAATTGCAATATTGACCATGGTGGAGTCAAGCATGGGAGCAATTGCACCAACAACTAGTATCCAAGCATTTCGAGTCAACTCTTTTGGTAATTTTTTTTTTTTTGATTTTGCCATAATGGCTTCCTTTCTTTTCGCTTAAGCGAAAACTAAGTCTTGATAAACTTAGAAAAATCTAAAAATTCAATTCAGATACATTTTGTATCTTATTTACAAAAGATATTATAAAACTTAAAGTTTTATTTGTCAACAATAAGATTCTTTTTGTATCTAATTTTGGTTTTTGGTATTAGATAAGAATGATGATATAATAGAAATAAGAAACAAGAGGTCTCTTATGCTTGAAGAAAAAGTAAAAAAAACGCCAATTCAATCTCGAAGAAGAGGAAGCGAACTTAAAGAAGCAATTTATAAAGCGGCAATTAATATTTTAGAAAATGAAGGTTATGAAAAAGTAACCTTTCAAAATGTTGCAAAAGAAGCAAAAACGACCCGAAGTGTGCTTTATCGGTATTGGAATGATGTTTTTGACTTGATTTTTGAAGCCGTACGTTTTAATATTTCACAAAATCCTAAATGGCGTGGGAATGTCATTGATCAAGAAATCAATAAAGGAAGCTTACGGCAAGATTTGATTGAACTTTTAACTTTTATGAGAGAAAATTTTTTACTCTATCCTAAAGGTTTTTTAGCTTTCGTCTCATTTATGCAATCTCAAGGAAAAAATGTTCTTGAATCGACTGTTGGTAATGTCCTTCCAAGCAATCTGATTATCATGGAACGTTTACTAGCCAGAGCTCAGGAAAGAGGAGAAGCGCGTGAAAAAATTGGACAATCAGCCAAAGTTCTTCCCTTTCAAATGACTCGATATCATATGTTGCTTGAGGGCCAATCAATGAATGATGAACAAATCAAAGAATTGGTCGATGAAGTTTTACTTCCGATTTATATAAAAAACACCAAGTAATGGTGAATTTTATGGTAAAATAGAGTGTATTTATACTAAGCAAACTCGGATTGATTAGAAATAATTAATTGAATTGCTCAGCATTTCAAATCATTTTGAAAAGGCTCATGATTGTCGAAGAAAATTCTTATAGATACAGGCATAAATACTATCTCATAAGAATTCAGTAACCCCAGTAAATAGCTATTTATTTTTCGATGAAGTATGAGTCACTTCAAAATATTAATTTAAATAAAAAGAAATGAGTCTATTCTCAGAACTTTAGAAGGAAAGAATAAATTGATTACATTAAAATCTCAACGTGAAATCGAACAAATGGAACGCAGTAGTAAAATTTTGGCAGATATCCATATTGGTCTTCGTGATTTGATTAAACCAGGTATCGACATGTGGGAAATTGAAGAATATGTCCGCAAAGTTTGTAAAGAAAAAAATGTTTTACCTTTACAAATTGGTGTAGATGAAGGAAATTATAATCCCTTCCCTTATGCCACTTGTTGCTGCTTGAATGATGAAGTTGCTCATGCTTTTCCACGTCATCAAATTCTTAAAGAGGGTGATTTGATTAAAGTCGACATGGTACTTGGCTTAGTTGAAGACGGCTCTGTTGATGTTTCAAAACTTGACTTTGATGATGCTGAGTCAATGGTTAAATATCAAGAAGAATTTCGTGGTGGAGTGGCCGATTCTTGTTGGGCTTATGCTGTAGGTGAAGTTTCTGAGGAAGTAAAAAACTTGATGGACGTTACTCGTGAATGCCTCTATCTTGGTATTGAACAGGCTAAAGTTGGAAATCGCATTGGAGATATTGGGGCAGCGATTCAAGAATATGCTGAAAGTCGTGGCTATGGTGTCGTTCGTGACCTTGTAGGACATGGTGTTGGCCCAACAATGCATGAAGAACCAATGGTTCCACATTATGGACGTGCGGGTCGTGGTCTTCGTCTTCGTGAAGGAATGGTTTTAACCATTGAACCAATGATTAATACAGGTGATTGGGAAATCGATCATGATGGTGAACGAGGTTATGTGACTTTTGATGGAAGCTTATCTTGTCAATATGAACATCAATTTGTCATTACCAAAGATGGTCCAGTAATTTTAACTTCTCAAGGGGAAGAGCGGACTTATTAAGAAGTAAAAAAGGAAAAAGCAGATGAGAGGAAAGATGAAAAAAGGTCTACAAAAAATTGGTGAATTAACGACAACTTTTATGACTTTTTTCAAGAGCTCTGAAATGAGTCTATCCTCAATTGCCGTTGCTTATTATCTCCTGCTCGCAATCTTTCCTTTGGGCTTGATTATTGGAAATATTTTACCATTCTTACATATTGATACTTCAGGTTTATTGAGCTTTTTATCTGAGCAGCTTCCTAGTGATGTTTATCGAGGAATTGAACCAGTCATTAATAATCTCTTAAATCAAAGAAATACCGGATTACTTTCACTTTCTGTTTTGGCAGATGATCAACAACGTTATTGTCTCACGATCTCAAGTGCTTTTTCCAGTTGGTTATCCGCCTCCGGATCGTTCGGATCCTGCTCAAATTCAATCTCCACATCCGGCTTCACGCCTTTTTTATTGATGCTTTCTCCGCTCGGCGGGAAATATTCTGCGGTCGTGATCTTGACGCTGCTTCCGTCCCGCAGTCCGATCACATCCTGTACCACGCCTTTTCCAAATGTCGTTTCCCCGACGATCGTACCGATCCCGTAGTCTTTGACCGCCGCCGCAAATACTTCGGATGCGCTGGCGCTCGATCCATTGACTAATACCGCAAGAGGTTTTGTAAATTCATGTGCCCCATCGCATGTATATTCTTCTGCGGTTCCATCCCGGTCCTTTGTCGTAACGATCACGCCCTCCGGCAGGATCTGCCGAAGCATCTCAACAACCGTGTCCAGATTTCCGCCCGGATTATCCCGGATATCAATGACCAATCCGTTCATCTCCTGTGCTTCCAGATCATTTAACGCCGTCTCAAACTGTGACGCTGTCACCTCGTCAAATTCTTTCACATAAATATAGCCGACATGCCCGCATTTCATCTCATATTCCACAGTGTTCTGCTGGATCACGCGCCGCGTC
>ENA-OQNI01001354-OQNI01001354.1-human-gut-metagenome-genome-assembly--contig:-NODE-1354-length-15706-cov-2.363245_pt1 | contig 15706 bp, 11 predicted proteins | sample MGYA00242627_ERZ504876 | MGnify/ENA primary metagenome ERZ504876 (study PRJEB26092, sample SAMD00036386) | human gut metagenome | host: Homo sapiens | study: EMG produced TPA metagenomics assembly of... | reverse complement strand
GTTGAGTTGTGCAGGTTATTGGAACTGCTGAGGGGCTTGGATGGCGAGACCCGTGTAGTGATGGAAGCCACGGGGAACTATCATTTGCCGGTGGCCAGTTTCCTTTACGATTCCGGGTTCTACGTCTCCGTGGTGAATGCCATGCTGGTGCATGGCTACGGGAACAACAGTCTGCGGCGGGCCAAGACGGACAAGAAAGACGCGATCAAGCTGGCGAACTACGGTCTCGACCACTGGCTGACACTGCCCAGACATATCCCGGAGGATGAAGTGCGGCTCATGCTGAAAACCACATACCGGCAGTACCAACAGTGCGCCAAGGTGCAGACTATGCTCAAAAACAATCTGATTGCCTTGCTTGACAACGCATTCCCGGACGCGAACCGCTTGTTTACAAGCACTGCCAGGGCGGACGGCAGCGAGAAGTGGGTGGACTTTGTAGCTGCTTTCCCACACTGTGAGTGTGTATGCGGGTTGTCTGAAAAGGCGTTTACAGCCAAGTATCAAAAGTGGTGCAAGAAACACGGCTACAGCTTCAACCAGGACAAGGCGCTGGACATCTATGCCTCCGCTTGTGGGCATTTCAGCGTCATGCCTAAGACTGGTACCGCCAGGCTCCTGGTGGAGCAGGCGGTGTCCCAGCTTCGGGCAGTTTCCGCCGCACTGGCCGCGCTCAGGAGCGAAATGCAGTCTTTAGCATCGTCCCTGCCGGAGTATCCCGTTGTAATGGGAATGTTCGGCGTTGACCCGGTTCTCGGCCCCCAGCTTATGGCCGAAATCGGTGATGTACGCCGCTTCCATTCCAAGAAGGCGTTGGTAGCTTTTGCGGGCATTGATGCTCCGCCGTACCAGTCTGGTCAGATGGAGATCCGTAGCCGAAACATCTCGAAGCAAGGTTCTGCTGCCCTACGCAGAACGCTCTTCTTAGTGATGGGCTCGATCCTTTGCTCCTCGCCCGCCGACAATCCTGTATATCAGTTTATGGACAAAAAACGAACTGAAGGCAAGCCCTACCGCGTTTACATGATGGCTTCCGCGAACAAGTTCCTTCGTTTTTACTATGCTTTAGTGAAAAAGCACTTGGACGATCCCGAAGCCTGACTCTGCCCCGCTTAAATCGGCTTTTCCTGGCCAGCGCTAAAATTTTTATTAGTGGTGGCTTGTTTTGGTGCGCCTTCTTTCCTACGTAAAAAAATTCCGCTTTTTTAATTTTAGGTGTTGACTTTGATTAGCAGGTCTTCTTTTATGATCTAAATTATTTTTATAGCAGAAATTACCCTGAACCAAATTTGAAAAGCAAATAATGAAACACGAATCATAATTGATCTTTTTATGTAAAAAAGAAAACAATTCTACTTTGTGCTATTTTTGTATGGTTTTAAAATGCGACCAAAATATAAGAAAAAGGCACAACTTGATATTAAAAAGTGCAAACTCAAAATTATTTCTTCAGGTAAGAATTTGGCATGAATTTTGCTAAACAATTTGTAGAACCAGCAATATGACAGCATAGGAAGACAACCAGAAAGGAAGAAAATTATGAATTTTGAATTGACTCAGAACCAATTAAATGCACAGAAAATCGCCCGCAATTTCTCTGAGAGTACTTTGTCAGAAGACATACTGACACGTGATGCCACGGCTGAATTCCCACGTCATCTGTATGACGAGATGGGCCGGATGGGCCTGATCGGTATCCCCTATCCTGTGGAGATGGGCGGCCAAGGCGGCGACTATCTGTCTTATATCGTCTCCCTGGAGGAGATCTCCAAGGTAGATGCTTCCATGGGCATTACCTATTCCGTGTCAACCTCTCTATTCTGCGGCGTGATCATGAATTCCAACCTGCCCGCCGAGAAGAAGGCTGAGTTCATCCGCCCCGTGGCCTCCGGCAAGGCGCTGGGCTCCTTTGCTCTTACCGAGCCCAACGCCGGCTCCGACGCTGCGGGATGCAAGACCATTGCGGTGAAGGACGGCGCTGAGTGGGTCATCAACGGCTCCAAGTGCTTCATCACTAACGGCTCTGTGTCCGACTATTTCGTGGTATTCACCACCACCGACGTGGCTCCTGGTACCAAGGGCATGGCCTGCTTCATGGTGCCCAAGGGCACCCCCGGCTTTGAGCAAGGCAAGCGCCACAACACCATGGGTATCCGCAGTGCGGCTGTGTGCGAGTTGTACTTCAACGACTGCCGGGTGTCCGAGGCTAACATGGTGGCCGAGCCCGGCAAGGGGTTTGCACTGGCCATGAAGTCTTTGGACGGCGGCCGCATCGGCGTGGCAGCCCAGGGCCTGGGCATCGCCGAGGGTGCCTTTGAGATCGCCCGCAAGTACATGATGGAGCGAGAGCAGTTCGGCAAGCCCATCGCCAAGCAGCAGAACCTGGCTTTCCGTATGGTGGATATGCCGGTACAGATCGAGCAGGCCAAGTATATGCTCTATAAGGCCGCCCTCGACAAGCAGGAGGGCCGTCCCTACACCGAGTCCGCCGCCAAGGCCAAGCTGGTGTGCACCGATGCCGCCATGCACGTTACCACCGAGGCGGTCCAGATGCTGGGTGGCAACGGCTTTATGAAGGAGTACCACGTGGAGCGCATGATGCGTGACGCCAAGATCACCCAGATCTATAAAGGCAGCAACGAGATCCAGAAGCTGATCCTTTCTGGCAAGCTGTTTAAGTAAAAAACAATCGTGGCCAAAGCCCAACACCGGCCGGTATTGGGCTTTGGCCGGTACAAAAGGAACGGAATGAATATGTTAGAACAGATCCGCGACGGGGTCTACCGCATTGGAGTAACGCTGCCTCAGAATCCACTGCGGGAGCTGAACAGCTACGTCATTTGTGGAGACGGCAGGAATTTACTCATTGATACCGGCTTTAACCGGCCGGAATGTCTGGAAGCCCTGCAGGGTGGGATCCGTGAGTTGGGATTAGATATGGAGTGCACTGACATTTTCCTCACCCACCTGCACTCCGACCATGTGGGCTTGGCCAGCCAGGTGGCGGGAAAGGGTAGCCGGATCTACATGAATCCCATCGATAACGCGGGGATGAACCGGTTCCTGACCCACCCCGACGGCTGGGGCAACCAGGCTCTGCGCTTTCTGGGGGAGGGCTTTCCGCCCGATGAACTGGCGGTGGTCAAGGAGAACAATCCGGGCCGGAAATACCGGCCGAACAGCGTGCTGGAGGCCATCCCGGTGGAGGACGGCACGGAGATCGAGGTGGGGGGCGTCCGGCTGAAGGGTATCTTTACCCCCGGCCATACCCCCGGCCACACCTGCTTGTTCTGTGAAGAGGAGGGCGTCCTCTTCACCGGCGACCACGTCCTCTTTGACATCACCCCCAACATCTCCATCTGGGAAGAAATGAAGGATCCCCTGGCCACCTACTTCGTGAGCCTGGGCAAGATCGCCCAGCTGAAGGTCTCCCTCTGCCTGCCCGGCCATCGGGCTACCAACACCGACCTGCAGGGCCGCATCCAGAGCCTACTGCACCACCACCAAGTCCGCCTGGAGGAGGTGGTGCGCATCGTGAAGGATCAGCCTGGCATCAATGGATACGAGGTAGCCAAGCGCATGACCTGGTCCATCAGGGCCAAGGGCTGGGAGGACTTCCCCTCGGGGCAGAAATGGTTCGCCGTGGGGGAGGCTCTGACCCACTTGGCCTGCCTGACCGGGCTGGGGGCCCTCCGCCGTGATGAGGAGCTGGGCACAGCCGCCTATCTGCCCGGGGCGCCGGTGGACATCGCCGCCGCTATCCGGGACTATTTCGAGGGCCGCGTGAGCCCGAAGTGAGAGAGGTGTGACCATGGAGCTGTTGGTCTGTCTCAAGCAGGTGCCTGATATGGCCGAGGGGATGCCCGACCCGGAGCTTGGCCTAGTCTTCCCCGACAATGTGACTCAGGAGATCAGCGCCCTGGACAGGTACGCCCTGGAGGCGGCGGCCCGGCTCCAGGACAGCTGTCCGGACTGCTCCATCACCCTGCTCTCCCTGGACGGGGAGACCGCCCTGCGGGACGGGTATGCTGTGGTGGGGGAGCAGGCTGTCCTGGTCTGGGACCCGGCCTTTGAGGGCTCAGACCCGGTGGGCAAGGGCCTGATCCTGGCGGAGGCGGCCCGGGTGCTGGAGGAGCGCCAGGGACGGCCCTTTGATCTGATCCTCTGCGGCCAGCAGTCGGCCGACCTGGGCAGCGGGCTCACCGGCCCCTCCCTGGCTGAGGCCCTGGGCCGCCCGGCGGTGGGCAGCGTACTCACCGCGGAGTACAAAGATGGATGCTTCCACTTCCAGCGGGAGATCGGTAGGGGCATCCAGATCGTGGAGGCGGACGGGGGCTGCGTGGCCCTGGTCACCCGGTCGGATCGCCCCCTGCGCTACCCCACCATTTTGCGCAAGATGACTGCCGTGGAGATGGAGCTACCCGAGCTCCACGGGGAGGACTTGTCCGCCCTGGACCGGTCCCGTACGGGTCAGGAGGGGGCGTGCATGCGCATAGTCAGACGGTTTGCGCCCCCCGCCAAGGAGGATGCGGTCCGCATCCAGGCCACCTCCGGTGAGGAAGCGGCCCAGGAACTGCTGCGGGGCTTGGAATGGGCCAAGGTGCTTTGAGGAGGTGAGCGGTATGGAGGAACGGCAGGACGTCTGGATCTGGCTTGCACCGGGGGATGTGCCCCCCACGGGACTGGAACTAGTGGCCCCGGGCAGAACGCTGGCCCAGCGGCTGGGGAGCGGTCTGAGCGCCGTGGTCATAGGGGAGTCGGCGGATGAGCTGATCACCGCTGCGGCCGGCTCCGGTGTTGACCGCATCGTGGTGGCCGACGGCGAGGCGTACGGGGTCTACCGGACCGATGTGTATGCCGCCGCCCTGCGCACCTTGGTGGAGCACCACCGGCCGGCGGTTCTCCTCTTTTCCGCCGACCAGACCGGGCGGGAGCTGGCCGCCGCCGTGGCGGCGGCCCTCAAGGCCGGCCTGGCCCAGGACGTGGTGGCCCTGGAGACCACCGGAACGGGCAGCGTTCTCTTCACCCGGCCGGTGCTGGGGGGCAAGCAGATGGCCGCCCAGATCTGCGGTCCGGGAATCCCGCAGATCGCCACGGTGCGCCCCGGCACCTTCCGCCACGCAGAGGCTTTTTTTGACGCACCCCCTCCCACTGTGGTGCAGGAAACCATCCGGGTGCCGGACTCTCCGCTGCGTGTTTCCCGCCAGATCAGAGTCGCAGTACAAGATAAAGTAGATCTGGAGGGGGCCGAGATCATTATTGCCGGAGGACGGGGATTGGGCAGTCCTAAAGGATTTGACCTGATCCGTGAGGCGGCGGAGGCGTTGGGGGCACAGGTGGCGGCCTCTCGTGCGGCGGTGGATTTGGGTTGGATCTCTCATGCCCATCAGGTGGGGCAGAGCGGTGCGCGGGTGTCCCCCCGGCTTTACATTGCCTGTGGCATTTCGGGGGCCATGCAGCATCTAGCCGGAATGAGCGGATCGGATGTGATCGTGGCTATCAATAAAGACCCCAGGGCCCCTATTTTCCAGGTGGCCGATTATGGGGTGGAGGGCGACCTTTATAAGGTCCTTCCGCCCCTGATCGAAGTGCTGAAAAAGCGATAAGCACATTTTTCATAAAGCGGCACTATAAAGTAAAGATGAAAACATAGGACCCCAAAGCACAAAAAAGCTCTACGTAACGAGCAAAAGCACACGCTTACGCTTTTTGGACAGATGGAGGCCGGCACACTGAGCTGGAGTAATACCGTTCAAGGCGGAGTGTGGGCGGACGAAGTTGTAGAAGAAGATGAACATGGAAATGAGGTTGTTAGCGGAAGCAAAAGAGGAAAAGCTCTGCTTGGTTTTGTACCATGCCTTGAACTGCTTGTTGAAACACTCAATGAGGTTATTGGTAATGTCGTCGTGAAAACTCTCCACACGGATATGCTGGCCCCCATGCAGCGTCTTAACGGGCATCTGATAGGCAAAATAGCGGTCGCTCACAATGGTCCGTGGTGTTCCCATCGGCTTCACGGCGTCCAGTATAATAAAAGCCTGTGGACTGTCCCTGTGGCGATCAAGATGGAAGCCAAGGACAAAGCGAGTCTTGCTGTCCAGAATGAGCCAAAGGTAGTATTTCTTGCCCTGTATCTTAACGACAGGTTCATCGGCGTGCCACTCGTCAGAGTTGAAATTGAGCGCCGGAATGAGTTGTATCGCAATGTTTTGGAACATCGGGGCGAGGTGGGTACACCAGTTGCTAATGGTCGTGTGAGATACCCGGATATTCATTACGGTACGCAAAATCAGAGCGATATTGCGGAACGAGTTCTTGCCCAGGTAGAACATGGTCAAGGCCATGAGGATCACATGGACCGGATAGCGCATCCGCTTAAAATCTGTCTTTCCAAAGAGTTTGGATATGGACGGAACTGAAATAGCTGTAGGCTTTGGTACAAAAACGGAGTGCCTACATTTCCTGTTCGTGCAGGAATAGTGGATGTAGTGTTCACGGTTATGATGCACATACATCGCTTTCCCACAAACAGGATAGGTTGGATGTTCTCTTGTCCGGGGGCGCCCGATTGATTCGTAGGGATGGTTTTCAGCCCACTGATGCCGACATTTCTTGCACGGATACTTTTGACACCCATGGACATTTTCTCCGTTGGACATCTTCTCCGTAGCGAAAAAGGTCCGTTTTGTTGTTGCACTTCGGGCAACTTATTTGATACAATTTTGCCATGAGGACTCGTCTCCTTTCTGAGGGTACATGTGTTTGTGGTAAAACCATTGTACCAGAAGGGCTGACGGGTCTTCAACTTTCATTTAACTTTACAGTCCGCATAAAGCAATCAGGAGGAATCATTATGAAAGAACTGTATGTAGTCAACTGCTGCCGTACCGCCATGGGCTCCTTCGGCGGCTCTCTCACCAATATCTCTTCCGCGGAGCTGGGTGCCGTGGTGGTGAAGGAGGCGCTGAACCGCGCCGGGGTGAAGCCGGAGCAGGTAGATGAGGTCATGTTCGGTAACGTGCTCACCGCCGCTCAGGGCCAGAATGTGGCCCGGCAGGTGGCCGTAAAGGCCGACATCCCCTACTCTGTCACCGCCTATACCGTAGGCATGGTTTGCGGCTCCGGCATGAAGTCCATGATCGAGGCCGCCCGCACCATCCTGGCCGGCGATGCTGACATCATCGTGTGCGGCGGTACCGAGAGTATGTCCGCCGCACCCTACGCTCTGCCCGCTGAGCGCTGGGGTGCCCGCATGGGCGACAAGAAGGTTGTGGACACTATGATCAAGGACGGTCTGTGGGATGCCTACAACAACTACCACATGGGTACCACCGCCGAGAACATTGCAGATGTGTGGGGCATTACCAGGGAGGAGATGGACGCCTTTGCTGTATCCTCTCAGAACAAGACCGAAGCCGCCCAGAAGGCTGGCCGCTTTGACGATGAGATCGTGCCCGTCATGATCAAGAAGAAAAAGGAAATGGTGGAGTTTAAGGTGGACGAGTTCCCCAAGGCCGGCGTCACCATGGAGGGCATTGCCAAGCTGAAGGGCGCCTTCCCCGTGGGCCCCGAGGGAGTGGAGGACGAGATCGTCCACACCTTCAACGCGACCCAGGTCCATGCGGACGACGCCCACAAGCACGTCCAGCGTGTCACTGCCGCCAGCTCCTCCGGCATCAATGACGGCGCCGCCGCCATCGTATTGGCCTCTGGCGAGGCCGTGGAGAAGTACGGCCTGAAACCCATGGCCAAGCTGATCGTCTGGGGCCAGGGCGGCGTGGATCCCAAGATCATGGGCGTGGGCCCTGTACCTGCCTGCCGTCAGGCCATGGCCAAGGCCGGCGTGAGCATTGCGGACATCGATCTGGTGGAAGCCAACGAGGCCTTTGCCGCTCAGTCTATCGCCGTGGCCCGTGAGTTGGGCTTTGACATGAAGAAGGTCAATGTCAACGGCGGCGCCATCGCTCTGGGCCACCCTGTGGGCGCTTCCGGAGCCCGTATCATCGTCACCCTGCTCCACGAGATGGTCAAACGGCCTGAGGCCAAGCGGGGCCTGGCCACCCTGTGCATCGGCGGCGGCATGGGCGTTGCCTCCGTGTTTGAAAAGTGCTGAGGAATACGGATATGGGTTTTGTGAAGTTGGAGAAGCAGGGTCATGTGGGAATCGTGACCATTGACCGACAGGAGGCGCTAAACGCACTGAACAGCCAGGTGCTGAGCGATCTGGACGCAGTCATTGATCAAGTTGCTGCTGACGATGAGATCTACGTAATGATTCTGACCGGAGCGGGCCGCTCTTTTGTGGCGGGCGCCGACATCGGCGAGATGAAGGGTTTCTCTTCCAGCGACGGCAAGAAGTTTGGCGTCTATGGCGGCAGCGTATTCCTAAAGCTTGAGAACATGGCCAAGCCCGTCATCGCCGCCATCAACGGTTTCGCTCTGGGCGGCGGCTGCGAGCTGAGCATGGCCTGCGACATCCGTCTGGCCAGCGAGAAGGCCAAGTTCGGCCAGCCGGAGGTGGGGCTGGGCATCACTCCCGGTTTTGCCGGTACTCAGCGTCTGCCCCGTATCGTGGGCATCTCCAAGGCCATGGAGTTGATCCTCACCGCCAAGGTCATCAAGGCTGAGGCGGCCAGAGCTATCGGCCTGGTCAGCGCGGTCTATCCTGCTGAGGAGCTGATGGACAAGGCCATGGAGCTGGCCAACGCCATCTGCGCCAACGCTCAGATCGCGGTGCAGGAGTCCAAGCGGTGCATCCGCATGGGCATGCAGACCGACATTGCCACTGGTTCTGCCTTCGAGGCCGAAGCTTTCGGCGTCTGCTGCGGCACCGCCGACAAGGACGAGGGCATGGGCGCATTCCTGGAGAAGCGAACGGAGAAGCATTTCCGGAATCAGTAAGAAGATAACGAGCGCTGCTGCCGCATCCCAGCCGCCCAACGGGGAGGACGGAGCGATGGCCGCAGAAAGAGGCGAGAGAGCACCTCTGTGCAAAACGCGAGTATAGCACAGAGGCCCTCTCCGGCCCGAACTATTTCATACCATCTATCTGGAGGGTTAATATGAGTGCTAAGATCGTAGTTATCGGCAGCGGTACTATGGGACTGGATATTGCCCAGGCCTTTGCCAAGAAGAACTTTGATGTGGTTGTCCGTGACATCAAGGAGGAGATTATAAACGCAGCCCAGACCCGCTTGAACAAGGGCCTGGACAAGCTGGTGGCAAAAGGTAAGATGGACGAGGCTGCCAAGGCTGACCTGTTGAGCCATATGACCTTTACCACGGATCTGAGTCTGGCCGCCGACGCCGACCTGGTGGTGGAAGCTGCCGTGGAGAACCTGGAGATCAAGAAGAGCATCTTTGCCGAGCTGGACAACATTTGCAAGCATGAGACCATTTTGGCCACAAATACATCGTCTATCTCCATCACCGCCATCGCCGCTGCTACCAAGCGCCCCGACAAATTCATCGGCATGCACTTCTTCAACCCCGCCACCGTGATGAAGCTGGTGGAGGTCATCCGGGGCGCCCACACCTCCGACGAGACCTATCAGGCGGTCCATGACCTCTCCGTGGCCATCGGCAAGGAGCCTGTGGAGGTGAACGAAGCCCCTGGTTTCGTGGTGAACAAAATCCTCATTCCCATGATCAATGAGGGTGTTGAACTGCTGTACACCGGTGTGGCCTCCGCCGAGGGCATCGACACCGCCATGAAGCTGGGCTGCAACCACCCCATGGGTCCCCTGGCTCTGGGCGACCTGATCGGTCTGGACGTTTGCCTGGCCATCATGGATACACTGTACAACGAGACTCACGATCCCAAGTACCGTGCCTCCCTGCTGCTGCGGAAAATGGTTCGCGCCGGCAAGCTGGGCCGAAAGACCGGTGTGGGCTTCTTCCGGTACTAAAGTTTTCCATAAAAACAACAGAGGCGCTGCCGCAAATGCGGTAGCGCCTCTGTTGTTTTTATCAGGAATTCGCCATGTGGATTTTCAGGTGATCGAAGCGCTGGACGCCCCGGGGGAAGGTGATGGCAGGAACGCCGAAGATCAGGGGACACTGGAGGAAGTGATCCTCGGGGATGCCCAGCCGGGTCCGCACATCGGGCAGCTTTTTTAGGGCAGCCCCAGCAAAGGAGGCCACTACGGTGCCCAGACCGTAGGCGTTGAAGAGCAGTTCGGCATAGCTCATGGCAATACTGGTGTCCACCACCCAGTCGCCCCGGGTCATGGCCGCGTGAATGAGCAGCACGTTAGGGGCCCCCCGGAAAATCACGTCCTTACCATGGTCCATGCCCTTTTTCACCAGAGCGAAGTCCCTGGCGTTGAAGCCTTCAGGGTAGATGCCCTGCTCGGCGTTAGCCTGTACCCGCTCCCAGAAGTAGGTTTTAAACCGGGCAAAGGCCCCCTTGTCAGGGAAGGTGGTGAACTCCACTTGCTGGTGGCAGCCGCCGCTGGGGGCGTTGCCCACAATGCTGAGAATATGCTCCAGAGTGGCCCGGGGCACGTCCTCGTCCTTAAAGTTGCGGCAGGTACGGCGGGTGAGCATCAGGGTCTCCACAGCCTGGGGGGAGGGACGGTCGGCGGTGAGGACGCTGTCCGCGGGATCCTTGCCACAGATGCTCAGAGCGCCGGTGGGGCAGACTGCCATACATCTCTGGCAGGCCCAGCAGCTATGCCAGCTGTCGCTGGGGTCGGACTGGCTCATTACTGGATATCCTTCCTGGTTTTTGACCATGGCGTGGGTCCAGCAGATTTTGGTACAAAGTCCGCACTTGGTGCATTTGTTGTAGTCTACTTTCAGGCAGGCCTGTGCTGCGGTCAGACGCATAGGAATCAATCCTTTCCTTTGTAAAAGATAATATGCCTTCCCCCTCGACTCCAAAAGAGACGAGGGGGAAGCTTTTACTTCATATTGGCGCGTTTGCGGGAAACGGTGGCATTGCTGACAGAAAGTGCGGCCGCAGCCTCCTGCGCAGAACCATACCGGCTGAGCGCGTCGGAGATGATCTCGCTGTCCCAGCGGCGCTGCATCTCGCTGAACTGGAGGGCGGCGGGAGCGTCCTGGGGATTCTGAAATTCCGCAGGCAAATCCTCGGGGAAGATGACATCCCCCTCGGACATGATGTAACTTCGCTCCACCACATTGGCCAGCTGACGCAGGTTACCAGGCCAGCTGTGGAGAAGAAATAAGCTCATCACGTCGGGGGAGAAGCGCTTTTCCTTGCCGTATCGGGTGATGGACTGCGCTAAGAAAAATCCCGCATAGCGTTCGATATCTTGGTCACGGTTGCGCAGGGAAGGAATCTGCAGTTCGATGACATTGATGCGCCAGTAAAGATCTTCGCGGAATTTCTTCTCCTGGATCATCTTCTGCAGATCCTGATTGGTGGCGCATATGATGCGCACATCGGCATTGACCACCTTGCTGCCACCTACCGGAATAAACCGTTTGTTCTCAATCACGTCCAGGAATTTAGCCTGGGCACTGAGGGGAAGATCGCCGATCTCATCCAGGAAGAGCGTGCCGCCATTGGCCATCTCGAACAAGCCCTTGCGACCTTGAGGGCCGGCGCCGGTAAAGGCACCCTTCTTGTAGCCAAACAGTTCGGACTCAATCAGGTTGTGGGGAATGCTGGCGCAGTTAATAGAGACAAAGGGACCGTGACGGCGGCTACCCACCGCGTGGATATAGCGGGCAAACACGCTTTTGCCGGTGACGGATTCACCACGGATCAGTACGGAAAGATCCTGCCAGCCGGAACGGACGGCATCCTGGATGAAGAGACTCATCTCGGGGGATACGCCAAAGAAGATAAAATCTTTGTTCCCCACATGAATGTGCTGCTTCCTGCGGCAGATCTCCTTGCGCCGCTGCATGGTCTCCTGGCTGAAGTGAATCTGGGTAATGCTGGCATAAAAGATACCCTTACCTACAACGTCGCTGATAGGCGCAATCATAGTCTGACGCTGCTTACCGGAAGCGGTCAAATATTCCAGCACAATGGGACGGCCCTTGACTCCAGCTAGCTTGTATCCGGCCCTGTACATGGAGGTGGTCAGAAAGTTAGCGGGGGAAGCGGAGCTATCGTCTGATTCACCCTGGTACCGCTTGGCAATACACTCCAACTCCTGATCTACCACACAGATCCGATTAGGGATCACATCTAAGATCATAAAGAACTGCTGTTGGGTGAGACGACCGGCCGCATTTTCCTGCTGGGTGTGGGAGGTAATAACGGAAATGGTGTTATGGCCATCCTGAGGGGTAATGTATTTGTGGATCAGCCGGGTAGCGGTACTTTGGCTTACCTGCAGGGCCGCGGCCAATTTGCGGGTGGAGGGATACCGACGGTATTGGCTTTGAATAAATCGGCGCTCCCGTTCCTCGATGCGCTGGGTATAGGTGCTGGAGGAGGACGAGGTTCTCTGGGAGCCGAAGAGCCCTCTAGCTGCAGAGAGAGGAATTTGCATATCCCGGGCCATAAAAAGCATCTTTTCCACGGTGTTCTTCAGCTGGCGTACGTTGCCCGGCCAGTCATACTCCCGCAGGAACTGCTTGAGTTCCGGAGTAAAGCGTAGGTCGGTACCATTGTACTCGTTGTAGGAATTGCGGAAGTGGTTGGCAATATAGAGAATGTCATCGGGCCGCTCCCGCAAGGGGGGGATGCGGAGTTCTACGGTATTTAAGCGCCACAGCAGATCCTCACGGAAGGTGCCCTGACGTACCAGTTCGCTGAGATCTTTGTTGGTGGCCGCCAGAATACGCACGTCAATAGGACGGTATTCCTGCCCACCCACAGGGAGGATGCTCTGGCTCTCCACCGCGGTAAGGATCTTGGCCTGCAGATCCAGAGGCATATCACCTATCTCGTCCAGTAGCAAAGTACCGCCATTAGCCAGCTCAAAGAGACCCTTTTTCCCTTGGGGGGAGGCGTTGGTAAACGCATAGGGCGCATAGCCAAAAAGCTCGGACTCCAGAAGCTCCTTGGCAATGGCCGCGCAGTTGACCACCAGGAAGGGGCCATTGCGGCGGTGGCTTAGACGGTGGATGTACTCTGCCAGCATGGTCTTGCCCGAACCGGACTCGCCCAGCAGGAGCATAGGCAGCTCGCTGGGGGCACACCGTTCGCAGCCGCGGAGCACTGGCTCCATCTGGGGGGAGCAGGAGAGGAAACGGTGACCGGTGGTCCCCTGTGGGGAGTCCTGTTTGCAGTCGAAGTAGAGGTCATAGCTCTGCTCCTCCCGCTGCACGCTTACTACAGAATAGATGGACTTGTCAGTCTCTCCTGAGATATACTTTTGAAAAAAGAGGTAGTTGGCCCCATCTATGGTGATGCGGTAGATATCTTGGATTCCGGGCTCCTGGGAGAGGAGGTCTCCCTGTTCCCAGGTCGAAGCCATCAGAATCCCGTCCTTGTCCTCCATCTGCATATCCGAAGAAAGCTTCAGTATAGTCTGGGCTGCCTGGTTGGCGTACAGAACGGTATAGTCATCCCGTATGGCGTAGACCGGATTAGGAAGCTGCTCCAGGATAGCGGAGAGCATCTCTTTTGGCAGGTGGATAAAAATGTTTCGGTTAATCATAGCCTTACTCCTTTGCGGACGAAAGCGAGACGACCAAGAGACGGTTTTATTTAGAATATCACAGATTTTATTTGGTTTCAAGCGAAAAAGTTAATTAAAAATACAAGAATGTGCAAAAAGATGGCCGGGTGAACCATTTATGAAAATGTGATGTGCAGCAGTTTTTAAAAATGGTTCGCGTACATAGCGGATAAAGAAAAAAATAGAAATTAATGGAAAATAAATAAGGCGGATAATTCATAAAATGAGTAAAAATGATATTTTTTTAACAAAAATAGAATGAGTTCAGAAATTTGGCATGCAGGATGCTAGATGTATTATGACGAGACGACCGCACGCACAAAAATATTTTAGAGAAATCAAGAAAGGAAATGACTATGAAGGCATTGGATGGCGTGACAATCATTGATTTTACGCAGCGGCACGCGGGTAGTGTGGCTACCATGATCCTTGCGGATTTCGGTGCCAAAGTGATCAAGGTGGAGCGGGCAGACCGCCCTGACCCCGCCCGCGAATGGGCCCCCATGCAGAATGGACACAGTGTCTATTTCACCTATCTAAACCGGGGAAAAGAAGGTGTGTGTGTAGACTACACTACCGATGCCGGCAAGCAGGTGATCCTGGATCTGGTCAAGACCGCCGATGTGGTCTGTGAGAACCTGCCCGTGGGCGAGATGGAGAAGTATGGTTTGGACTATGAGTCCCTGAAGGAGATCAAGCCGGATCTGATTTACGCCTCGCTTTCTCCCTTTGGCTTAACCGGTCCACGGAAGAACAAGAGAGCAGATGACCTGACCATTCAGGCTATCGGCGGCTACATGGACCGCACCGGTTTTGCCGACGGTCCCGCTACCTCCGTTGGCTGCAGGGTGTCCAACCATATCAGTGCTGCCTATCTGGCCACCAGCATCAACCTGGCACTGATCCACAAGTACAAGACCGGCCAGGGCCAGATGATCGACCTGTCTGAGCTGGACTGCCTGTTCGCCATGATGGAGACCGGCCCCTGGGTGTACAACATCAATGGCAAGGTGCTGCCCCGCACCGGCAACTCCTACCCCTCCATCTCTCCCTACGATACCCTGAAGGCCAAGGATGGTTTCCTGTCCGTGGGCATCTCCACCGACTGCCAGTGGCAGAAGTTCTGCGAGGCTCTGGGCATGACCGACCTGGCTCAGAACGAGCTGTACATGACCAATGAATCCCGTGGCGACCACTATATGTGCGGCCTGAAGGACGAGCTGGAGGCCGTTACCTCCAAGCGGGAGAAGTTTGAGATGGAGGCCACCCTGCGGGAGGCCAAGCTGCCCTGCGCGGCGGTGTACACCGTGGCGGACGCCATGGCCAGCGAGCACATCAAGGTGCGCGAGATGCTGGTGGAGGTGGAGGATGCCGGCGCGGGCAAGGTGACCATCCCCGGTACCACCGTCAAGCTGATGAAGACCCCCGGCAGCGTCGAGAAGGGCGCTCCTCTGATGGGAGGCGACACCCATGCGGTGCTCAGCGCCCTGGGCTATGACGAGGCCAAACTCCAGCAGCTGAAGGTGGATAGCGTAATCTGTGAAGCCTGAGACGATATATTGAAAATAATCGCACAGCTCTGTTTTGACAGAGGTGCTGAAGAAAGGATTCGGCAACAATATGAAAATTTTGGAAGGCGTTACCGTTATTGACTTTACCCAGGCGTACAGCGGCCCCTTCTGCGCCATGCAGTTGGCAGACTTTGGCGCGCGGGTCATTAAGGTTGAGCGTGCGGGTGTGGGCGATCAGTCCCGTGAGTGGACTCCCTTCCGCAACAACTACAGCGGCTATTATTCCTCCATTAACCGCAACAAGGAAAGCTTGTCTCTGGACATCTCCTCCGAGGAGGGCCAGAAGATCATCAAGACCCTGGTGAAGGATGCCGATATCGTCCTGGAAAACTTCAAATGCGGCACCCTGACCAAAATGGGTCTGGACTATGACGCTCTGAAGGAGATCAACCCTGGCATTATCTTTGCATCCCTGTCCGGCTTCGGCCAGTCCGGTCCCTTCAAGAAGCTGGCGGCCTATGACAATGTGGTGCAGTCCATGTGCGGTATCATGGACATTACCGGTTATCCCGACGGGGATCCCTGCCG
>ENA-OQNI01001350-OQNI01001350.1-human-gut-metagenome-genome-assembly--contig:-NODE-1350-length-15737-cov-2.803652_pt1 | contig 15737 bp, 19 predicted proteins | sample MGYA00242627_ERZ504876 | MGnify/ENA primary metagenome ERZ504876 (study PRJEB26092, sample SAMD00036386) | human gut metagenome | host: Homo sapiens | study: EMG produced TPA metagenomics assembly of... | reverse complement strand
CGGCCAACCTCTTTACCTACAGTTTCAAGAAAATCAGCTGGCTGTCCATCGGTATCGGTTTTCTGGGATGTCTGGGTGGTCTGTTTATTTCTTACCACTGGAAAGTCCCTTCGGGCGCTTCGATTATATTCTTCTCTATTCTGATTTATGCCATTTGCAAGATCGGAAAGAGTTGTTGCAAGAAACAGTCATAATAATAGAATAGTATATGGAAATCAAGATTCAATCACTGGAAAGTATCCATGAGGCAGCCCGGGAATTTATCGCTGCTATGGGTGATAACACCGTTTTCGCTTTATATGGTAAAATGGGAGCCGGCAAAACGACCTTCGTCAAAGCTCTTTGCGAGGAATTAGGTGTATCAGACGTTATCAGTTCTCCTACTTTCGCTATCGTTAATGAATATCGTTCGGACGAAACCGGAGAATTGATTTATCACTTCGATTTTTACCGCATCAAAAAGCTAAGTGAAGTATATGACATGGGATACGAAGACTATTTCTACAGCGGCGCCCTTTGCTTTATCGAATGGCCGGAACTGGTAGAAGAATTACTGCCGGGAGATGCCGTAAAAGTGACGATTGAAGAACTGGAAGACGGAAGCAGAGTGATCAGACTATGACCGGACAATACATCGTACAAGGAATTTTTGCGCTAGCGGGAATCACTTCCCTGCTAGCTTCCTTACTGAACTGGAACTGGTTCTTCACCACACGCAATGCACAGACAATCGTCCGGAATGTAGGCCGCGGCAGAGCGCGGCTCTTTTACGGCATACTGGGAGTCATTATAATAGGAATGGCTGTATTCTTCTTTATAGAAACACGGAAGGCAATTCTATAATAAGCTATTTTTCAAAGAAATGCGCTTGTTATCTTCCCGTTTTTTACTATTTTTGTAGAGAAAGGAGTATGTAATTATGAAAACAACGAATGAATACCTTACAAAAATCCGCCAATGCAAACAACAGTGTGCCGAGAAATATGGAATTATTTCTATCAGTATCTTTGGTTCTGTTGCCCGTGGTGAACAACACGAAGGAAGTGATTTAGATGTTTTCGTAGAATTGAAAGAACCCGATCCTTTCGTGATGTTCGATATTAAAGAAGAACTGGAGCATATCTGTAATTGCAAAATAGATCTCCTCCGTTTACGCAAAAACCTTCGTTCACTCATATCCCAAAGAATAGAAAAAGATGGAATCTACGCTTAAAGAGGAAATTCTAGATAAGTTTCTTCAATTATCAGAATCAATCTCTATCATTGAAGACAGATGCAAGAATATACAGAATGTAGACGATTTCTTGTTATCCCCTTGGGGAATGACTGTTTTGGATGCCTGCATTATGCGAATACAGGTAATCGGAGAAACAATTAAGGCTATTGATGATAAAACCCAAAGATCATTTTTCAAAGATTATCCACAAGTTCCATGGGCAAAAGTTATTGGACTCAGAAATATTATTTCCCATGAATATGCCAACATTGACTATGAGATTATATGGGTAGTCATAACAAAGCACCTTCCTCCTTTAAAAGAAACAGTAGAAAATATTATTAAAGACTTATCATAGCAGTTGCCGTGATTTCATCTCCAGATATTTATTGATTACGTCAATCGACAGATTTTCGGGTGTCGTCAGCAGAGAGTAAATGCCATGCTGCTTTAATGTAGAAACGATCAGTCGCTTCTCAAAAGCAAACTTTTCGGCAATCACGTGCCGGTAATAATCTTCCGTATCCCTCGCCGGACTTTCGATGTACGCTTTCAAATCAGCATCCTCAAAGAAAACCACCAGCAAACGATGTTGACGGTTGAGCTGCTGCAAGTAAGCCAACTGGCGATTCATACTGCTGATACTGGCAAAGTTGGTATACAGAACCAAAAAGCTACGCTTATTGACGTGCTTGTTCAGATGCACACAAAGAGCCGAGAAGTCCGTTTCACCAAAAGTAGTCTGCTGGCTATATAGCTTTTCAAGCAGCGTCTGCATATGTCCGGGCTGCTTGGAAGCCGGAACGAACGTATCAAAATGCTCGTCAAAAGTCACCAACCCCGCTTTATCCTCCTTCCGCATCGCCACATACGAAAGCACCAGCGAAGCATTAATCGCATAATCGAGCAAAGTCATTCCCCGAAAAGCCTGCTGCATCACCCTGCCTTTATCTATCACACTGTAAATCTGCTGAGAACGTTCGTCCTGATAGACATTTACCATCAGTTCATGCCGGCGGGCGCTCGCTTTCCAGTTGATAGTCCGGTAGTCGTCTCCCTTTACATATTCCTTGATCTGCTCAAATTCCGTTTGATGGCCTACCCGGCGGATACGCTTGATACCCAGTTCGGTAAGGTTATCACTCATTGCCAGCAATTCGTATCGGTGAAGCATCAGATAGGAAGGATATACCTTGATATCCTGCGGCTGTCCACAAGTGTACCGACGGGAAAGCAGCCCGATCTTGTCGGTCACAAATACACGGATTTGCCCGTAAGAATATACTCCGCGACGGGTCGGACGAAGATGGTAACTGATTGTTTTCCCCTCATTCGGCTGAAGGGTGGTCCGGAAACAGACATCCCGATTCTGGAAGATAAAAGGTATTTCATCTATGATCTCCAGAGAGAGCGGACGCGAATAAGTACTTTCGACACGAATGCTCACTTCATTGTCATCGCCATTGGAGAAACGGTCGGAACATTGACGGAATGCCTGAATCCCCTGGGTACGGTAGAGAATATATCCGTCTGCCGATACCAACACGAATAAGGCAAAAAGCGCCCACTGCCCGATGACAAAAAACGGAGCAAACAGATATCCGCTACCCAATAAGAGGATAACCAGAATAAGGGCAATATAGAAACGACGGGTTAAGTACAATTTCAGGTTCTGAGTTTTGAGTTTTAAGTTTTGAGTTACGAATTATAGAGATTCGGTTCTTATTTGGGGACCTCTACTTTATCAATCAGGCGTTGCGTAACCTTTACCGGAGAATATCCTTCCATTTCCGCTTCCGCCGTCAGGATCAGACGATGCTGAAGCACATACGGAGCAACGAACTTAATATCTTCCGGTGTCACGAAGTCACGTCCCTGCAAAAGGGCATACGCCTTGGAGGCTTGCAACATTGCAACTGATGCACGCGGAGAAGCACCAAGATATACAGCTTTGCTGGTACGCGTCTGCTGCACAATCAATGCAATGTATTGGAGCAGCGTACGGTCTACAAATACCTGATTCATGAAGGCACGCAGTGACAGGAGTTCTTCTTTGGTGATGGCAGGCTTGATATCGTCCAGCTTGATTAATGAAGCGTTCGTATGGTGACGTTCCAGAATATCCACTTCTTCTTCCAGCGAAGGATAGTCCATCGTTATTTTCATCAGAAAGCGGTCGAGCTGCGCTTCGGGAAGTTTATAAGTTCCTTCCTGTTCCACAGGGTTTTGTGTGGCAAGGATGGTGTAGAGTTCACCCATCTTATGAGTAGTGCCGTCAATGCTTATCTGACGCTCTTCCATCACCTCGAACAAGGCAGCCTGCGTTTTGGCAGGAGCACGGTTGATCTCGTCCACCAATACGATATCGGCAAAGATCGGTCCCTGATGAAAGTCAAAATCATTGGTTTTCATATTGAACACAGTGGTACCCAATACGTCGCTCGGCATCAGGTCCGGCGTAAACTGGATACGGCTGAAGTCCGCATCGATCAGACGAGCCGTCAATCGGGCAAGCAATGTCTTTGCAACTCCCGGCACGCCTTCTATCAGTACGTGACCATTGGCTAGGATGGCTGCCAGCACTAAGTCCACCGTCTGTTCCTGACCAACAATAACGGAAGCAATCTGATCCTTCAATTCCTGTATCTTCTCGGAAAAGAGAGTTAAATCCACTCGTTGTTCTATATTCTCTTCCATAAATATCTTCTTTAAATATGATTGATTATTTCATTCATTTTATCAATAAATCCCTTCATTTCTTCGCCGGAAAGGACACGTCCTCCATAAATCACCGGTCTGATTTCGCGGATTAACCTGCTGATTTCTTCCACCTCCATTCCCGTCTTCTGAGCGATCCGGTGGAAAGAACGTTCATCGTCCGCCACTTCCTCCACATCTACCTGAATTTCTCTTCTCAGCACTTCCGCAAAGTAGGTGAACTTCTTATGAACCAGATTGGCATGGTCATTCTTCTGATAATAAAGCGTGCCTATCAACTTGGTAAATTCAAGGGATTTGTTTTCCGGTTCCTGTATGACAGGTATTGCCCGTTGCCGCCTCCGTGCTGTAAACACCATAAAGAGCAAGATAGCGAACATCGACAGATAGATCGCCCAGCGAAGCGGCCTTTGCGACAGAAAATAACGCAAAGGAGATCGCTGCGTCTGTGCAGTCTCCTTCATATATCCTTCGGTGCGGACAATAGGCAACTCTCCCATCTGCGACAGGATGCGGAATATGTAAGTCGAATTTTTCTCATCCAGCACTCCATAATTGGTAAAAAGCAAAGGAGTAGAAACCAGAATGATTTCACCCTTGCCCCACGGACGCACCATAGCCACCAACGGATGATAATTGCGGGAAACGGTCGTAGAATCCAGTTCATCCAATGCGTGCCCCATATCGCTTGCCAGATTGATCTCCGCCAGTTTACGTACCGGCAGCGAATCATAACGGCGGAAATAGGACTTGCAGAACTGCGGATAAAAACGGAACACCTGCCGTGAATAAACTTCCGGATCACCGATCCAATAAATACTGTCCCGCTTCAATAACGAAGCGGCATATTTTTTCAAATCGACCGATCTGAAATAAGAATAAGTGCAATCAAACTTCAGCGTATCCTCCAAAATCTTGGTAAAAGAACTGCTTACCAGCATGATCTTATTTCCCCGATCCGCCATTTTGAGCAAGGCTTCTATATCCACCCGTCCGAAAGGTAAATTAGTGGCAATCAGCAGTATTCCTTTATTGTGAACAGTATCTTCCTGTTCCATCTGATAAAAAGTCTTTCGGGACAGTGTATATCCCGAAGGCAGTGAAACAGTCAGCAGACTGTCGAACACAGCGCATCCGAAAGGCTGCTCATCGTAATGGCTAAAGGTAGGCACCCATACAAATTTCTTCGGCAGATGATATTCTATAGCAAACATCAGCAGCAGAAAAGCAAGGACAAAGAAGATAAACCAGCGGCTTCCCCTCATGAGCCCCCTCCTTTCCCTATTTCTTCCTGCAAGGATTTCATGGAATTGAACAGTTCTTCCGTTGCCTCAAAGTTACCGTAACGAACCCTCAGGAAATGATTGGTCAACTGACGGAAAACGGGTATCCGTACTTCATTGATATACTGTGTCGGTGTTTTATAAGGCTGCCAGTCAATGCGTTTCTCGTCGCTAAGCCGTTTCAATGTCTGCAAATAAAGCAGACGCACCGCCTCCCGATAATCGGAACGGGAAAGCGCATCGGCAATCCCTCCCGAAAAATCCACACCGTAAATCGTATCTTCTCCCACTTCATAAGGCAGTTTATTCTTGGGCGAACGCATGAATAACTCCGGACGCTTCTTATAAACAAACCATATAATCAGGAGCAGAATAATAATGGCCAGACATATTAATATAAGTTCAGAATACTCTTCGGCAAAACGGCTGCCGAATATCTTCCGCAACAATTCCCCAAACTGCCTGCGAAACCATTCAAAGATATTGATTTCAGGAGTTATCAGTTCACGATTGTAGTCATACGCCGATTCGGATTGCCATTTGGCAATCTGCACGGTGTCGCAAACCAATGTATCAGCCTGGGATGTCAGCATCTATTCTGAATTATATATGTTTAGAGTTTATCGAAATTATCAATATCGCTCTCTACAGTTACACTATCTACCACTTCGGAAGCGTGACCGTACTGGTAGGCCATTCCGACAAAAGTGAAAATCATGGAAAGATAAGCGCCGAATGCCTGTACAATACCAAGCAGATAAAGGATAAAGCTATATCCTGCCGATACTGTCGTCTCGCTTCCGACATCACTTAATGAGAAGAAATATTTCACCAGCGTAGCGATATACCACGGCATCATAGTCACTCCCTGCAATACATTAGCTATAAATCCCATGATCAGAGATATCAAGAAGACGCCTCCCCAAGTGGCAAAGCCCAGCCGGAATGTCTTTTTGAAAGACTCCATCACTGTAATATCTTCAAACAGGTAGATAGGTGCCCATAATGCAAGCGGCACTACAAAAGCGATAAGAAGCGGAATGGTCAGAAACAAGGTGAACAGTGACAGAAACGCCAGCAGACCTACCACAAGCCCCACGAAAAGCATGACTAAGATGGAGAAAAGGGTCATTACAAGCAGTCTCTTGATATTGCGGAACAATAAAGGCTTCAAAATACCCAACGTGATTCCCTCCAAGCGTTCTTCACGTTCATTATAGGTACGGATCAATGCATAGATCATGGAGGTCAGCAAAATACTGCCTATCATAAATACAATCATATACAGACCGTAATAGGACATAAATCCCAATAAAGATGCAGTATCCGGCACCGTCGCAGTCTTGGACATAGCAGTCATGGCAAACGCTCCTCCCATCAGTCCGTTCAGACTTAATGCCTGAATAAGGCTTACAGGCAAAAGCAGATAAGTCGTAAACTTCAACAGTATTTTCCAATTCTCTTTTATGAAGTCAAAAGAAGCGTTCAACTTATCACCGAAAGAACGTTTCACGTACATTGCAACCTTAGGTTTCTGTGATTCCATGTTTTTTTCTATTTGGTAAATAAATATAGTAAAAGATGATAAATGCAAGGGATGTAAGGATGATGCCGAGCCTCAGCATATCCGGAAGTTCGGTGTGACGGGTGATAAAGCCTTCGATAAATCCCGCCATGATAAACACGGGCACCGTACCGATTACAATCTTCAGCCCTCTTTTCGCTCCTCTGCGAAAAGATTCGAGTCTCGAATAGGTGCCGGGAAACAACCAACTGTTGCCCAAAGCAAGTCCGGCAGCACCGGCTACGATGATCGCCCATATTTCAAGAGTTCCGTGCAGCCAGACGGCAAGTGCCGACTCCCAAAGCAGGTCGTGCTGATAAAAGAACATCTGAAATGAACCGAGCATAATTCCATTCTGAAGAAGTATAAGCCCCGTACCAAAACTGGTCAGTATCCCCGCGGCAAAACACAGGAAGGATACTTTTATATTATTGATTGTAATGCCCAGAAACATCGGAGCTTCGGGAGAGCCATTGTATACTGCCATCGGCTCACCTCTGGCAATATTGTCCAATGTCATATCTACGTATTGGTTGCCCATTATCAAACGCACAAACTCCTGATCATTGGCGGCAGATACTGCCCCGATCAACGCACTGACGGCAAAGATGATAAAAGAGATCAGTAACTCACGCTGCGCATCATGCATGGTCTGCGGCACTTCCCGTGTCCAGAAAGTGATAATGCGTGTCCATTTCTCACGCTTGCTCCGATAGATTTCATTATGCAGGGCTGAAGCGAGATTATTCAAATAAATGGTAATGCGGGAAGTCGGGAAATGGGTCTGTGCAAAAGCCAGGTCGGCAGTCAGTTCCGTATAGGCGTCGGCAAGTTGGTCAGGGGACAGGTTTGCAGCCTGTTCCACCACCTTTTCGATCCCTTTCCATTTTTCAATGTTCCGACGGATAAACGTAACTTCCTTCATGCTTTTCAGAGATTTCGGATAAGTTTTGTCCGAAACCGGAAGCAAAAGTAAAAGAATTATGATATATTTGCAACTTAAATCTAAAAATGTTTAACCAAGAATGGCAGAATCTACGATTATTATTTAAATATTCAATAAAAAGAGCAACAAAGACTATAAATCAGCCTTTGCTGCTCAAAACAGACCTAAGCCCCAGTTTATTTATTTATGATATTGTAAATCATAGAAAAGTTCCTATCATAACTTCCATTAGATGTATCAAAAGTAATAGAGAGGTCTTTATTTACTAAATAAAAGCCATCGTAATATCCTCCCCAACCCATATTCGTATGGAAATAGAAATCAAAGTTTTTAACCAAATATCTTGTTTGGGGTCTCCAGTATGCAAAACCATCTAAAATAAAAGCATGGCTTCCCCCACGATTAGAGGTTGCAGCTACCCATACCAACTTAGCTAGTTGTAAAGATTGAAATGCAGCATTACCATCCCAACCATTTTTAAGACCACTAGTTGAAAAAAAACGATAGAAAAAGCTAGATGTATCAGAAGAATAAGTACCAGACCCAGTAACATAACCACTTGAATTTCTAACAGGCTGTGTATTAGTTGCTATATAGATATATTTTATCAATTTAGCAACCATTTCTCTAGTTGTTTCAGAGGAAGGAGTTTGCCAAGATGAAGGAGCAATAATTTGTTTTTGTGCTTTCAAGATATTCCAATCAATTTTCAGACCATCAACCGTTAAGTCAGGTTCTAAAGAAGCCATAATCTGTGCTATTGAAATAACAGCACAACCAGCAGGGACAGCCTCGTAAGTAGGTGAGCCTGTATCATAAAGATCACAATTTTCTTTCTGTAGCAAATCATTATATGGTGCGTCTTGATTCCACTCTGTACTACTACAGTACAGACCAGCAAAACCTATCGGATTTCCAACAGGAAATGTTGGTCCAGAACGGGATAGAATCTCATCCTTTACTATAATTATATCTTGAATCTCATCATACCTCACAGCCTTCACGTTTAAAGTTTTTGCTATTTTCGCTAATGTTTTAGCTCTCAGTTTTGATTTTACCTTTTCATAATATTTGGCATCTTCCAACAGACTCAATTCTGATAAATAGAGCATAGACTTAGAATCTACATATTTAACAGAGTCTTTTAAATCTGTTTTAGGCAAATAAGCCATTATCTTTGCAAAACGTTCATCAGCAGGAACATAAGCCACACCTTTCCCCTCATCACTTAAAAATTCAATTTTATAAACAGGAATAGTAGTAAGATTAGTTGAACCGACTCTTGTTTTTAATCCAGAAGAACTAGATACATTATATGTAGAAATAGCCATAATTTTTACATTATTATTTCTAGTCTGTAATCCTGTTGGATTAAAGTCCAAAACAAGTTGCTTAGCCTCTTCTGAAGTAATTATTCCAGGATTATCATAAGCAATGCTAATATACTCATCTGAAGATAATAAAATTTTAGAATCATTCAGATTATCTTGCATACCTAGTTCATTACTACATGAAGTAAATAAAGCAAGGATAACTAACAAAAAATAGTATTTCAATTTCATAAGTTATATAATTTATGGATTTTGCTTTATTGTATATGTGCTCATTGATGAGCCAATATAAGAAAGCCATAAGATTATCTCCCTAATATCACCAGATGTATTTTCGTCTACAATTACTGTCATCACCGAATCCTCCTGTTCTTTTTTTATTGAAAACCAATCTTCTTCAAGCAAAAAAGTATGGGTCATTTTTACATTGAGAGCAATAGATTCCGTAAGCCAACAATCCAAAAATCATCAACATCATTGATAACATCATGACTGGCGACATCAAACCATCAAAAACGGCTTCTTTTACACCAATTTTATAAAGGGCTTTGACATCATTTTCTGCTTTTTTAGAAGCTTGTTTTTCAGCATTTGAAGATTTGACTAAACGAATTTCTGATAAAGATTCACTGGCAATCCCTTGGAAATTTGCTAAAGAGTCTTGCCTAGTCCGTCCTATTTTTTGACCAAAAGTCATAATTGGAAACATGATAAGCATGACAATCGGAACCGCAATAATCATGGCAAGGGTTAAACGCCATTGCATTTACAGCATGAATACGATTGAACCTACCAAGAGTAAAATAGAGGTAAAAGCTTGAGGAATACTATTTGCGATTAAGTTTTTAACTTGCGTGGTATCGTTAGCTAAGCGAGAACTCATTTCACCTGTTTTAACTTCATCAAAATATTTTACTGGCAAATGAATCATTTTATCCCAGACACGAGTTCGCAAATTTTTAACGACCGACTCACCAAATATCCCCAGAACGATGGCCGCAATAGCAGAAACGGCTGCTGAACCAATATAAAGAGCAATGACTAAAGCAACTTTCCCGCCATTTACACCATGACCAAAACTATTAACCAGTGGCTAAACCATTTTAGGAACTTGCAATTGAATGAGTGTGCCAATGATACCAGCCACAATCCCAATCACAAAGAAGAGATAACGTGGTTTTGCTGCACGAATTAATTTGACGAAATGTTTAATGGATGTTTTGTCAACCGCTTTTCCTTCAACGCGATTGGCCATTTGTGGACCTCTTTCCATTGTTTGCTTACTTCCTTTTTTCTAATTATTGAAATTCAAGACTAAAAGAACTTAATTTAATCACTTTTATCCTTAAATCAGTTTTTATTTTTCATTCTTCCAAATAAACTTTGAGGTTTTCTAACACAATACTATAACCAGCTGGATTAAGATGAGCGCCATCGAAAGTGAGTTCTTTCTTTAAATTGCCATCTTTATCGGATAAGCCATCATTGACATCAATAAAGTGAAAATGATGTTTTTGAGCAAGTTTTTCAATTTTGTCTGATGCTTTTTGAAATTTTTCATTACTTCTCGTTTCAAACAAAGTTTTTTCATCTGAATCTTGTCCAAAATCAAGGGTATTGATTGGGTAATAGCGCATGACATAAACTTGTGCTTGCGGTAATTTTTCCCCAATTTGTGTCAAAATTTCATTGTAGTTGCTCATAAATTCAGCTTCTGGGACTTCAAATCCGATATCATTCGTTCCAATATTGATAAAAATTTTTGACGGCTCAAGGTTAATAATCTGACTCTCCAGATGTTTTAATAAAAATGCGGTCGTGGTAGCGCGAACTGCACGATTATAAATGTATTTTGAAAATTTGACCTTTCCCTCTTCTTCCCACTTTTCAATAGGAAATATTTCCATCAGTGAAGAGCCAACAAATAAAGTCTGACCTTTTTTTGCTGATAGATTTTCTTTGTCATATTGGGCAAGGAGTTTTTCTTGAAAGGCTTCAAGTTGAGGGTTTAACGTAAGTGCTTTAGTTTCTTCTGACATTTTCCTTTTCTCCTTTTAGTCCCAATTTACTTTTTTTAATTCTTCAATAAATTTTTGAGGAGCTTCTGATAAAAATTCAATAGGGTGTTTTTTAGATTCTAACTTAATCATTGATTTTGCAACGATTTTATCATGCCAATCAAATGGAGTTAAATTATTAACTTCTCCACCAAAATTTGCAATCGCTACTGCATTTTTACGTAAAGGTTCAGCAATTTCTTTTGCAATGACTTTATTAAAAGTACCATACTCTACCATCGTTACAAAAGCAGCGAAAAGTTTATTTTCTAAGATATTTTGATAAGTTCTTAGAAAAATTTGAACTGAGCGCTCGAATTTATGGCTATATACTGGACTAGCAACAATGACTGCATCAAAATCCTTGGGACTAACTTCTTCAACATTCAAGTCAATAAGGGTCACATTTTTTAAACGAATTGCTAACCTTCTTGCACATTTTGCTGTATTTCCCGTTTTTCCAGCGTAGGCGATGAGTGTTTTCATCTTTCACTTCCTAATCTATTTACTGTTTAGAAATCATCCCAGTTTTCTGGTTTTTTAGGTTCTGCATGTTTATCAGAGTGTCCTGCTCTAGGGTCAAATTCATCAAATTCTGGACGATGATGTCCATCAAAATCACCAAAACGATTTTTCATTTCATCTGAGAAATGTTCCCAATGTTCATTAAACTCTGCTTCATCTCGTTTACCAAAGCTATTGCGGAAATTTTCTTTTATTTGTTTTCCAAAAATTTTCCAGTCTTCACCAAATGGTGCTTGTGAACGATCATCATGACGCATCCGATTTTGACCACGTTTCATTTCTTGAGAGGAACGACGCATTTCACGTTGCCAATTTTGCATTTCACGGCGCATATGATTTCCAAAAGCATGACGATCATGGGCATTCATCATATTTTCCATAAATGGGTTTCCGAAAAATTGTGTCATTTTTTGGAAATCTCGATCTTCATGTGCATCATTCGTTTCTACTAATTTTTCCATTAGATTTGCCAGTTGTTTTTGTTCTTCATCTGTCAAATTACCAAAAATTGTTTCGGAAATATCATTGTGCATTGTATCTCGTGTTTCTTGGGCTTCCCGTCCTTTTTCTGTTAAAAAGATACGATTGACGCGTTTATCATTTTCATCTTGTTTACGAATAACCATTTCTGCTTCTTCCAATTGTTTAACTTGAGCCGTTACACTCGAAGGCTTAATATCAAGCAGTTCAGCAATCTCAGCATTTGTTAAGCCATCTTTGTTCCATAATTCGACAAGTAATCCTTGGGCACCATTACGATTCCCTCGATTTTTCATCTGTTTTGAAATTCCATCTGCTCGCAAAGCAAATAGAACGCTTGGATTGTGCAATAGTTTTGAAAATAAATTTGAGAAGTTATTTGTTTGTTCTGACATAATTTGTTCTCCTTAGTTTAGATTGGTTGTAGTTGTTCATCAAAAGCGTAGACGAGTAACGCATCTGGTTGTTCAATTAGCCTGATGAACCAATTGAATTTCTGAATTAATTTTTTTATCATCTTAAGCATTGGTTCTCCTTTAAGATTTTTATTCACTTTAAAAGTTCCCTTATTATTGTTTAGTGAACTTTTATTTTAGAGAGAGATTTTTAAAATTAGTTAGTTTATTTATTTATTAACTAACAAAAATGATTATAAATCATTTAATTAGTTTTGTCAACAATAAAACTAACTAAATTAAAAAAATCAGCCCAAAGACTGATTTTTTATTTTATTCATTTCCTAAATCAAGCTGATAAAGTTGCTTAAATGTCGGGTTACTTTCCAGCAATACTGCTGGTTTTCCATCAAATTTAATCGAACCATTTTCTAAAAATAGAACACGGTCCATTTGGTGAACTCCTAATAAATGGTGAGTGATAAAGATAATTGATTTATCTCTTAACCTTTCAAAAAAGAGTGTTAATAATTGATTTTCAGTAATTGGATCAAGCGAGACGGTAGGTTCATCAAGAATAACCACATCCACATCTGACAGTAAAACTCTTGCGAGTGCTAAACGTTGTCGCTCTCCTCCAGAAAAACGTTCTCCTGCTTCGTCAACTGGCGTTAACAATTTTTGTGGCAACGATTCAACCATTTTACGGAGTCCGACTAATTCAAGCGCCTCCCAGATTTCTTCATCAGTAGCATCTAGTTTTGCCAAAGTTAAATTAGAACGAACCGTTGTTGCAAAGAGATATGGAGATTGGTTAATCACACCTATCTTTTCTTCAACATTTTTTGCTTTTGATGGTTCTACACCTGAAAATGTGATTTCTCCCTTTTGCGGAATTAAATCTCCTCGAATCAAAGAGGCAAGGGTTGATTTTCCAACTCCTGAACGACCTAGAATCGCAATATGTTCACCCTTTTTAACCTCTAAATCAAAATCATTGAATATTTTATTATTTTCTTCAAAATAAAATTGTAGATTATTGATGACCAAATCAGTCCTAGTGATTTCCTCACTCCTAATTTCTTCATCTTGGTCTGGTAGTGCATTTAAGCGATTAATTGAATCACCATAGCGATTTGTTTCAACCACTGCATCAGACAAAGGAGAAAAGGCATCAAATAGTGGAAAGGCAGCTAAACTAACCGCTGCAATATAATTGGGAGCATCCCCTAATTTTAAAATTCCAGAAGACCAAATCATCAAATATATTACTAAAGCCCCATAAACAACCTGTAAAAAGAGATTTCGTCTTCGGCCAAAAGCTAATAATTTAGCTTGAATCTTTCTGGCAGATAATTCTGATCCCCGATAGGCCGTTAAAAAATCTTCTTTTCGACCAGAAAGGACCCAGTCTTGTAATCCTAAAATATCATCAGTCAAATGAGAAAAAAGTTGATTCCGATAAATTTTAAGTTCTTCATCTAGTTTTACAGTAAATTTTAGAGAAATTAAAGGAAGAATTACAATCAAGAAACCTAGAAAAATTGCTAAACCAAAGGCAAACCACAGAGATAAAAATCCGCCGGCAATAATTAAAGCAACTGATAGACTCCCCGCAATCAAAACTGGGAACAAGGTTCTTAAGAAAAGGTCTTGTAAGTTTCCAATATCTTCATTAAGAACCCCCAATAAATCTCCCAAACGATAGCGGTCTGCTAAGGTCACTGCTGTTTTTTCCAATCGTAAATAAAGTTTTTGACGCAGCAGACTTGTGATTTTTAAAATCCAATTATGTGAAGTTAGTCTTTCCACATAATGCATTACAGGGCGTCCAATCCCAAAAATCCGAACAAAGAGAACTGGAACATAAATCATCAAGATATTTTCTGGTTTTGTCGCTGATTTTGAAATAACATAACCAGAACTAAACATTAAAAGTCCTGCCATTGAAATTGTAATCGTTCCTAAGAAAATAGACAAGATAAACCCCGAACGATTTTTTTTCAAGAATGGAGAAATCCAATCATTTCCAAATAAAATATTTTTTAATTTCATTATTCATGGCCTCCATTTTCTGTCAGTAATTTTTTATCATCATCAACACCTCGCATTTGACTGAGCAATTTTTGATAGTAGCCATTCTCAGCCAATAGCTGTTCATGGGTGCCAATTCCTTCAACTTGTCCTTCATTGAGTACGATGACCAAATCCATTGATAAAAGCCAATGGAGCCGATGTGTAGCAATAAAAACAAGTTTATTCTCAAGCAAAGGTAAAATGTTTGCCTTGATTTCTAATTCCGTTTCAATATCTAAATGAGCCGTTGGCTCATCAAGAAATAAAATGTTACGTGTACGACTCAAAAAGGCTCTGGCCAAAGCCACACGCTGTGCCTGACCTCCAGAAATTGTCCGGCCACTAGCACCAATTTGCCCATCAAGCCCAATTTCATTCAGTAAACTTCCTAGACCAGCAAGTTCTGCAGCTTGATTGATTTGTTCGTCAGTTGATTCGGGCTCATAAAAGGCCAAGTTTTGACGAAAAGTTCCTGCAAAAATGTAAGTTTTTTGAGGAATAAATTGAACAGATTGTCGATACTTTTCATCAGTCAAACTTGTCAATGTTTGGTCATTAAGCTTAAATTTTCCAGCTGTAGGTTCTAAAAATCCTGCTAACATAGAAAGAAGGGTTGACTTACCAGAGCCAGAACTTCCAACTAAGGCAACTTTTTTAAATCCTTTTACTGTCAAGTTCACTTCTGAAATTCCGCGTCCAGTATCGTAAATTTTTGCTAAATCTGTCAGTTTGAGGCTAGAATCCTCAGTCCAAGTCACTCTGTCTTTTAGCACTGACAGGGTATTTTCGTCAGTTGAAAGAACTTCATTTACTGCAGACAAAGCATTTTTCCCGTTAAGTGTTGCATGATAATCACTAGCAAAATCACGTAAAGGTAAGAAATACTCAGGTGCTAAGATTAAAGCTGCGAGGGCTGGAAATAATAAAATGTCTCCACTCATCAATCTTAAGCCTAAAAAAAGTGCAACTATTGCAACAGAAAGACTGGCAAAGAAATCAAGAGCAAAAGTTGAAAGCATAGCAACTCTTAATGCTCCCATTGTTTCTTTCCGAAAATCCTCAGACGTTTTATAAATTGAATTAGAATAATCTTTAGACAGACCAAAATATTTCAAAGAAGAAATTCCGCGTAATGAGATCGGAAGA
>ENA-OQNI01001338-OQNI01001338.1-human-gut-metagenome-genome-assembly--contig:-NODE-1338-length-15862-cov-5.084906_pt1 | contig 15862 bp, 18 predicted proteins | sample MGYA00242627_ERZ504876 | MGnify/ENA primary metagenome ERZ504876 (study PRJEB26092, sample SAMD00036386) | human gut metagenome | host: Homo sapiens | study: EMG produced TPA metagenomics assembly of... | reverse complement strand
GCATGGAGACCCTTCGAGGAATATATAAAAAGAACCGAAGAAATGGAACGCTCTTCGGCTTTTCGGTGTCTACTGAAATCAAGGTATTAATGGGAATACCAGCCTAAGATATTTGGAGTTCAGAGAGGGCGCGTTTGATTTTCAAACTTCGCAACAGAACCAAAAATAGTAACCAAAAAATGAGCATAATATGCTCATTTATGTTATACTTAATTTATAAATCAAAGAAAGGAGATGTATTTGAAAAGTTCAGAGTGGCACAGCCTATCAAAAGCAAGTGAGATTCTAGGACACGGAACATCTTATGTTAGCTTGTGGTTACGTCGGCATGAAAAAGACATGCCAGAGGGAATGATTATTGCGTCAGGAAATAGCAAGTTAATATCAGATCAAGGGATCGAATGGATAAAAAAGAACACAAAAAAAGAGGGCGTCCTCGTAAGCAATAAACGTGCTTTTGAGGATAAATATCTAATACTTCCACTATTAGATAAAGCCCTAAATAACTATTTTACCTTTTTTAAAAATTTAAGTCTATTGTTGATCTATTCAAGAGTTACTTTGAAAGTAGGTAGATAAATGAAAAGTGAAAAGTGGCAAGGGATAAGCGGAACTTTAATTCATGATGAAACTAAAGGAATTATTATTGATAAAAATGAAAAAAGTGATAGCTTAGATTATTTTTCTGAAAAATTAAAAACAGACGGAAAACCACTTAAAGAAGTAAGAGAAAAAATGATAAAGGATAGTATTAAGAGAGATCTCAAAACTAATCCTTTGCATTTGAAAGCATGGTTTGATAAAAAGTATGACAATGATAATTCTGAAAAATCTAAAGAAATTAATTCTGACAAACCTACTTTACAATATAAACAAATAAAAAGTGATATTTCATTTTTTGGAGAAAGCTTTTTAGAGGGTTTCTTAGGTTTTTATGGTTTTGAACTAGATAATGCAGTTTCAAGATATGAATCAAATCTTCAAATCATAGAAACAAAGGAGCTGGGAATAGATGATGAAGCTAAATATTTTTTAGGTACAAGTCAAAAAGGAGAATTTAAAAAAGCAACATCTGAATTGCCAAGCAAAAGTATTGCGGAGGAAGAACTACAAAAATTCTTTTCAAAAGAAAAGAAACAAGTTCAAACTCAAAGTATCGAACTTACAAAAGATACTGATGAATGAAAGGAGAAGTTCATGAATAAATTAGGAAAAGGGAAAGTTGCTAAATTAGCAACAAGTACCCTAACTGCTGGTTATCTTATGGTAATGACAGCACAAACAGCGTTCGCTGCGGACGGTACAGCTATACAAGGTAAGCTGACGACCGCTGCAAACACTATTAAAGGTATTTTAACAGGAATTGTCGTTTTAGTAGGTGTCTGTGTAGCTTTGTTTATTATTATAAAACGGTTGCCTGACGCAGATGATCCGAGAGAGAAATCTGAAGTTTTTAAAAGCGTCGGACGGGTAGCGGGGCTTGTAGCCCTCGCAGCCGCCATTGTATGGCTATTGCCGTGGGTTTACAGTCTTTTAACTTAATATAAAAAGGAGTTAGTCAAATGAAAAAAGGTAAAGAATTTATTTTTCCTGAAAATGTCGATAAAGATTATGGAATTTGGAAAGATTATACCTTAAAAGATTTTGGCTATGGAATTTTAACTTTATTATGTGGTTTAGTATTCATTGTACTGCCACCATATCCCTTATTTTTTGTATTAGGCAAGATTATAATTGTCGTAATAGCCATGACAGTTGTCATGGCTATTTTAACAATAAAACCTATTTCTTCAAGAAAAAATATAAAGGTTAGAGATCATTTAAGGTTAAAACGAAAATATTCTCATAGTCAGAAATTATATTATTTAAAACCGCAAAAAAGGGGTATTAAAGATGAATTTGAAAAATAAAAAATCTAAAAAATCAGCATTGGACTGGGAATATGTACCACCTAAAATTAATGGCGGTAAAGAAACTATTGATGATATGAGTTTAATTGTCGGAATGTACGATAACTATCAAGTAACTAAAACAGGAAATTTAGTAGGAATACTTGAAGTAAGTGGTATTAATCTTGATTTATTAAATGATAACGAACAACAAGATGTCTTTAATGATTACGGAGCTTTCCTTATGAGTACATTAGGAGAGGGAGTAGACGATACTTTACAATTCATAGAACCTACCATACCAGTTAATATGACAGCATATATTAATGGACTAAAACGTAAGTATTTAGATTTAAAATTAAACCACCCTGAACAAGAATTTAAAATAAACTTGCTGGCAAGTTATTTAGATCATTTCACAACAGTTCAAAATTCAAAAAATATGACAACAAAACAGCATTTATTGATTGTCAAAGTGAAAATAAAAGATAAGTCAGTTGAGAGTTTAGATTTAGCAGTAAATAATCTTGATGAAAAAATTAATCAAGTGAAGCGTGATTTAGAAAATGCACTAGCTGATTTTGACTTAACAGCTAAGATTTTACCAAGTCAAGAAGTGCTGGAAGTGCTGAAAAACCTTATTAATTTTAAAGGATAAGAGGTAAGGATATGAATTTAAGTGATAAAGTTATGGACTTAATTATGCCTAACTCAAAAAAGAAAAATGAAATTATTGTAGATGAAGAACAACAGCAAAAGAAAAGTAAGCAAGATAATTTCATGGAATCAATCGACCGTGACAGTCTACACTCACTTTTTCCTTTTAGCTGGGAACAATACCCAACTTATGTTCAATCAGGCGAAAATTTCATGAGAACAATTGCAATTGCTGATTATCCGAAGCGTGTTTATGGAAATTGGTTATCAGAATTAAAAAGAAAAAAAGGCTCAATTGATATTGTTCAGTACATTGATAGTGCAAGTAACAATTCAATGATTACTTACTACAAAAAAACAATTCAAAATAAAGAAGCTCAATTGTTAAATACCTTTGATCCATATAAACAAAAGGTATTAAAAAATTACATTGATAGTGCCAATATGCAATTAGACAAGTATTTAGATAATTCTACTACCTTTGTTTATCAACACATGCTTGTATATTTAAGAGCAGATTCTCTAGCTGAATTAGATGATTTAACAGAAAATGTTAGAAATACACTTATCAAATTACAGATGAAGCCTTTGATACCAGTAAAAGCAACTTTTCAAGGGTTTTGGTCTACAATGCCAATTAATGAGAACTTATTAGGAGATTATACCTACAAAGAAAGCAATACAGAAGTTGCTAGTAGTATGTTTCCCTTTGACGACGCAGAAATTCTTGATTTAAAGCCTAGAAGTGATATTGAGGGAATAAACAAAGATACAAACTCACTAATTGCTATTGATATGCTGGATAGAAACACTACCCTTAATCAAAACATGGTAGTTATTGGAACATCTGGAGTTGGTAAAACAACCTATATGATCCAAAAAATATTACGTTACGCAATTCAAGATTATCAAATTTATATCATTGACCCTGAAAATGAATATACAAGAATAGTTGAAGCATTAGGCGGTTCAGTTCTACATTTAACATCAAATGCAAAATACAAAATAAACCCTTTACAAATATTTTCAGAAGAAATATTGAGTGCAGATGAAGCAGTCACTAACCTTGATGAATTAGTAAAGGATAAAATTCAACGATTAAAAGGTTTTTTTGAAGTTTTAAAAGATGATATGACACAAGTTGAAAAAGCGATTATGGATAATATAGTTAAAAACGCATATATCAATAGTGGAATTTTAAAATATAACCGTCTAAACGAAATTAAGAATGAGCAATGGCCCACTCTTAGCAACGTTTATGACGAACTAACAAAATTATCAGAAAAAGATCCTGAAAAATTTAAAACAATTAAAGATTTTTACTTTATTTTAGGTAGTTATACGCATGGATCAAACACTTTGTTTGACGGAGCAACCAACATTAATTTAGATACAAAAATTGTATCTTTTGACTTAAAACCATTGCAAAGCGAACAAGAGGTACAAGCTGGTGCATACTTAAATACGTTTCAATATTTATGGGACGAAATCACAAAAGACCGCAAAAAAAGAAAAAAATTGTTTGTTGATGAATTTCACTTTCTAACTTTGCACAAATCAGCGTCTACTTTCTTCCACCAAGCCTATAAACGTTTTAGAAAATATAACGCTGGGGCGATTGCTGGAACACAACAAATTCAAGATGTTATTGAGGGGCAAACAGATAGCGGACAAAATATTGGAGAAGCCATTATTGGTAACAGCTTTACAAAAGTTTTCTTTGGACTTGACGGTAAAGGGGTAGATGATATTACCTCAAAATTAAGAATGAACTTTTCTGAAAAAGAAAAGAAATTGTTAGAACGTAGACGACAAGGGGACGCTTTAATAATCTATGGAAGCCAACGTGCATTTATGAACGTAGAGCTTACAGAGGAAGAATTAAGACTGATTGATCCAGAAGCATATAAAGAAAAATATGATAGAGAAACAGCAGAACAACCTAGTTATCAAAAAAGAGTTGTTCTAACACCAACTGAAATAGAAATGTTGACTACTACCGAAGAAAAAGGGGGAGTAGATAATGGTTAAGAAAAAATATGACCTGTTAAATATTGAAATTGGTACTTTTAAGCGGTCTAATGATAAACTTTCAATCAAAATTGATAAATCACAATTTAGATATGATAGTTTATCTGAATTAAATGAATTAAAAAAACATCAAGAAAACTTTATTGACTTAGATAGTATTGTTGAGCAAGAAAATCAAGTCATATTGACTTATAAACTTTCAAAAAATGCTAAATCTTTGAAAGAATTAATCAAAGAAAAAAAAGCAATTAGGACATCAATTGCTAAACGTATTATGAACCAAGATATATTGAAAGATGATACTTATCGTATTTCTTTAAACCCAGCGAATATATGGTACTATCCTATGAACCATGTTTGGTATGTTTATAAAGCCAATGAAGCTATGCCCTTTGATGATAATTTTAGTCCATTAATGAAGTACAAAGCCTTAGTTCTTTACTGTCTTACTGGAATAGCTTACGAAAGATTATTGAACGAGCCGAAAGAAGCTCTTATAAATAATCAAGATCCAATGGTTTTACAAGTTCTAAATTCTGAAAATATCGAAGATCTAAAACTTGCGATTAATAGTATTGACGATTCTATTTCTTATCAAGAATGGCAAAAAGTAGATACAAAAGAAAAAAAGACTAAAAGAAAATTTATTATCACAGCAAGCTCAATTGCAATTGTCGGTTTATTATTGGTTGGAATGGTACATAAAAATGACCAAAAAAAATTGATAGCATTGGAAGATAAGCAAAAAATAGAACTCACAAAATTAAAATATTCTAGCATGGTTCAAAGTTCACTAGACAATAAAAACTGGAAAGAAGCTAGTGAAGCTATGAAAAAAGCTGGATATAGCAAAGAAAAGCAAACTCAAACCTTTTTATCTTTAAAAGAGTATCAAGAAGCCATTAATGCAGATCCAAAAGAATTAAATACAGTAGTTAATGAAATTTATAAAAACAATGATGAAAAGGTTGTTTTAGACCTAGAATTGCCTACTGGAACAGAAGAAAAAATTAATGATGAACTAAAAATAGAGAAAGCTATTGTTAGTTATGATAGTGAAACACTAGCAAGTCAATTATCCTTTGAAGAAAACAAAGATGTTCTGTTAAGAATGGGACAAGCATTTTTAGAAAATAATGATATGCAAGACGCACAAAGTGTTCAAACAAAACTTTTTGGTTTAGATGAAACAAAAGGCGATTATCTTAAATCTATGATTGATCTACAAACAGCAACAGATAAAGTTAAAGACAGTCAGAAAAAACTTGATGAAGCTAATAAGATTGATAATAAAGATAAAAGCAAAGGCGACAAAGTTAAAGTTGCTAAATCTAATTTAGATAGTGCGAAAAAAGATGAAAAATTGGCTAAAGATAAGGTGGATAGTTTAAAGAATAAAATAGGTGCTTAATATGCAGATGTTTTCATTAAAATACAAAGCAAAAAAATATAAACTCATTATCTATTTATTTGCTGGCTTTATTTTATTTCTGATTATGGTTATTGCGTCACTTACTGGCGGTCTTTCAGAAAATGATTGTGACAATAATACAGTTTCTATCACAGCCAATAGTGCGTCACAAAAAGAAAATGCTAAAGTTATCTATGATTTTTTAGTAAAAAATTATGGAGCAACTCCACAAGGAGCAAGTGGAGTTTTAGGAAACTTACAACAAGAAAGTCAACTTGATCCGAAGTCTATTGAAAGACCAGCAGATACATTATCAGGACATGGGCTTGCACAATGGACTGCTGGAAGAACTACAAATTTAATGGACTTTGCAAAAAGCAAGAATAAAGAGTGGGACAATTTAGGTTTACAACTTGAATTTTTAGATAGTGAATTAAAAGGTTCAGAAAAACAAGCAATACCAGCACTTAAAGCACTTAGTGTAGAGCAAGCAACAATAGACTGGCAAAAATTGTTTGAAAGAGCTGGCAAACCAGTTTTATCAAATCGACTTAATTATGCAAATAAATGGTTTGCACAGTTTGGTACAAGCGATCCAATTTCAGCAAATGCACAAGATAATGCTTCAAATGGAGCTATTGAAAATGTAGCACTCAATTGTGGTAGTTTAAACGATACAGGAAGTTCAAGTGACTTAGTAAAATCAGCAAAAACAATGAAAGGTTACTTCTACTATGTTCAAGCCCACCCAAGTTCAGACTTAGGAACTGATTTTAAAAACCCTAACAAATCAGGGGGGACTGACTGTTCAGGTTTTGTATGGCTTGCTATGAATAAATCAGGTTATAAAGTACCAGCGAACATGGGGTGGTTTACTGGATCAATGGCAAGTGACGCTAGAGGTTCACATCAATATTTAAAAGAAATTACACCAAGCCAAGCTAAAGCTGGCGATATTGTAATTGTGAATCAAGGTATAGGAGCTGGAAACAACGGACATACCGCTATATTACTTGAAAATTGGCATGGAAAAGAAACAAAAATCATTCAAGAGGGCGGAGATCAAACAGGTCACGTTAACGAGGGACAGTTTGGAACATCATTTTCAATTTTGCTAGACGGTGGAGATGTAGTTTTAGCAAGACCAGTCGCTAAATAAGGAGGAAAACAGATGAAGCGATCACACATAATTTCATTATCTGTACTAGGTATATTATTAGTTGGTTCATTATCAGTAAACGTAATTCAAAATTCTACAAACAATCATGTGAAAACTCAATTAAAACAACAAGAAAATCAAAATAAAGATATTAATCAAAAATTATCTACAAAATCACGAGAAAATAAAGTTTTAAAAAGTGAGGTAGACGGTTTTAAAAAGTTTGAAAACAACAAAGATAAAAGTCAGTCTGAATTAAATTTTGACAATATCACTAATAAGTTTTTAACTACAATGTTTACCTTTGAGCCTGATACTTATAATAATCGGAAAGATAATCTTAAAGGGTTAATTTCAGATAATTTATATAATAAATATTTCCCTAAAAATACTAATTATGGGGACGCAAACAACGTTTCATCTAAACTTGATAAAGCTACAATTTATACGCAAGCAAAACAAGGAAATGAACTTAAAGGACTAGCAGTAGTTACTTTTGAAAGTAAGAGTGGTGATAACGAATGGAAAAAAGAAACTGATTTATATCAAATAAAATTTGATACCACTAATAATCAGATTACAGATGTTCAAAATTTAGGTAGTAGTTTTAAGGCAAGTGATGTTGAATAAATGGATCAAAGGTATTATTTCAGTAGTAGTGGCTACTGGCTTAATATCCTATGTAGTTCATAACTACATTAATTTTGTAGAAAAAAAACAAAATGTAGTCACAATAGATAAAAAAAAGAATAAAACTTTATTCTTTTATCGTGACGATTGCAAAGACTGTCAAAAAGTATTTCATCATGTTTATTGGAAAAATGTATTCAATAAAAATATAGAATTTGTAAATATGAATCAAAAAATGAACAGAAAATACATTAAAGAATATGATTTAAAATCAGTACCTAGCTTTGTAAATAAAAATGAAATTTATTCAGGTACAAAAATTTCAGATATAGATCATATTATGGAGAATAACAAATGAAAGATAACATAATAAAAATCATTAAAAGTGTTGTTCCATATCTCTTATCTTTATTAGCTGGACTTTACTTAATAGTAATTTTTACAGGTTCATTTATGGGGTTAGCTCAATATAAAATTGCTTTTACTGAAAAATTTTCAGATGTTTTAAAAGAATTAGCTTTGCACCCCTTGTCACATTATTTAGCCTATATTCACGAAAAAAACCCCCTTGCTATTATTTTAAGCATTGCACTTATTTTGTACCTCATCTATTTTGCTTTAAGAAGAAAAAAAGCGAAAGGTTCATGGGAAACCGCAGATACAGAAACACACGGTAGTGCAGACTGGGGAAATTCTAAAGAACTATTTTCAAAATATTTTGGAGTAGGTCAAAAGAAATTAAAGGAAGATTTTGATAACAGTATAGATCAAGAAATTATTGATAAATTGAATAAAGAGAGGGTGGAAGAATGAACGGTACAATTTTAGGTGTTTTAGATAATAAAATTATTTATCAAGATAATACAATTAAACCCAATCGAAATGTCATGGTTATTGGTGGTTCAGGATCATACAAAACACAATCAGTAGTTATTACTAATTTATTCAATGAAACAAAAAATTCAATTGTGGTTACAGATCCAAAAGGGGAGCTTTACGAAAAAACCGCTGGAATTAAACTTGCACAAGGTTATGAAGTCCATGTAGTCAATTTTGCAAATATGGCTCATAGTGACCGATACAACCCTTTTGATTATATTGAAAGAGATATTCAAGCGGAAAGCGTAGCTACAAAAATTGTTCAATCAGAGAATGCAGAGGGTAAAAAAGATGTTTGGTTTAGTACCCAAAGACAGCTTTTAAAAGCTCTCATATTGTTTGTAATGAAAGAACGAAGTCCTGAACAGAGAAACCTTGCTGGAGTTATTAATGTTTTACAAACTTTTGATAGTGAACCTATCAATAAAGATGAAAATAGTGACCTCGATAATTTATTTTTAGCTCTAAAAATAACCCACCCAGCAAGGATAGCTTATGAACTAGGCTTTAAAAAAGCTAAAGGGGAAATGAAAGCAAGTATCATTTCAAGTTTATTAGCAACAATTAGTAAGTTTACTGATGAAGAAGTATCTAATTTTACAAGCATTTCAGATTTTCATTTACAAGATATAGGTAGAAAAAAAATTGTTCTTTATGTAATCATACCAGTTATGGATAATACCTATGAAAGTTTTATCAATTTGTTTTTCTCACAAATGTTTGATGAACTATACAAGCTGGCTTCAAGCAACGGAGCAAAACTACCACAAGAAGTTGATTTTATTCTTGATGAATTTGTCAATTTAGGTAAATTTCCAAAGTACGAAGAATTTTTAGCAACTTGTCGTGGATATGGAATTGGAGTTACAACGATCTGTCAAACACTTACTCAATTACAATCACTTTATGGAAAAGAAAAAGCTGAAAGTATTTTAGGAAACCATGCGGTTAAAATATGTTTAAATGCGTCAAACGAAGCAACAGCAAAATATTTTAGTGAGTTACTCGGAAAATCAACGGTTAAAGTTGAAACTGGAAGTGAAAGCACTAGTCACAGCAAAGAAACAAGCACTAGTAAAAGTGATAGTTACAGTTATACAAGCAGACAGTTAATGACACCTGATGAAATTATAAGAATGCCTGATACACAAAGTTTATTAATATTTACCAATCAAAAACCTATTAAAGCAACAAAAGCATTTCAATTTAAACTTTTTCCTGACGCAGATAGTAAAGTCAAATTAGAACAAAATAAATATGTCGGCATAACTAGTAAAAGCCAACTTGAAAAATACAATGATCTATCTGTTAAATGGGAAGAAAAATTAAAAAGTCTAAAAAATATAACAGTTACAGAAGAAGAAGAAAAAGATCTTCAAGATAATATAGATTCAGATTTAGAAGCAATGAATAACGAAAATAGCGGAGTAGATAATTCTACTACCGAAACTGATAAAATAGCTGAAACAGAAGCTAAAGAAGCACAAGTGGAAGCCGAAGCCGAAACAGAAGCTAAAGAAGTACAAGCGGAAGAAAAAAACTTTGATCAAGTAGTTCTATAAAAGGAGAATATAAAATGAAAAAAAAGATATTAATTGCAGTTGCGGTAGCACTACTTATAATTGCTGGTGGCGTTGGTTTTAAACTTACTCAAAAATCTACACAAGAAATTTTGCAATCTAAAACATGGACTTTTAATGCAGATAAAAATGACGGTACAGGAACACCAACCGCAAAATTTAGTGAGAAAAGTTTAACACTATCAATTATTGGACTTAATGATGTTTATCAATATGATTTAAAAAAAGAAAATAATAAAGAAAAAATCACTTTCACTAAAAAAGATGATATGACAGGCGACAAAGAAATTAGAGAATTTTATATTTCAAAAAATAATGATGAATTTAAACTTCAAGCAATAAATAACTTAGCTAAAGAAGATACAGGAAATGTGAACCTTGTACCTAAATAAAAGGGGAGTACGTTATGGAAAAATTGATTTCTAGTGCAATTGGAAACTTTTTAAAAAGTACAATGACTGGTATTTTAAAATGGATCATGAGTATTATGACTGGAACAGTCGATTTACTAGATACAAATTTATCAGAAATTGCCAAATATTATGCTATTTTTCTAGCGTTTTCAGGTGCATTAGTTGTTGCAGTTGTTTTAGCAAGAATTATAACAACAATGTTAAAAGAAGCTGATGATACAACAGATGCAACATGGGCGAATATTGTTATGGATAGTTTGAAATCGGCAGTATCAATACCAATAATGGTATTTATTCAAGGTTTTTTAGTAACAGCAATAACAGTACCTCTGATTAAATATATCTTTGATGACACTAAAGGTTTGTCAATGAAAACAATAAACCATGCAATTGATGTTTCAACAGGAACTGATAAAGGTTTTGGTTTAGGAGTACCACTATTGATAATTGCATTCTTTTTGGTTGTTATGGTTGTATTTTTTGTAAAAATAGGTGTATTTGTAGCTGATCTTGCCTTTTTCAATTTAGCAGTACCTCTTGTAGCAGTATCAATTGCTTCTGAAAATTTTGAATATGCTTCAACATGGTGGAAAAAATTAGTTTATCTCAATGTATCAATCATAACGCAAACTCTATCATTAGCTTTAATGGTGGCTAGTTTAGGACTACTGGATAAAGGCTGGGGTTATCTTGCTTTTACAATTGGTTTCGGTTTTTTAGTTATTAAAGCACCAACAATCGTTCAAGACTTGTGGCAATCAACTGGTTTAGGAAAAGCAACAGTTAACACATCTATGAGAACATTATCAATGATGATGAGAAAAAGATAGAAAGGTTAGTTTATTATGAAAACAATAGTTTTAGCAGAAAAACCAAGCCAAGCGTCAGACTATGCCAATGCTTTTCAAAAGCATACAAAAAAACAGGGTTACTTTGAAGTGAGTGATCCTGTTTTAGCAAATGAAACTTTTATCACATACGGTTTTGGTCATTTAGTAGAATTAGCTAGTCCTGAACAATATGATACAAAATATAAAAAATGGGACTTGAAAAATTTACCTATATTTCCTGAAAAATATAAATTCATTGTACCTAAAGATAAAAAAGGTCAATTCTCAATTGTATCTGACTTAATAAAAGACGCAGACCAAATTATTATAGCAACCGATAGCGATAGAGAGGGCGAAAATATTGCGTGGTCTATCTTGAATAAAGCAAAAATTGATTTAAAAAGTAAAGATATTAAAAGACTTTGGATCAATTCACTTGAAAAAGAATCTATTTTAAATGGTTTTAAAAATTTAAAAGACGGTTGGGAATTTTACAACTTCTTCAAAGAAGCTCAAACAAGACAAATAAGCGATTGGTTAATCGGTATGAACGCAAGCCCTTTATTTACTATTGAATTGCAGAGAAAGGGTATTAATGGGGTTTATTCAATAGGACGAGTACAAACACCGACATTATACCTTGTATATAAAAGATATTTAGAGATTAAAAATTTTAAACCAACACCCTATTTTGAAATTAATGCAGAGGTACAAGCTGGTGCAGATAAATTTAATGGAAAACTAGATCCATATATCCGTTTTTCAGATAAAAATAAATTAAATGATTTTGCTAAAGAAAAAAATATTAAAAGTGGAGTTCAAGAGGGAATAATTAGTGATGTTAAAAAGAACCTAAAAAAATCACAAAGCCCTAGACTATTTTCGCTTTCAGATTTACAAACAGAAGTTAATAAACGGTACCATGCAAGTGCAAGCGATACTTTAAAAGCAGTACAAAAATTATATGAACAAAAGATTTTAACTTATCCTAGAACTGATTGTAACTTTATAACTGATAATGAATTTAATTATTTAAAAGAAAATTTATCAAAATATATTTCCTTTTTAAATAAAGACATAAATTTAAACAATACAAACCCAAATAAGAGATATGTTGATAGTAGTAAAGTTCAAGAACACCACGCTATTATCTTGACTAAAACAGTACCTAGCAAAGATAATTTTAATAAATTATCTGACTTAGAAAAGAAAATATATCAACTTGTTTTAAAAACAACTTTAGCAATGTTTGCTGATCCTTTTGAATATGAAGAAACAGTTATTTTAACTAAAGTAAATTTAGCTATTTTCAAAACAATTGGTAAAACACCTAAAAATATTGGTTGGAAAGAATTGTTTAGCGAAGAATCAAAAGAATCAAAAGATGATGAAAATCTTTTACCAGCAGTAACTATTGGAGATATTGTTAAAGTAGATTTAAGTGTAGATCAAAAGGAAACTAAACCCCCAATACCCTATACAGAGGGTACTTTAATTAAAGCTATGAAAACCGCTGGTAAAGATCTTGATGATGAAGAAGATCAAGAGATTTTAAAAGATATTGAGGGAATAGGAACGGAAGCAACAAGAGCAAATATCCTTGAAACTTTAAAAAACAAACAATACTTACTTACTGAAAAAAATAAACTTACCGTTAGTCAACAAGGGATAACCTTATGTAAAGCAGTTGAATTAGAACCCTTACTTGCTAGTGCTGAAATGACCGCCAAATGGGAAAAAGCATTAAAACAAATCGGTCAAAAGCAAAGAACACAAGATAATTTTTTAGAACAAATAAAAAAATTTATTACTAAAATTATAAATGACTTACCAAATAAAATGAATGATAGCTCAATTTTGAATAGTCAAATTGAAGAACAAATAACCACCCAAAAAGAAATTGAAACAGAAAGTGAAATTTCAAATTGTCCGATATGTAAGACTGGAAAAATTTTAGATAAAGGCAAATTTTATGGTTGCTCAAATTATAATGCTGATGAACCTTGCAAATTCTCACTACCTAAAAAATGGAGTGAAAAAACATTAAGCAAAACAATTGTGAAAGAATTAATTGAAAAAGGCGAAACAAAAATTATTAAAGGTTTTAAAAGTAAAAAAACTGGGAAAAAGTTTGACGCAAAACTAAAACTTTCAGACGGTAAACTATCATTTAATTTTGATAAAGGAGAATAAATATGAAAAATGAACTAGATGTATTAGCAAGCGAATTTCCTGTTTTATCAGAAAAAGGAAGTTATAAATATTTAAAAGAAGTATCTGGAAAAGGAGAGTATTTTCAAGTTGCATGGCAGAAGTTAGAAGATGAATTTGTCGCTTTATATGGAAAGCAAGAGATCCCTATTATTTCTTTAAATAATGATATTCTTTTTGAGGAGGAAGTTTAAGTATGCCAAGTAAAGAAGAAGCAGAACTTTGGAAAAAACAATTAGTTGAAAATGCAGAAAAGAAAATAATTGAATTGACTGATAGTGATCAATTTAAAAATTATCTTACTACATTATCTAAATTTCACTCATACAGCATAAATAATATTAATCTAATCTATTCTCAAAACCCTGACGCAACACATGTTGCTGGCTTTAAACAATGGGGGACTGATTTTAACCGTAAAGTTAATAAAGGCGAAAAAGCTATTAGAATTGCAGCACCAATCATTAAAAAGTTGTCAGAAGAAGAAAAGATAAAACTCAAAACAACTGATGAACGTGCTATTGTTGGTTATCGTTATATACCTGTTTTTGATGTTTCACAAACAAGTGGAGATCCCTTACCGTCAGCTCGTGATTTTGTAAAAGAAAATCTTTCAGAAGTTGAAAATGTTGATGTTTTATATAAATCGTTGAAAAACTATATAAATCAAAATACAGATATTAAAGTGAGTGAAGAAGTCCTTAGTGATTTTGAAGTAAAAGGTTTTTTCAGACCGTCTACTAATCAAATTATTATGAATGAATCAGTTGATAATATAACTTTCAAACTCAAAACTTTATATCATGAATTTGCTCATAGTCAATTGCACGGTTTAAATTCAGAATTTATAGATCGTCCAACTGGATATAAAGAAACACAAGCGGAAGCAGTAGCCTATATTGCTATGCAAAACGTTGGAATTGATACTAGTGAATATTCACTAGGATATGTTGCAACATGGGCTAAAGATAAAACTGTAATTCAAGAAGCACTTAGTGAAATTCATAAAGTAAGTAATAAAACAATTGATATGACTAATCACTTAATTCAAGAACTAGGTTTAGATCAAAACTTAGCAACTAAATACAAGTCATTACAAAAAGAAGCAACTAAAAATAATAGTCCTGAATTAAATAAAAAAATTAAAGATACTAGAGAAAAAATTAGTCAAAATACACAAAAAGAATTAAATGATTTTGCTAAAGAAAACCCAACTTTAAAAAAGCCTAAAATTGAAAATGATGAACAAGAATTATCAAGATAAAATAAAAAACTGACATTATCTAAAAATAGATAATGTCAGTTTTTTATTTAACAACCTCTAAACTCGTGAAGTTTCGATGCTAATTTCTCATTATCTTTAATGAATTTCATCAAAAGTTCAGTTGTTATTGTAAATTGAGTGTGTGTCTTTTTTTCTTTTGTCCTCAAAATTTGAACTCCTGACGGATCAGTAATTGCAAAGCTATGAATGATCCTGTTTCTCGTTTCAACTAAAGAGCTAAATATTTCTTCTATATCTTTTCCTAGTTTTTTTTTGTTTTGTTTTTCGGATTCATTGATTATTGTTTTTGTTACTATCTTTTTTAGATCACCACCCATTTTATCAATCAATTCATACCAATCATATTTATTATTTTCGTCTGCTCTTAATATATTTTCTATAAGGAACCCATTATTTGAATTAAATACATATATTGCAGTACCTAATAATTCTCTATATTCTTTACTTGATAAGGATTGGTTTGTGTGGTTCTGTTGCAAAGTCTGTAGAATACTTCAGAACTTACAACGAGAATAAGTTTACAGGCAATATTACCGCTTGGAAAAGTTATAACGAAACAGTTCCAGAAAACTACAAAATCAAATACTCTACTCACAACAAATATAGTGGGGGGGTGGAATTATTGGTCACATGAAGTCTATTTTCATTGGACAGCCGGTGGCAAATAAACACCAAAAATATTGATAAATAGCTTAAGGTGAAAAATCTGAAATTTCCGAAAAATCGGTTATTTCAGATTTTTTATTATTTGCTCTTTACCGGTTCTGTTGCAAAGTTTTCTGATAAGTCTATTTTAGTGTAAAATGAATAAAAATGACAGCGAGGATATATCAATGAACTATTTTAAAGGTAAACAATTTCAAAAAGATGTGATTATTGTCGCTGTT
>ENA-OQNI01001333-OQNI01001333.1-human-gut-metagenome-genome-assembly--contig:-NODE-1333-length-15937-cov-2.692663_pt1 | contig 15937 bp, 10 predicted proteins | sample MGYA00242627_ERZ504876 | MGnify/ENA primary metagenome ERZ504876 (study PRJEB26092, sample SAMD00036386) | human gut metagenome | host: Homo sapiens | study: EMG produced TPA metagenomics assembly of... | reverse complement strand
CCTGATGCCTGGAATTGGGGCCTGTGTTATGGCAGGAATGACCGGACAGTATTCGGCAGAGGCACTTCCAGACCTTCTCTGGGGAAAAATAACACCTTCCGGCCGCACGGCTGATACCTGGGCTTACAATTTCCGCACAGCTGCCAGCTATGCCAATGCAGGAGCTGACGGAGTGGGAAGTTATGAAAACGGAGAAGGTCTTTATCCTTTTGATGGTACCAAAAGCGGCAATGTAGGAGAGTCCTTTAAATATGATCAGGTATCTTATGTAGACTACGCAGAGGGGATTTATGTAGGCTATAAATGGTATGAAACAGCAGATGCGCAGGATTACTGGGATAAGTATTATAATCTTCATGGAAGAGGTTACCAGGCTGTAGTACAGTATCCTTTTGGCTATGGCTTGTCTTATACTACCTTTGACTGGAAGGTTGTAAATGCTCCGGGAAAAAGGGAAAAGATCACTGCGGACGGCAGTTACAAGATCACAGTGGAAGTTACCAATACAGGAGAACGGGCTGGCAAAGAGGTGGTGCAGCTTTATTATGCCCCTCCATATGAAGCGGGAGGGATCGAAAAATCGGCGGTAGTATTAGCTGATTATGCGAAAACAGGAGAGCTGCAGCCGGGGGAAAAAGAAGAGGTTACGTTGTCTGTAAAAGCCAGAGATATGGCATCCTATGATTTTAATGACAGCAATCAAAACGGTTTTGCAGGATATGAGCTGGATCCGGGAACCTATGTACTTTCTCTTCGGAAAAACGCCCATGAGACCGCTGATATACCAAATGCCCAGATCAGCCTGAAACTGGCAGAAAATATCCAGTATCCTACAGACGAGATCACAGGTGCAGTCGTTTCCAATAAAATGACAGGAAAAGACGCAGTAGACGGAGTGGGGATCGATGGTTCAGACAGCGGTCAGAAGATCTCCTATATGAGCCGCAGTGATTTTGATACGACATTTCCAAAAGAACCGGTAAAGACCCGAAAACTTTCTGAAAAGGCAGCAGAACTGAACCTTTATACCCAGGAAAAAGCAGATGAGTTTGGGCAGAGCTTTTTAGAACAAAGTGAGTCTCAGAGTAAAAATGATGTGGCATTTGGAAAAAAGCAGGGCCTTTATATTGAAAAAAACGGAACTGTAACAAAATTGGGTTACGAACTGGGAGCGGATTATGACGATCCAAAGTGGGATGAAGTTTTAAACCAGCTGACAGAAAAAGAGACAGAGGAGCTGTTCCTTCACGGGTATGTAAAGACAGAAGAACTGGAAAATATTGGAAAACCATTAGCCAGAGAAGCTGACGGACCGGCACAGATCGGTAGTTTCAACCAAAATCCAACAGGAACCGGATTTCCCAATGCCGGTGTTATGGCCCAGTCATGGAATACAGAATTAGCCCGTGATATGGGACGGGCAGTCGCAAAGGAAGCAGGTCAGTTTGGCTATAGCGGCTGGTATGCACCGGCGGTCAATATCCACCGCAGTCCTTTTGATGGCCGAAACTATGAATATTATTCAGAAGACAGCTTTCTTTCCGGGAAAATGTGCGGGGCAGCGGTAAGTGGAAGTATGGATATGGGTGTATACTGCTATGTAAAACATCTGATCTGCAATGACCAGGAGTCTGGTATTTACAGGGATGGCGTCTATACCTGGATGACGGAACAGGCCCTGCGGGAAACTTATTTAAAGCCGTTCCAGATGATCGTACAGGATAATGGTGCCACCGGCCTTATGTCCTCCTATAACCGTATAGGAGCTGTGTGGGCAGGAGGCAGTAAGGGGCTTCTTACCAGCATTTTAAGGGATGAATGGGGCTTTAAAGGAGCCGTGCTTACAGATTATTCTGACCATCATAAATATATGAACGGGGATCAGGCTCTTGCAGCAGGGGGAACCCTTTGGATGGACGGTTTTATGAATGATGGCAGTTTTGCCTTTAAAAATGAAGAAAATAAGGCAGCCTATGATCAGGCACTGCGGCAGTCAGCAAAAGATGTGATCTACATGTATTTAAACGCGAGAGTGAGAAACCAGGCGTATGCAGAAGAAATGGATGACTGGAGCTTGTTAAAACCGGAGATCAAGGCACCGTTCCCATTGTGGGCAGCGGGACTGGCGGCAGTAGACCTTCTGGCTATTGGAAATTTTGTGTTTGCTGTAAATATCTGGAAGAAACGAAAAAGAGAACTTTTAAAAGACCATGAAAATTAAAAAATATGTTTTCATACAAAAAGGCTTCGGCAAAGGATTAAACCAATGCCGAAGCCTGTAGTATTATAAAGCGTTATAAAGTATACTCTTTATCATAGATCACTTCCGGAAGGGACTCCGCATCAGAAGAAGTAACCTTTCCTGTGGATTTCTTATCATCATCAATGAAATAAATAGAACCGCCGGAAACCTTGAATGTCCAGGATCCGTTTACTTTATAATTCTTGCTGGAAGTCTGGATCTTGCCGGACTCATTAACCAGGTACATTTTATTGTCAACACAGAATACCTGATAGTCAGAACCGCTGTCTGCCTTTACAAGGCGTCCCTGATAATACAGATAATCATCTTTGGAACCATTATAACCGCAGCCCTTATCAGAGCCGGACTCACTGAAATAGTAAGCAGCTGTTTCACCGTCAACGCTTAAATTGGATTTTTTACCGGTGAGCATTTTACCGTCAGAGTCATTTTCACCAAAGTAGCCTGTAAATTCTTTACCGGAAGAAGTTACCACATGGATAAGGCCGGTCTGGCGGACACCATAGGAGTTAAAAAAATAGGAATTTCCATCTACCTTGGTAGTTGCCTTGCTCATATTGGTAGCTTTGCTGTTTAAGTAAGCAGGGGTACCATCACTTTCAAAGTAGTACCAGTTTGACTCACCTTCGTCTGGGGCTTCATCGCTGTTGTCTGTGGTGATCTCGTCCTTGTCATCAGAGTCACCTGGATGATTGTAAAGTTCCAGCCATTTGTTTTTTGCCATGATGCCTTCATCATCTCCGCCTAAATAGACGAATTTGCTGATACCTGTGGGATCTCCTGCTTCAGCGCTGCTTTTTACAGCTACCCAGCCAGTCATCATCACACCGTCTTCATTAAAATAATATTTATTATCCCCGATGGTTTCAGCGGAATAGGAGTCATTCTTAGAACGTTTTGCCTTTCCGTTTGTCTGGAAATAAAACCATTTGGCAGTATCGGAAGCAGAAGTACGGATTTCAGAGATCGTTCCATCATCCGGCTTGTTGTCTTCGTCATAGTCCAGGCACAGCCAGCCGGTCTTGGCATAACCATTGTCTCCCAGATAATAAATATCATCATTATCAAAAAACCAGCCTGTACGCATTTTTCCATCGCTGTCAAAAGCGTATTTTTTATCCCCGATGGTACTCCATTTATCCTTGATCAGCTTTCCTTTGGCGTCCACGTAATACCAGCCTGCTTTCTTCTGGGAAGTATCTTCTGATAACTGGATCCAGGAATTTTTTGCCATTACGCCGTCATCGTCAACGTAGTAGGTATCATCGATCCACTGGTTTACAGCAATGACGCCGTTATTGTCCAGATAGTAAGAGTTATCACCGGAAGTTTTCCAGGTATTGTAGGCATAATTTCCAGATGCTTCCTGATATTTCCATACTCCGTTTTCACTGACCCAGCCGCCACTTGCAGCCAGGCTGCTAAAAGCAGCTGCGGAACTTAAAACAGCTGCAGCTCCAAAGGACAGGAATAGTTTTTTATAATTTTTTATCATACAGTTTCCCCTTTCATGTATGTACAGATCCGTATATTTATATCAAAATGTACAATGGTCTGCTGCAAGTATAACATCTAACTATTTTTTCCACAATAATGTTCACAAAATCGTCAGAAAAAATAAATAATACAAGAAGATGTTATGGCTGAAATGATTGTCAGTCAGAAAATAATCGTATATAATAATCTGGTATTTTCAGAGCGTGTATATGTGAAACCAAGGAGGAAGAAAAATGGAACGGGGACCTGTAAGGGTGGCAATGATGGCAGATACCCATGGAGTGCTGCGCCCGGAGGTGGAGAAGATACTGGAAACCTGCGACGTGATCGTACATGCAGGTGATTTTGATACGCAGATGCTGTATATGAAATTAAGCGGAAAGCAGCCGCTTTTTGCAGTAAGGGGAAATAATGACAGAGGCTGGTCCGGGGGACTGCCGGGGATCAAACGTTTTGAAATCGGCGGTGTGAAAATGGTCATGGCCCATCAGAGAACGGACATCCCTGTGGCATTAGGAGATGCTCAGGTAGTGATCTTTGGCCATTCCCATATGTACCAGCAGCAGGAGATCGCGGGAAGGTTGTGGCTAAATCCCGGAAGTTGTGGTTATAAGCGGAATACACTGCCTCTTTCCATGGCTGTTATGACCATTGAAGACGGAACGTATCAGGTAGAAACCATATGGTTAGAGAAGGGATACGGTACTCCGGGAGCTGCCATTGCCCAGCGTGAAAAGACAAAGGTAAGTAAATATGAGAAAAAGCAGAAGCGTTACCAGCAAAAACAGTTAAGTGACGCAAATGATGCAAAAGAAAAAGAACTTCTGTTTACCATTGCAAAAGTCCTCCGGTTTAAAAAATCAGGAGAGTCCAGATTGTGGATCATTAAAAATGTAGGAAATGATCCGGAACTGACTGCAAAGATCTATGATATCTGTGATCCATTGTCGGACACAGATGCAAGGAGCATCCGTGAACGGATCCGCGAACAGTGAAAATAATCTTTCCAAAAATACATTCCTATGTTATACTTAAAAAAGTATAATCCAACACAAGGAGAAACTCATTTATGAAAATGAACCGTGTATTCTTAAAATTAAGCGGCGAGGCCCTTGCAGGTCCTAAAAAGACCGGTTTCGACGAAGATACTGTAAAAGAGGTAGCAAGACAGGTAAAATTATCTGTAGACGCAGGCGTTCAGGTAGGTATTGTGATCGGAGGCGGAAACTTCTGGAGAGGCCGTACCAGCGATGCCATTGAGCGTACCAAGGCAGACCAGATCGGTATGTTAGCTACAGTTATGAACTGTATCTATGTTTCTGAGATCTTCCGCAATGCGGGAATGCAGACAGAGATCTTTACCCCATTTGCATGTGGCACTATGACCCAGCTGTTCTCCAAGGATCAGGCAAATAAGTGCTTTGCAGAGGGAAAGGTGGTGTTCTTTGCAGGCGGTACAGGACATCCTTATTTCTCAACTGATACAGGTATCACACTGCGTGCAATTGAGATGGAGGCAGACTGCATCCTTCTTGCAAAGGCTATTGACGGTGTATATGACAGCGATCCAAAGGTAAATCCAGAGGCAAAGAAATTTGATACCATTTCCATTCAGGAAGTGATCGACCGCCAGTTAGCAGTTGTAGATCTGACCGCATCTATTATGTGCATGGAACACAAGATGCCAATGGCTGTATTCAGCTTAAATGAACCGGACGGTATTGCAAATGCTATGCAGGGCCGTATCAACGGAACCATCGTTACTGCTTGATCGATCATTACGGTAACACAATAAGTAAGAATAAAAGCGAAAACGCTATGAATATAAAATGACAGCAAAAGCTGCATGTTCAGGAGGGAACTTATGGAAGATTTAAAGTTTTATCAGGATAAGATGGACAAGACAATGGAAGTTCTGTTAGCTGATTACGGAACTATCCGCGCAGGCCGTGCAAACCCACATGTATTAGACAAGATTAAAGTGGATTACTACGGAACACCAACACCTCTTCAGCAGGTAGGAAACGTATCTGTTCCGGAAGCACGTATGATCGTGATCCAGCCATGGGAAAAGAGCCTGTTAAAAGCAATCGAAAAAGCGATCCTTACATCTGAGTTAGGTATCAATCCTACCAACGACGGAAACTGCATCCGCCTGATCTTCCCGGAGATGACTGAGGACCGAAGAAAAGAAGTTGCAAAGGAAGTAAAGAAGAAAGGTGACAACGCAAAGGTTGCTGTCCGCAACATCCGCCGCGATGCAAATGATGCATTTAAGAAAGCAGAGAAAGCTGGAGAGATCACAGAGGACGAGTTAGCTGATCTGACTGAGAAGATGCAGAAACTGACTGACAAGACCATTGAGCGTGTTGACAAGGCAGTAGAAGAAAAGACAAAAGAGATCATGACTGTATAGTCTCTGAAATTGATACGGAGGCAGGAGAGACTCCTGCCTCTTCGTTTTATGCAATAAGATAAGAAAAGGTGAGGAAAATGGCATTAGACAGTAATATGGTAATACCGGCTCATGTAGCACTTATTTTAGACGGAAATGGCCGCTGGGCGAAAAAAAGAGGTCTTCCTAGAACCTTTGGTCACAAAGAAGGCTGTGTTACAGTAGAAAAGACAGTAGAGATCGCTGCCAGAATGGGCATCAAATATCTGACTGTTTACGGATTTTCTACTGAAAACTGGAAAAGGTCCGAAGAAGAAGTAGGAGCGCTGATGCAACTGTTCCGTTATTATATGGTCCGCCTGTTAAAAATCGCTTCTGCCAACAATGTGCGGGTAAAGATGATCGGTGACAGAAGACGTTTTGCCCAGGATATTATTGACGGCATCAACCGTCTGGAAGAAGAGACAAAGGATAATACAGGACTTACCTTTGTGATCGCAGTCAATTATGGTGGAAGAGATGAGATCCGCAGAGCAGCTGCGAAACTGGCAGAGGATGTAAAGGCAGGAAAAGTGGAGGCAGAGGATATTACAGAATCTGTATTTGCTTCTTATCTGGATACCGCGGATATCCCGGATCCGGATCTGCTGATCCGTACCAGCGGAGAGTTAAGACTGTCCAATTATCTGCTGTGGCAGCTGGCATATACAGAACTGTATGTTACAGATTGTCTGTGGCCGGATTTTGATGAGAAGGAACTGGAAAAGGCGATCTTTCAGTATAATAAGAGAGATCGACGGTTCGGCGGGGTAAAATAACGTATTCAAAAAGGAGATTTTTATGTTTACAACACGATTGATCAGTGGTATCGTACTGGTCATCCTTGCTATTTTCTTCGTTGGAAAAGGAGGCGCCCTCCTTTTTGCAGTGACAGCCCTTATTTCACTGGTAGGCCTGTTTGAACTGTACCGCGTTCTCGGGATCGAAAAAAGATCAGTAGCTGCAGTTGGCTATCTGACAGCTGTCTGCTATTATGGGATCTTATGGTTTGAGGGACAGAAGTATCTTACATTAATGATCATTGCATCCCTGATGCTTTTAATGGCTCTCTATGTTTTTACTTTTCCAAGCTTTAAAACAGAAGAGATAACCGGCGCCTTTTTTGGTGTGTGCTATGTTCCGGTAATGCTTTCTTTTCTGTATCAGACCCGCAGCATGCATGACGGAGCTTATCTGGTATGGCTGATCTTTTTAAGCTCCTGGGGCTGCGACACCAGCGCCTACTGCGTAGGAATGCTTCTTGGAAAACATAAACTGGCGCCTGTATTAAGTCCGAAAAAGTCCATTGAAGGGGCTGTAGGCGGTGTAGTTGGTTCTGCACTGTTAGGCCTTGCTTATGGTGCTTATTTTGGTCATAATATGGAAGAAGTGGCAAATCCCATGGTTGCCTGCGCCATTGCCTGCGCTATTGCGGCAGTTATCTCACAGATTGGAGATCTGGCAGCGTCTGCTATTAAGAGAAACCACAATATTAAAGATTATGGCCATCTGATCCCGGGACACGGAGGTATCCTGGATCGTTTTGACAGTATGATATTTACAGCTCCTGCTATTTATTTTGCAGTTACTTTTTTAAGATAGTAAGATAGGCAATTTAAATTAAAAGGAGCAGCATGATTTTAAGCATTTCCTTTACAAAGGGAGAATAATTATGGTAAAGAACATATCAATCCTGGGTTCAACCGGTTCCATCGGAACCCAGACATTAGAGGTAGTAAGATACAATAAAGATATTAAGGTAACGGCTCTGGCAGCCGGTTCCAATGTGGATTTGATCGAAAAACAGATCCGCGAATTTAAGCCGGAGATCGCCTGCCTGTGGAGTGAAGAAAAGGCAAAAGAACTGAAAGAAAGGGTAAAAGATCTGGATGTGAAGATCCTTTCCGGTATGGAGGGCCTGATCGCTGTTGCAACAGAGCCAAAGGCAGAGATCGTAGTTACCGCAGTAGTGGGAATGATCGGTATCCGGCCTACCATCGCTGCCATGGAAGCAGGAAAAGACATTGCTCTGGCAAATAAGGAGACACTGGTCACAGTCGGTCACATTATCATGCCGTTGGCAAAGAAAATGGGTGTGAAGATCCTTCCGGTAGACTCCGAACATTCTGCAATCTTCCAGTGCCTTCAGGGAGCAGCCGGAAATAAGATCCATAAGATCCTTCTGACTGCTTCCGGAGGTCCTTTCAGAGGATGGAAAAGAGAACAGCTGGAAAAAGTCCAGGTGGAAGATGCCTTAAAGCATCCAAACTGGTCTATGGGCCACAAGATCACCATCGACTCCTCTACTATGGTCAATAAGGGACTGGAAGTAATGGAAGCCGGCTGGCTGTTTGATGTATCCTTAGATCAGATCCAGGTAGTGATCCAGCCTGCAAGTATTATCCATTCCATGATCGAGTATGAAGATGGAGCAGTGATCGCCCAGCTAGGTACACCGGATATGAAACTGCCGATCCAGTATGCATTATACTATCCGGAAAGACGTTTTCTTCCAGGAGACAGACTGGACTTTACAAAGCTTCGTGAGATCACCTTTGATGTACCGGATCCGGAAACATTTAAGGGATTAAAACTGGCATACCAGGCAGGAAAGACAGGCGGAAGTATGCCAACTGTATTTAATGCAGCCAATGAGATGGCAGTAAGTCTGTTTTTAAAGAAAAAGATCCCGTATCTGACCATTCCGGACATGATCCAGGCATCCATGGAGCATCATAAGAAGGTTGATGCACCAGATGTAGATCAGATCCTGGCAGCGGAAGCAGAAACTTATGACTTTATCCATTCAAAGTGGAATATTTAAGTTAAACGGATATGTCACCTGGCGGTGATATTACCATAAATGAAAACAGGAAAGGATGAATGAAATCCTATGAATATTGTACTGGCAGTGCTGATCCTTGGGGGAATCATCCTGTTCCATGAACTTGGACATTTTATATTCGCAAAATTAAGCGGGATTGAAGTGACGGAATTTTCCTTAGGGATGGGACCGAGGCTTTTAAGTTTTGTAAAAGGCGAAACGAGATATTCTTTAAAACTTCTGCCTTTTGGCGGTTCCTGCGCCATGTTAGGAGAAGATGAGGATGCAGAAGGGGACAGGGCTTTTAATAACAAACCTGTATTTAACCGTATTGCCGTGGTTTTTGGAGGCCCTTTATTTAATTTCATTCTGGCTTTCCTGTTATCCCTTGTTATCGTAGGCTGTGCCGGTGGCTTTTATGAGCCGGTGGTCATGGGTGTAGAAGAAGGGTACCCGGCTGAGCAGGCGGGGATCCTTACAGGAGATGTGATCATAAAAGTAGACCACAGAGCGGTCCATTCTTACCGGGATCTTTCACCTTATCTTACAGCCCATCCTCATCAGGATGTGACCATTACCTGGAAACATACAGATGAAAATGGGAAAACAGAGAAGAGATCGGCAAAGATCACTCCGGTTTATAACGATAAGACAGGGCAGTCCATGATCGGTGTGCGGTTTGAGGCAAAACTTCAGAAGATCACAAATCCGGTGCAGCTGCTGGTGCAGTCGGTTTATGAGGTGGAACACTGGATCTACTATGTATTTGACAGTTTTCATATGATATTTGCCGGCAGAGTAAGCGCAGATGATATCAGTGGCCCTGTAGGGATCGTTACTACCATTGACCAGACGGTGGAGCAGGCAGCACCTGCTGGAAATACAGTGGTTGCCATGGTACTTGTGAATTTTGCCATTCTTTTAAGCGCAAACCTGGGTGTGATGAACCTGCTTCCACTTCCTGCACTGGATGGCGGACGTCTGGTATTTCTGATCATCGAGGCTATACGCAGAAAGCCTATTGACCGTGAAAAAGAGGGAATGGTCAATGCTGCCGGTATGTTTTTACTGCTGGCACTTATGGTATTTATCATGTTTAATGATGTAAGAAAATCATTATAAAAGTGCTGCCTCCAGGCGGCATGCAATCGGAGATTAAGAATAAAGAGGAAAGAAACATGAGCAGAAAGGATACAAAAGTTGTTCATATTGGTGACCGGGTGATCGGCGGGGGAAATCCCATCCTCATCCAGTCTATGTGTAATACAAAAACAGAAGATGTAAAGGCAACGGTAGCACAGATCTTAAGCCTGGAAAAAGCAGGCTGCGATATTATCCGTGTGGCAGTACCTACCATGAAGGCGGCAGAAGCCCTTAAGGATATTAAAAAAGAGATCCACATCCCGTTAGTGGCAGATATCCATTTTGACTACCGTCTGGCGATTGCAGCTATGGAAAACGGAGCTGACAAGATCCGTATCAATCCAGGTAATATTGGAAGTACAGACCGCGTAAAAGCAGTAGTAGACCGTGCGAAAGCAGGAAATATCCCTATTCGTGTAGGTGTAAACAGCGGATCTCTTGAGAAAGATCTGGTGGAAAAATACGGTGGTGTAACAGCTGAAGGTATCGTAGAAAGTGCTTTGGATAAAGTACATCTTATTGAGGATATGGGCTATGACAATCTGGTCATCAGTATCAAATCTTCCGATGTATTAATGTGTGTGAAAGCACATGAACTGATCACTTCCAGAACCGATCATCCTCTTCACGTAGGTATTACAGAAGCCGGAACTTTATTTTCCGGAAATATCAAATCTGCTGTGGGGCTGGGTATCATCTTATATCAGGGCATCGGAGATACCATCCGCGTTTCCCTTACAGGTGATCCAATCGAGGAGATCAAGTCTGCCCGTCAGATCCTTAAAACTCTGGGACTTAGAAAAGGCGGCGTAGAAGTGGTTTCATGTCCAACCTGCGGCCGTACCCGTATTGACCTGATCCATCTTGCAAACCAGGTAGAGACCATGGTTTCCGGCATGGAAGGCTTAGACGGTGTTAAAGTAGCTGTTATGGGCTGCGTAGTCAATGGACCTGGCGAAGCAAGGGAAGCTGATATTGGCATTGCAGGCGGCGTAGGTGAAGGTCTGATCATCAAAAAAGGTGAGATCTTACGAAAAGTACCGGAAGAAGATCTGTTAGACTCCCTTCGCAGTGAACTGGAAGCAATGGCAGAAGCAAGAAAGAAGTAATCTGAATGGCAAAAGGTTTTTTAGAAGTATTTCCAACCCTTAATATTGCAGAGCCTTTAAAGGAGCTTTTAGCAATGGCAGAAGTAGAAAAAGTTACTTCTGCCAGAGATAGAAGCTCTATTCGTGTTTATATGAAAAGCACAAGGCTGATCCATAAACAAAATATCTATGATCTGGAGCGGGGCATCAAAGACCAGCTGTTCCCGGATAAACAGATCACCATTAAGATACAGGAAAAATACAGACTGTCTGGTCAGTACACACCGGAAAAGCTTTTAAAAATGTATAAGGACAGTCTGCTGCTGGAATTAAAGCATTACAGCATCGTAGAATACAGTATGTTCCGCAAAGCCCAGATCGTCTTTGAAGATGAAGGAAAAATGGTGCTGACTGTAGAAGATACCATGGTCAACCGGGACAAGACCAATGAGTTAAAGCGGGTTTTGGAAAAGGTATTTAATGAACGGTGCGGTCTGCCGGTAGAAGTAGCGTTTCAGTACATTCCGCCAAAGGAAAATGACCGTAGAAAGCAGATCGAGCTGAAGTTAGAGAGAGAAGCACAGGCTATTTACTGGCAAAATCATAAGGATGAGTTAGAAAATGTAAGTGGTGGAGAAAATATCTCGCAGACAGTTGCAAAGAGCGATAATGGTGAGAAAAAAACTCATAATAGTAATGCTGCTATTATGGATATTCCTATGCCGGAGGCAGCTCCATGGGACGCTCTTATGGATCAGGCAGCTTCCGGAAATGTTCCTGGCAATGATGAGACTATTTCTCCTGTATCAGATGGCATAAAACCAGTAGATGCAGGAAAAACAGCTGCTGCAAAACCACAGTCAGGCGGAAAAACGGAAAAACCTCAGCTTAACAAAGGCAGAAAAGGCTGGGGAAGAGATAAAGACTCCGGCTTTGGAGAAGACAGGAAGTTTTCTGTTAAACGTTCCAATAATCCGGATGTACTTTACGGCCGTGATTTTGAAGATGACTTTATGGAGATTGAGAAGATCGACGGAGAGATCGGAGAAGTTACTTTACGTGGACAGATCTTAACCTGTGAAAGCCGCGAGCTAAGAAGCGGTAAATTCATTCTTACCTTTGATGTGACAGACTTTACAGATACCATTACAGCTAAAATGTTCATCCGTCCGGAAATCTTCAATGAAGTAAAGGACATGATCAAAACGGGCATGTTCATTAAGATCAAAGGTGTTACCACCATTGATAAGTTTGACGGAGAACTGACATTAGGCTCTATTGTAGGTATTAAAAAGGCCGATGACTTTACCACCAAGCGTATGGACAACAGCCTGGAAAAACGTGTGGAACTGCACTGCCATACAAAAATGAGCGATATGGATGGTGTTTCTGAGGTAAAGAGCATCATCAAGCGGGCGAAAAAATGGGGTATGTCCTCCATTGCTGTTACGGACCACGGCTGCGTTCAGGCCTTCCCTGATGCAAACCATGCATTGGATAAAGGGGATACCTTTAAGATCTTGTATGGTGTGGAAGGCTATCTGGTAGATGATACCAAGCAGCTGGTAGAAAATTCCAAGGGACAGACTTTTGCAGATACCTATGTTGTTTTCGATATTGAGACCACAGGTTTCAGCCCTGTAAAGAACCGGATCATTGAGATCGGTGCTGTAAAAGTAGTAGACGGTGTGATCACGGACAAGTTTTCTACTTTCGTAAACCCGGATGTGCCGATTCCATTTGATATTGAAAAGCTGACCAGCATCAATGACGCTATGGTACTGCCATATCCGAAGATCGATGTGATATTACCTCAGTTTCTGGAATTTGTGGGAGACGCAGTACTGGTAGCCCACAATGCAGGTTTTGATGTTGGTTTTATTGGTCATTATGCAGAAGCGCTGGGACTGCCATTTTCACCAACAGTACTGGATACGGTATCTCTGGCCCGCCTTCTTCTGCCAAACTTAAACCGTTTTAAGCTGGATACAGTAGCGAAAGCTTTAAATATTTCCCTGGAAAATCATCACCGGGCAGTAGATGATGCAGGAGCTACAGCGGAGATTTTCGCAGCTTTTGTAAAGATGCTGCGGGATCGGGATATTGAAGATCTGGACCACTTAAATGAATTAAGTACCATGGATGCCCAGACCATTATGAAACTGCCTACCAACCATGTGATCATCCTGGCAAAAAATGACCTGGGACGTATCAACCTGTACCGTCTGGTCAGCTGGTCCCATTTGGATTATTATTCCAGACGTCCCCGTATCCCAAAGAGCGTTCTGGACAAGTACAGAGAAGGTCTGCTGATCGGTTCTGCCTGCGAGGCGGGAGAATTATATCAGGCCCTTCTTCGCGGGGCTCCCGATGCGGAGATTGCCAGACTGGTAAATTTCTACGATTATCTGGAGATCCAGCCTTTGGGAAACAATGCGTTTATGCTCCGGGATGAAAAAAGTACAGTTAAGACAGAAGAAGACTTGATCGAGATCAATAAAAAGATCGTAGATCTGGGAACCCAGTTTGGTAAGCTGGTGTGCGCTACCTGTGACGTTCATTTCCTGGATCCCCAGGATGAGGTTTACCGGCGTATCATCATGGCTGGTCAGGGATTTAAAGACTCCGATGACCAGGCGCCGCTATATCTGCGTACAACAGAAGAGATGTTAGAAGAGTTTGCTTATCTGGGACCGGATAAGGCATACGAGGTAGTCGTTACCAATACCCGTAAGATTTCTGATATGTGCGAAAAAATTGCGCCGGTGCGTCCGGACAAGTGCCCGCCTGTTATCCCAGACTCTGATAAGACCTTAACAAAGATCTGTTATGACCGCGCTCATGAGATGTATGGTGAAGATCTTCCAAAGATCGTAGTAGACCGTCTGGAGCGTGAGCTTCATTCCATTATCACCAATGGATTTGCGGTTATGTATATCATTGCCCAGAAGCTGGTTTGGAAATCTAATGAAGACGGCTATCTGGTAGGTTCCCGAGGTTCTGTAGGTTCCTCCTTTGTGGCAACCATGTCCGGTATTACAGAGGTAAATCCGCTAAGTCCTCATTATCATTGTCCAAAGTGCCGTTACTATGATTTTGACTCTGAAGAAGTGCGTAAGTTCTCCGGTATGGCGGGCTGCGATATGCCGGATAAAAAATGCCCGGTATGCGGAACACCTCTGGAAAAAGACGGGTTTGATATCCCATTTGAGACTTTCCTTGGATTTAAGGGAGATAAGGAGCTCGATATCGACTTAAACTTCTCCGGTGAGTACCAGAGTAAGGCCCATGACTATACGGAGGTTATTTTCGGTAAGGGCCAGACTTTCCGTGCAGGAACCATTGGTACACTGGCGGATAAAACGGCTTTCGGTTATGTAAAGAAATATTATGAGGAAAGGGGAACCAGGAAGCGAAACTGCGAGATCAACCGTATTGTTCAGGGCTGTGTAGGCGTGCGCCGTACCACCGGCCAGCATCCGGGAGGTATCATTGTACTGCCTTTAGGTGAAGAGATCTATTCCTTTACACCGGTACAGCACCCGGCAAACGATATGACTACATCCACAGTTACCACACACTTTGATTACCATTCCATTGACCACAACCTGTTAAAACTGGATATTCTTGGACACGATGATCCTACCATGATCCGTATGCTGCAGGACCTGATCGGTCTGGACCCGGTTAAGGATATTCCTCTGGACAGCCCGGAGGTTATGAGCCTGTTTCAGAATACCTCTGCACTGGGGATCACGCCGGATGATATCGGTGGCTGTCCTTTAGGAGCTCTTGGTGTGCCGGAGTTTGGTACGGACTTTGCTATGCAGATGCTTCTGGATACCAAACCAAAGTATTTCTCTGACCTGGTGCGTATTGCCGGTCTGGCACATGGTACGGACGTTTGGCTGGGAAATGCCCAGACGTTGATCCAGGAAGGAAAAGCTACTATTCAGACAGCGATCTGTACCCGAGATGATATTATGATCTATCTGATCGCCCAGGGAATGGAACAGGGACTTTCCTTCACCATCATGGAGAGCGTGCGAAAAGGTAAAGGTTTAAAGCCGGAGTGGGAAGAAGATATGAAGGCGCATGGTGTGCCTGACTGGTACATCTGGTCCTGTAAAAAGATCAAGTACATGTTCCCAAAAGCACATGCGGCAGCCTATGTTATGATGGCGTGGCGTATTGCCTACTGTAAGATCTTTTATCCACTGGCTTACTATGCGGCCTTTTTCAGTATCCGCGCCAGCGCCTTTTCCTATGAGATCATGTGTCAGGGAAGAGATAAACTGGAATATTATCTGGCAGATTATAAAAAACGTTCCGATACTCTTTCTAAAAAGGAGCAGGATACCCTGCGTGACATGCGTATTGTCCAGGAAATGTACGCAAGGGGCTTTGATTTTATGCCAATTGATATTTATAAGGCAAAAGCAAGACATTTCCAGATCATTGACGGTAAGCTGATGCCTTCTTTAAGCAGTATTGACGGTTTAGGTGAAAAAGCGGCAGAAGCAGTGGTAGATGCAGTAAAAGACGGTCCGTTCCTGTCAGTAGAAGATTTCTCCAGCCGTGCCAAGGTAAATGGAACTATCTGTTCCCTGATGTCAGACCTTGGACTGCTTAAAGACCTTCCTCAGTCTAATCAGTTAAATTTATTTGAGCTGATGTAGGAGATTATG
>ENA-OQNI01001327-OQNI01001327.1-human-gut-metagenome-genome-assembly--contig:-NODE-1327-length-16021-cov-4.299169_pt1 | contig 16021 bp, 13 predicted proteins | sample MGYA00242627_ERZ504876 | MGnify/ENA primary metagenome ERZ504876 (study PRJEB26092, sample SAMD00036386) | human gut metagenome | host: Homo sapiens | study: EMG produced TPA metagenomics assembly of... | reverse complement strand
GCTCCACATAGGGGCTATTATTGAGCCAGCCAAAGTAATCGTAATCCACGAGGTTAAAGAGATTTTGTCTTGTGAAATACTCACCGTTGAGTATCTTTTTAATTTCATTGGTATCGCTTATAACTGGCTCTCCTGCCATGACATTAACGCAGATGATTTTAGCGACTGTAACCAAATAAAACTCATTGATGTAAGTCCCAACAGAAAATCTGCCGTAATCAGATACCCCAAGATAAGCAATGAAGTTTTGCCAGACCTGCTGAATCAGCGCCGCATAATCAGGCTTTTCTGTCATCGCTCTGATGATAGTATCCCTAAAGTTGGAAATGTTTTGGCTATAAAAGCTGCTATCCATACCAAAATCTGTGACGAGTGTACTAGCATTCAGCAGCCTGGACTGCTCTCGATCAAGAAACTGGCTGACAAACGCTTCAAATCTACGAAACTCTTCATCAGTTTCCCGTGACAGATCAACAGCTACCGTTTGGGTCAGTTCGATATTATCGGGGCCATACAAGTGACCATCCTCTACATCCCCAACAATAGTGACAGAATATCCGTACCAGCGAACAGTGTCAGAAAGTACTCCAAGGATTTCTTCCGCTGGAATACCAATGTTGTGCAGTGCCGCACAGTATTCTTTAACCTGATGATATCCCTCATCAAAGATAACCTGCTGAGTGAGATTTTTCTCATATTCAATAGCAGTTTTACCGACAACCGCATCAACAAATCCCTCACGGTTTCTATGCCCAGCAGAGAAACGGACATGGGCTTCTGTTCCTTCCATGTGAGCCTGAATCCACCACGGAGAATCTGGGAAAATACTAGGAAGCTTCGAGGACAGATGATGGCGCAGCCGATCCTCCACCGCTCCAGAAGAAATCATTGCTTGAGCATGATGAGCAAAATCCTTGAGTTCGTTATAGTTCATATTTTGCACCCCTTTCCTGAAGCTTTTTTCGGAGCAGTGTTCTGATCTGCACCAACAGGCTTTCTTTATCAGTAACTGATTCCAAAATAGTGGCATCAATAGCATTGAGCAATTCTGGAGTAATCTTTTGCCATTTCGCTATCGTTATACCATATTTTGAGAGTCGCTGAAGTTGGCGGTGGTTTAATTGAGGAAATAGCAACTGACGCACATGACTTGCTTCGATTTTAAGTGCACCACCGCCCATTACCGTGCAGAGTAGCTCCAGATAACATTTGCTCCATGTCGAGTTTAAAAGTGCTAAGCAGATTTTAATGGCTTCTTCTGAACTGCCCCAAAGAGTGACAAAGTTCGCATCCACTGCGATAGGATTTTCCCTCGACTGCGGGATGTAAACGCAATCTGCAGCAGTTGAACTTACACGAGTGATGCAAAGATTAGGTAGATGTCTCGGGGCGAGTTGTGGTAGCATATACCAGAATCGCTCATATTGGCAATTGACCTTTTTCTCATTTGGCCTTACTGCACTGTACTCTCTGAAAGATATTCCTCTCGGATTTTTATACTTTTCTGCTGCAGAAATATAGTCATTTAGTGCGCTTGGTAGTACTTTATATCGCTCTGTTGCGTTATGCGTACAGACGTTAAAATCCTGAGGACGTATATGATCCTGTAAATATAGCACACCGGTTTCTAATCCTTGCGGATTTGCCACAAGCCCAGTTACCTGGCGGCGATTCTGCACGCAGCGAATGATAAATTTTTTGGGAACCTCAATCGTTCTCTCTCTCCCAAACCATTTGCTCGTGAACAGCGAATATTTATCATCTGCTTCACCAGCGATCTCAAGATAAAAGAATTCGTTTGCGCCAGAACGTAGTCCTTGCCCACAATGTATTCCCAGATCATCGAGTGTCATATACGCTTGCTTAGTGGCATCGCATAATATGCTGTCTAATTCCGGTGGAAGTTGGAATGCATTATTTTGTGCTTGGAAATCTCCCGATGACATCCACTTTGGCATACGTCTAGAGGCCAGCATCTGTGGAAATAACGACATGGTGCATCGGTTCTCTAGGGCAAAATCATTATCTGCAGCATTTACCTTGCTGGCCAACAAATCTATAAGGGCTTTTTCTCCTGATAGGCCATTCCATGTTAAATTATCAACTAAGGAGCGCTCTCCCACGAGCCCTGCTCCTAAATCAATAAATAGTGTTTTCTCTCCTGATGCCTCAGACAGGGGAATAATTTTTTTCTTTTTAGCAACAATAAGACATGTCCGTACCAGAGCGTTATCGAACCAACAAGCATTCACGTCCCTTGCTATGGTTAATACATCGAAGGTCTTAAGTAAAAGATACTGAATGGGCCTTGCGTATTCGCGGCTCAACCAGGTTTCAGGTACTACTATTGCTAAAATTCCGCCAACCTTAACTAGCGAGGCACAAAGAATCCATGATGGTACTGCCATATCAGACAGTCCGGAGTAATTATGAGTGATTTGAAGCAGCAATTGTTTCTCTTCGGTATCAAGATAAGAGAACTGGTTCAGTAACGTGAAGAGATTGCCTCGAATGGTGTTCCCAGTTGGCATCACGCTATTATCGTCATTCTGAAGTTGATAGCGTACATACGGAGGATTTGTAATGACCAAATCCCATCCTTTTTCTGTAATGACAGCGCTACTTTGAAAGGCATCTTCACAGATGATATCCGCTTGAGATAACCTTTTTTGGCATGATACAGCAACGGGCTCATCAATTTCAACACCGAGTATTTTGGCATTTTTTGAACCTTTAGTAGCAACAGCACTAAGTAAATCACCTTTGCCTACCATTGGATCAATAATAGAACCATACTGCAGTCCTTGCGGTAGTAGCAGGGACAATAACGCCGCCACTTTATCTCCTGAGAAGTACTGCCCAAATCGCTTTTGATGAGAGAATGTGCTGTCCGTTTTTTTCATGTTATTTGGCCCTTTTCTGAGAATCGTAGTACTCGTAAACTTGCTTGGCGTCCATTTTAACATCTACGCCCAATTCCAAACAGCGGGTCACATACAGCGAAAAACATGTACGGTTATTAAAGTCTGGATCAGTCGTATGTTGGGCAAAGAGTGAACGAAGTATATCTTGATCTGTTAACTGTGCAATATGCTTCCTTGCTGAACTCTTCTTAAGCAGAAAAAGTGGATCTCCTTGAACAGATCCATTCGACACCACCTGCTTAAAACTTGCTTGGGTTTTATCCAGAATGTTTGTGAGCACAATTTGTAGTCCTGCGTCAGTAACGGCATCGCTGAATGCGTCCCACACTTTTGCTTTCGCTGCATGGAAGACAATACAGGCATAATGATTTGGCTTTAGTACACGATTAATCTCGCTGAAAACCTGCGTCAGGAGCTTCTGATAAGTAAGGATATCCTTGTCCTGAGAAATGCTGATTATGATCTCATCCTCGCGGCGTGTCACTTTATTGAGCCAAAGTTCATTGATCTGATTAACTTCCGCATAGGGGATAAAATCTCCGAACGGTGGATCTGTAAATACGAAATCGATGCTATTGTTGCTTTCCTCCATCTTTGCACTAGAGTTATTGTGTATAGCAACTCGTCCAGTACAATCTTGCAACATGGCATAAGTCTCAGCAAAGGGTTTAACCTTTCTTCGGAGGCCCAAGAGGATATTCTTTTCTACCGGCAACTTGCTGATATACAATACTCCGCTTTGAGCACTAGTCAAGATGAAGTCTTTAGCGTTTTTCTTTGCAACCACGCGTGTCATCAGAGTACAGTGAGAGGCATTGTAACTTAAAAGTAGTAACTTTAAGGCATCTGCAATCTTTGGGGGATATGCGTCTGTCAGCTTCCACAACTTAGACATTACAATATAGTTCCTTGCGGTATAAAAGTGGTGCAAATGTGTAACGCCATAATGGTAGCCAGCACGATGGAGCTCCCCCCATCGAATCTCTTGTGGCGTATCGTTGAGAGGATAGTTGTTCTCAATTTCTTTGACATGAGCTATATCCGCTTCCGTAGCTTGCCGATCCCAGTTTCGGCCTTTGGTAGTACCGTAAATCCATGCTGGGATACGCTTTTTCCTAGATGCCTGTTTCTGGAGCAATCTGTCATAATACTCTTCGGTGGCAAAAGACATCTCATCGATATGGTGTACCTTTTTACAATAAGGACAAACAATCTCGTCCTTGAACTGTACCGGATTGCGAGAAGTGCCGTGCTCAAAGTAGGAAATTTCGGCGTGGCAGTTAGGGCATACCAACACCTCAGACCAAATAATATATCGGATTGTTCCTGTTGCCCCAGCAGGGTCTGTCACTTCATATAGCTCACCAGCGAGATCTTGCGCTTTTCTTAAAAAAACGTCAACGGCCTCAGTAAACTCACGATTGGTTATTCTGCTTAAAATCGTTTTAATCGCAAATGATGGGTATGTCCCGATTTCGTATAACACAGCGTTTCGGGCACCCCAAATCGGGGTAACATTTAGACTTTTTGCAATCTCTTCCATGCGGTTAGTTGGATGTTCGCATAGAAGAGCTGCAACGCCAGTACTACCGCTACCAGCAAAAGCATCCAATACAGTATCTCCGGGGTTAGTAGTACAAGCTATATAGACAGCAATGGCTTCAGGAGATATTTTAGTTGGATAAGGAAATGTATTATAAAAAGCTCCGGATCGAGAAGATGGGAGTGGTTTAGCATATAAGGTTTCTACATTATCCATAAACGTGGTTCCTTCCTAGGACAAAGCGTTTTTGTATATGCGCTCTACTAAATTTTAGCACAGTTGATGCAAGCCTACTCATCCACAAACTCCATAATATCATCTAACGAGCAGCCCAGAGCCTTACAGATCCGCCCCAGCACATCGGTAGTGACGTTATCTCCATGGGTGAGTTTGTTCATTGTATAATGGCTCACCTGTGCCATCTCTTCGAGATCTTTCTTTTTTAAGTCCCGGTCAATGAGCAACTTCCATAGTTTCTTGTAGCTTACTGCCATAATTGCGACCTCACTATCATCCTGATCTTTCGGGTTGATGTATATGGGCATTATATCATGAGATGTCTGAAAAATCAAATATATGTTAGCGTTCAAAAACTTAATGAAAGATTACATTACTTGCGCGCCTAGTTTGGTATTTTTTCGACCATCTGTCGGCCATAGCTCCACTAGAGACAAAGAAAGCCGGGAGAGGTCTCCCGGCTTTCCTATGCTTACAATCTAATTGCTTGAAACTTTTATCTTAGTGCCAATGCAAACAAATAATAATGTTATTAAAAATGGTCTATAAGGGACTATCATTTTAGCGCCAGTCAATCAATGTGGTACAGATCCCACCAGATGCAGGGTATTGGACAAAATTAGGACTATTTATGCTGTGCGAATCAGAAAAAGATAAAGTTGTTTCTACCCTGATTGGATCGCCACCAGATAGCGGAGTGATATAGAGCGCAGGGGAATCAGTTCCTTGCTTGGGAGAAGAAAGAAATGCCACAGATGAACCGTCCGGGCTAAGTACGCCATTCCAGTTATACCGTGATGTCCCCGGAATAAACTCCGTCACTTCTCCAGTCGTAATATCAAAAATCATACTGTTAGTCTTCCGGTTATACTGTTTGACATATTGATCAACTAGGCACTGCGTTTCATTGACCCAGTCAGACAGATTATATCCAGAATCGCTATCAGCTGGGAGTGTGGGGAGTGCGGAGTTAATAATATCGCCTTCCTGTACAGCATCAAGCGTAATGTTTGTTAACGGCACATAGAAATAGTTCCGGCCATCATATGAAGTGTTATTGGCGTAGTAGACAAAACAGTCATCTGTAAAGCCACCAGCAAAATAACAGGCAGGATCATCAAAATCACTTTGCGCCTGTAGGCCAAGCGCTTCTGTTACATCATAAAATTCTCCAAACTCATTAAACCAACCCGCATGGTATTCGCCAGTGCCACTTATGTATTTAGTAGCCGCAATTTTAGAGAAATCTGAAGATACCCACTCACTGGCCGATGCCGAATAGACCGTCATGGTTGGTGGCAGATAGTAGATGTCTTTGCCGACATTACTGGTATATGTAACATCGAGTAAGGTCCGCTGCTCCCCAGTACTCGGGTCAATACAGACAATATTAAATGTACAGTCGCCAGAAATTTCCGATGTCATCGCAATAATTCCCGAAATTTCTTCCGGCTCGTTGGTCTCCACCGGATCTTCTGGCTCAGAAACCAATTCGCCGCTTTCCTCTGGCGGAATTTCATTTTCCACTTGTGACGATGTGGTTCCAGTAGGCGATTCTGTTGGGCTACTAGTTACCCCAACTTCCGATGCGCAGCCACCCAGCAGCAACATCCCAGCGCACAGCGCCAGTGCGAGTATTCTCTTTCTCATGTGTTTTATCCCCCTTAACCTCTTTTTTGATGGAAAGGTAATTTCTATTACTGGCATTGTAGATAGATCAAAAAAGATAATTTTGTAACAAAAATACCGCCTTTACAGCTGGATGTAACAAAATAATTCAAGCGTTACTTTTTTCTAAGGGGAAGTCCGTAGTGCTACCTGCTCTTGACAGTAACAGAGGTAAATCTTCAGGAAAAACTTACCGCAAGAGGTTGATTTCCCGTTGAATCTCGTCGCATTTAATGGTAGAATGGTATCTGTAGAATTAGAATGATACATAGCCCCCTTGCCAAAGGATACGCTATACTGGAACGTATCTTTGACAAGGGGGCTTAATTATAATTATGGCAGCTACAGAACCAATTAGAGACAAGAAACAGCTAAAGGCTTTGGCCGACTACTTCCTGAAGCGCGGCCAGCTTCGGAACTACACGCTCATCGTCATGGGGACGAGCACGGCGCTCCGCATCAGCGACCTGCTCCGGCTTAGGTGGTCAGACGTATATGATGAGCTACATAGCACCTTCCACACCCACATCACCATCGTTGAGAAGAAAACTAAGAAGACCAAAACCATCGCCCTAAACAAACAGGTTCTCCAAGCGCTGCGCCTGTATTTCCCACACAGGCGTGGCGATTTTATTTTTGTCAGTAACCGTAAGGAGGGCAAGGCCATCAGCCGAGTACAGGCTTGGCGGATCATCCATGCGGCGGTAGTGGCAGTGGGTGTAGAGGGCAAAATCTCCTGCCACAGCCTAAGAAAAACTTGGGGCTACCATGCTTGGACGAGTAAAGAAATTTCGCCCGTAGTCATTATGCATATCTATAACCACAGCAATTACGAGGTAACACGACGATACTTGGGAGTGGCGCAGGACGATCTGGATCGGGCGTATCTCCGCATGGAATTGTTCTAGCAGAAGACCTGCTATCTCACCTCTGTTCCTGTGGAAAACTCGCTCATGTTTATAAAGTCAATCCTACCCAAAAAGCAAAAATCGTGCTACGATAGTAATGTCTAGTCTATAAATATTTTTCACACGTTTATGTGACGCCCGTTAAACGGCACCGCATAAACCATAAGGGCATTGCTCGAGTGAAAAAAGGCTAGACACCTGTGCGGTGTCGTTTTTTATCATAGCACCGCAGCACTAAGAAATAGGAGGTAGGGTGCTGAAGATACACGGAAATAGGATCAAACATCTCGCCGGGCTGGGCTATGCCGGATTAGCTGGCTCCAGCGCGGTGTTTTTGTTGATCTTGGCGGCGATGCTGTTTGCGCCTGCTGCTTCCCAACCGGAAGCCTCGGCTACCGAAGACAACTCAGGCATTTCCACTTATGCCGCCACGCCTACGGTGGGGATTTCTCTGCCTACCTCCATTGACTTTGCTGACGTCCTACCTACTCCGTCTGGTGCCACCACTACTGCTTCTGCCGACCTCACTATCACTACGACTGATAGTGCTGGCTACAGCCTTTATCTGTATCCTTCTGACGGCGACAACAGCCTCAGGCCCAAAACCTCTTCCCTTGCCAACATCTCCACTATCAACGCTACCGCAGGAGATGTTGGCCTAACCTTAAGTAGCCTCGAGCCTAACACTTGGGGCTACAACCTCGGCACCACAACGCCGGACAATAATACTACCTACACAGCAGTTCCCACTGATAACTCTACGCCAATCCATACCAAAGATACTTCCGATACCAACTCCGCGCATGACGCCTATACTTTGTCCTTTGGTGCAAAAGTGGATACCTCGATCCCGTCAGGGGCTTATTCTAATACATTGACTTTCGCTGTAGTGGCGGAACCGGCGATGGTAACTGTGGCCTTCAATGGGAACGGTTCGACCAGCGGCAGCATGCCTTCAATCAAGATTCCGGCGGGCGGTTCGCAGGCTCTTCCGAGCAATACCTTCACCAAGGCGGGCTATGGCTTCACCGGCTGGAATACAGCGGCAAACGGCTCCGGCACCCGCTATGCTGACGGTGCTAATTATACAGTCTCCACCAATCCGGGCAGCTATTCAGTTACCCTCTATGCGCAATGGGAGCTGATAAACTTACTCGATGACGCCACTTATATGCAGGACCTAACCGCCGCCCAATGCACCGGCAGTTCCGATGGCGCAACGGCTACACTGATAGACCGCAGGGATAATAACCGCTATACGGTTGCCAAGATCAACGGTGCCTGCTGGATGACCCAGAATCTCCGGCTCTCGGGCGGACGGACGCTGACCTCGGCGGATTCTAACGTGGCACGGAACTGGACGTTCCCCAGCACAAGCCTGGCCGCCGGGGATAGCTACACAGCAGCCCGCTCGACGATTGGCAGCAATACTTCCTACGGCGGATACTACAATTTCTGTGCGGCCAGCGCCGGGACTAACTGCCAAGTCTCTACCGCCACAAATACCGCCTACGACATCTGCCCGAAAGGCTGGAGGCTGCCGACATACAGGGAGATGAGCAGCATTACTGGCTACAGCCCCGTTTTCTCACCGGTCTATAGTGGGTACTATGGTGACGGCTTGCTTTTTAGCACCGGTTCTATAGGCTACTGGTGGTCGGCCACCGCGAATGGGAGTGGCTACCAGTACAGCTTGTACTACGGATATAATAACTTAGCTACCGAATACAACGATAAGAGCTTTGGGTTCTCGGTGCGGTGCATCCGCTCTAGCTAGTTAGGCTTGGCCTTTTCCCCGGCCTCCACGGGGCAACGTAAAAACAAAAGCAGAAAAGAAAACAGGGAGCGCAAAATTACTGCGCTCCAGCACAGCCTTTTTTAACGTAAAGCCAAGCTCTTTTTACTCAAAACCGCAAGAACTATGATATCTCGTCGGTAATTTTTATCAGTGGAATGCTGCTACGGCTGGTGCTGGCAATACAACCGCACTCAATTCTAATGCTCCAGATTCAATTTGCCCCAAAGGCTGGCACCTTCCAACCTTTAACAATTCCGATAAAGGCTCTATTGCTTATTTACTAAGCCAATACGACATTAACGGCAGTACAGTAGGTGATATTGTTAAGTCCCCCTTATTTTTGAACCCTAGCGGAAATGTTGCTCAGGGATCACTAGTGCGTGCAGGTGAAGGCGGATACCTTTGGCTAGCTACTGCATATTCCGACATTGATCACGCATACCGCCTTGACTTCTATTTGGCAGGACATGTTAATTCAGTTTATGGCGGAAGCCGGTGGGCTGGTGTACCAATCCGATGTCTTGCTACTGCTGAATAATTGTGGGAAAACCTAAGAAAGTCTAATAGCAACATATACACCCAAGAGCTTTTACTGGCCGTAACCTTCAGTAGAAAAACGGTGTCCATCAGTAATTACGCTGATAGACACCGTTTTTTCTATAAATGTCGGCCAAAACTTATGCAATGTTCACCTTGTACGGTCACTTCTCATTCCGATAATACCGCTTGATATAAAAATCTTCCAGAAAGCCGACAATGTACGGATACCGCTGCTCAATTTCCTCACTTTTCAAAGTTGTAAGCAATTCCCCCATAGTAGCCATGACATAGGGGGCAGCATGGAGAAGTACCCGCTCTTTATTAGCATACTGGTTCGCCTCAATAGAAATGAGCGCGGCTTCCACGGCTTTTGCCGTCGTTTCCGCGGATTCTGCCCTTTGATCCGCAAAGTATTGATAGGCAGTCATCCTCGCCCGTTCATTGTAGACCAAATTGCCATCCTGTATCTCAAAGAAAGTGTAGTCCCTCAGCCGTTGAATTAGTTTCATACGTAATTCATCGTCCCGGCAAACAGTTATCAGCTCCGCAGGGAATATGGGGAAGGTTTGGCTCAAAAAAGTCAGATTGAGGCTGTCATAGTAGCACAAATATGAACTAATGAGAAGAATCTGAAATACAGCAGTGTCCAAGATATCTCCTACAAATTTCATCTGCGTGCGCAAACGCCCCATTAAAGTATCAAACGCCGCGTTCAGACTGTCCACTTTTGCCAGATACACCTCAAACGCATTACGTTTTTCACCTGACGGCTCTGCCGGAGGGATGCCGCGCTCTGCCAACGCGTTAAAATACATCAGCGGAGCCGCCCAGCTTGTCCCACGGATATAGGCGGCAGCGTATTCCAATGCGACTGGATCATAAACAAGCGCATAGGACAGGCTGCTTACGGTTTGGCCGTGTTGCATTTCGCCAACAGCATCCGTCAAAAAAGGCGTCGGCCTCTGACTTTGTAAAACTGTCCAGAGACAGGCGCTTGGCTTCCCAACATTCGGGGGCGTCGCTGGTTGTGATCAAAATATGCCCCTTTGGGTTCTGAGGGAAATAGCGGTTCAAAGCCTCCTGATCTTCTGCCGTCTTGAGCGCTGGGCAGTCGAACACAATCAGCCAACCGCTGTTTTCCTCAAAGAATCTGCGGAACGTGTCCCTGATTTCTTCCGGTGAGTAACCCTGCAATTCAACCCCGGCGCAATCAAGGAATCCCACAATACTTCCCAGTATCGTGATATCATCTTTGCAATTAAGCCAGCACAGGATTTGATATTCGTTGTAAAAGGTTTTCGCATATTCAAAAGCAAATATGGATTTTCCTTGTCCCTCGCGCCCACTAATAATTTGGACGCGGGAATTATTCTGGAAATTATCTCTGACTTCCTTCAATTCCGCTGTGCGCCCAAAGAAACGGCCGGGCGCAATTTTGATATTGGAAATGACAGCGTCGGTTCTAAGCGGCACTTCATCACGTGCCGAAGCCTTTTTGGAAGGCTGCTGAGGGGGCAAATTAAATGGCTTCCTCATATAAGCAGCCTCTTTTTGCCGGTCACCGGTTTCTGCTTCATCGGATTCCTCGTTGCTGCCCTCTGTCTGTAAGACGTCTCCGGCAGAATACGCTTTATGAGGAGACCCATCCCCGCATTCCAAGGTTTTGTTAACAAACCTCGGTTCCGGCAAGGGACAAATATCGGGCAGACCATCTGGGAAACGCATAGACAACTCACGGAAAACCTCGTCCGCCAGCCCCAATGAACTGCGTTTATCCTGCTTATAAACCTCTTTCGTCAGCTGTGCGGCTAGCGCTTTGATGATCGGCTGCTCCTTCGTATAGAGGGCCTTTATGGGTTTCCCATTTCTATCCGTCACTTTTTTATTGCGCCCGAAAGCCGCTTCTACATATTCTCTGCGCCGTTTTTCAACCCCGTTGATCTGATCGAAGCCCCGCAGGAAGCCGTATGCTGCAAGAAGGATTTCGCTGTCATGGGGACTGGATACATACTTTTTCACCAAAGCAATAATGTAGCTTTTACAGAAGACCTCATATTGTGGCTCACTGTTCTGGTAACGCTTCCGGTAATCAGCGACAGCTTTTTCTCCCTCTAACGCATTGAACAGGGCTTGGGTGTTGCTTTCATGCAGCCTTAATTCCGATAACATTTGTTCCAGATTCATTTGAAAGAAATCCGGCATTTTGCTCACCCCGCCTCAATGGAAGATATTTTATTATATCACATTCTGCGCTCCATCGAAAGACGCAGAAGTGCGAGGATGCATGGAAAAACCGCTGCGGAACCCGCAGCGGTTTGGTTTAGATACCTACAGCTTCAGTGACGGCAATGCGTTGGTTGTCCACATCGGAATCAACTCCCTTGGACGGATCCTTGAGCATAAAGCGGATATCCCGCATCATATACCCCTGATCTTCCTCCACACGGGTGGTTTGGCGGTTGATTGTCACCTCGTAGCTTGGGGTAAACCCCAGCCTCGTCTTCGGGCACTCAAAGTGCAGGCGAAGGCCGTCCGCCTCCCTGAGCCAGAGAAAGGCGATCCCACCAGTTTCCGGCCGCACAAAGTAAATCTCAACCAACCCGGCGAATACGCGGAACCCACTGCATTGCCAGTCTTGACGTTTCCCACGCAGGATGTCGTACCAGCTTTTGCAGAAGTCCACTTCGTCCCGTTCCTGCTGGGACAGTTCTTCCGGATCCATGGCAAAGATGTCTGTTTCCGGCGGCAGGGGGTTATCCGGATAATCCGGCAGGTCGGCCGGACGGCGCAAGGGCAGATCGGAATCCGCCGTCAGCGCAAATCCGGGCCAAAAGTCCCCGTCACGATCACCCAGCCGCATCTTGAGCGGCTCTGCCTCGGTATCGCAGTATTCGCCAATGCGGCGAGAAGCGAGCACCGTGTAGCCATCCTCAGTCAAGTCGCGTTCATAACACTCCGTACGCATTTTTCTTACCTCCAAGATTATCGTATTATCACCCGTCCTTCCCTGAGAAGCACAAGTGAAATCAACGATAATCCGGAGGCGCTGAAGCAGTAAGTTAAGGTGCGTCTATAAGTTAGCTATAACTAACTTATGCTTTAATTGTAGCACAGATGGCAAAAAATGTCAACACAAAGGCAAATATACATCGCCGATGTCAAGCCGCGCTTCTGTTTTTATCCCTCTATGGCAATCTGAGAACGGAAATATATCACTTCGGATTTCTTTGGCTCTTTTCGGATGTTTTTGGCTCTCTTCGGAAAACATCTTTTTATTTCTGGTTTTTTGGGAAACTCCAAAACAGCTCCCCAATGCGCTAAACTTCAATCAAACAAGGGCGCAGGGCAAAGCCCTGAGAATTGGAGGTACGCGCTATGCAGGAAAACAACATCATCGACATCCGCAACGAAGACGGGAAACTGGTCGGGCGCTTTTGCTTTGAGACCGCCACCCTGACCATCAAACTCAAGGACTGCATTACAGATATCCGCTACCAGTACGGCGGAGAACTGGAGGTGATCAATCGCAAGACCGCATAACCGCTAACGCACCTAACCTTACAAACTACATACCCGATCCGCGAGACCGCAAGACGGCAGTACGGAACATCTGGATTTTCCAGATGTTCCCCTGCCGTCTTTTTGTGTCTTACGGATTGATGGACATGTACGGCTCCTCGCGGATCCCCGCGAAAGGAGCCGCACATGGGATTCAACTATGGAAAAGAAAGATACCGTACCGAGAAGGAGTTTGCCCGCTTCGCCAAGACCTGCCGGGAGGCCGGGATGCCGGAGGACGCCATCGCTGAGATGTACCGGTATGACCGCGAGGCGCTCAACAGTGACCGCCGCTATTACACCCACACGCAGCCTTACGACGGTGCTGCATTCTCCGGTGGAGATGACGAAGAGCGCGAGGAAGGCCGGTCGCCCCTCTATAAGAACTGCTTGGCGCAATGCAGCGTCCAGCTGGAAATCCACTATTCCGGGCGCTACGGCTGGCTGGAGGATATCGATACCCCGACGCTTGTCCTCTGGCTCAAAGCCCTCTCCGATGATGACCTCGAACTGCTCACCCTAATCGTGTTTGACGGCAAGAACCAAAGCGAGGTCGCCCGCGAGTGGCACCGCTCTGGGGCGGCAATCTCCAAGCGGATGAAGCGCCTCAGAAAAAGTTTAGAAAAATTATTTTCTGAGGGTTAAGATTGTCCACCTCTTGATGACTACCCCCTAGAAGCACGAAGCGGGGCGGAAACCGCCGCCCTGACAGAGGGCTTCAAAATCAGGAAAGGAGTATCTGACCATGAGAAGAATCAACTATGAGCCAGCAAATCAGGACATGCCGGTGGCCGGGGAAATCTTAGACCTGGTACCGGCCAGACGAGGCTTCAGCCGCCGGGGAGAAACCGCCCTCGGCACCATGGTGGAGAACGCGCTGATCGCCGCAGGGTACGACCACTGCCAAGCGCTGCTCACCAAGGCCGCGCTGGAGCACACCGGGGCGCTCTCCTGTATGGCCGCCCGCCTCTCCAACATCGACCCGGAGGGTACCGAGCATTACCGGGAGATCGTGGCGGCCTATGTCCGCAGCGCCGTACAGAGGATTGAAGGGTGGTGATGGTATGACAAACGAAGAGATCATCATGCTGTTAAGCTTTCTGGTGGGGCTCCTCCTTATCGGTTTCTTTTTTTTCGAACATGCATTCTTTCGGGAGAACAAGGAGCGATGGCGGCTGCACAAGGAGAACCAAAAACTCCGCCGCCTGTTGGAGCAGAGAATCCAGATGGACAGCGACTGCCTCAATGCCTACTGCGCCATGCTGCGGGAGGCCAGCCGGTCCGACACGAGAAAATAAGGAAATAAAGGTATTGTTGTAATTTTTACAACAGCGTTTTTTGCTACAGCTTAATTGGCCTTTGACCCCTGTTAAGCGCCTTATTATCGCTCGGAAAACTTATTATGCTTAACTTTTTGTTTTCCGAGGAAGGACGCTATAACTGGCGTCAAAGCACGACAAACGAGAAAGGAACGTGAACATATGAAACAAATTATCAACCAGAAATACCGCACCGTGATGTGTGACCCGCCCTGGGATATCAACCAGAAGGGCAAGCGGGGAGCGGCGCGCCACTACCCGCTTATGACCTTAGATCAGATCAAGGCCATGCCGGTAGCAGACCTCTGTGAAGAGAACGCCCACCTCTATCTCTGGGTTCCAAATGGGCTGCTGCCGGAGGGTTTGGAGGTCGTCAAGGAGTGGGGCTTCACTTACCGCAGCCCCTTATACTGGATTAAGCCGCGCTTGCTTCTTGGAAATTTTATCAGAAATGCGTCTGAGACTTGCCTGTTCGCCACCCGCGGACGCGCACCGGTCAAGTTCCATGCCCAGCCTAATTGGCTCTTTGCCCCGCAGCAGGATCACTCCCACAAGCCGGAGGAACAGTTCGCTGTTATTGAGCGCCTCTCACACGGGCCATATCTGGAGCTGTTTGCCCGCAGACGACAGCCCGGCTGGGACGCATGGGGCAACGAGATCGACAGCGATATCGTCATCCCCGGCTACCCGGTGCCGCGCTACAGCGACAAGGTACAGGAAGGCAGAAAAGCTGCCACGCCGGAAACCGGTCAAAAACCGGAGGAGGGGGTGTGATGGTTGGAACACCGAAGCTTGCTCAGCAGGATTCTGGAGACCGCCGCGCTGTTGGCGCTCTCCGCCTTCCTCATCCGTCTGGCGGCCTGCTTCCTCTGCTCGGTCTGGCCGGTGCTGGTCATATTGGCCGTCATCGCCCTTGCCGCCATCGTCCTCTACCGCATCTGGAAGCACAAGCGGGATATAGGAAAATGGTAGTAGAAGAAAGGAGCAGGCTATGAGAAAGCACCAAATAGAAAACATCAGCTGGCAGGAGGTGCTGTGGCAGCGCCCCTACGACTTGGAGGCCGTCCAGAACATCCTCGCACAGCTGGCAAACCTGACGCCCCGCGGGGCAGTCATCTGGGAAATCCGGGGACGCAACGGGCAGGTCAGCCATCTGTTGGGCGCGGATAAGCAGTACATCGGCAAGATCGAGGAGGTCTTCCGGGCGCATGGGGACGTCAAGTTCCACTCGCTCCCGCGGGCTGCCCGCTTGCCGGTGGGCATGGCTAAGCAGCTGCGGATCACCCATCCCCAGCTTTCCCTCAAAACCGATATTGCTGAGGCTGTCATCCGGGCGGGGCTGGCGGCGATGACGGAGGACCGGGACGGTACGGAGCTGGTGCTTCAGGTCATTCTGGGCATGGCGTACCCTCCGGCTCCCATCCCCGCCAGTCTGCCGGATCCCCACGCCACTTGGCCGGAGGTACTGATCGGCGACGTCCACCAAGCTACGGCGGAGAGCCGCAAGGCGGTGCGGGAGAAGGCGG
>ENA-OQNI01001325-OQNI01001325.1-human-gut-metagenome-genome-assembly--contig:-NODE-1325-length-16025-cov-2.691911_pt1 | contig 16025 bp, 16 predicted proteins | sample MGYA00242627_ERZ504876 | MGnify/ENA primary metagenome ERZ504876 (study PRJEB26092, sample SAMD00036386) | human gut metagenome | host: Homo sapiens | study: EMG produced TPA metagenomics assembly of... | reverse complement strand
AAATTTAAAAATGAAGATCAATATAATTTATATTTGAAAAATTCAATTGATAAAGTAAATCAAATTAATGAACTAGCAAATAAAATGTTTGAATACTTTCTCGTCTTTAGTAAAGATCAAGATACTGAATTATCTAAGATGTCACTCGGCGTAATTTACGAATATATTTTAGAAAATATTGGTGTCTTAGAAGAAAATGGTTTTGAAGTAATCAAAAACATTAAGCATTCTGATTACTTTATTCGCGGTAATATTAATTTAGTCAAACGAATTATTAATAATGTTTTTTCCAATGTCTTAAAATACGCAGATATTAAACAGCCCGTTTATATCACTTTATTGATCGATGAAGATATTGAAAATCTAGGCTTAACGATTAAAAATACAAAAAAACATAGTGCTAACTATATTGAAAGTAATCAAATCGGTCTTAAAAGTGTCCAACAAATGATCAAGATTCACGATGGTACTTTTACAGTCCTTGATGAAGAAAGTACTTTCACAGTATCAATTACAATTCCTTTAATGCAATAATTAGTGTATAATGTTGCTATAATTTTAATTAAAAGGAGATATTATGCAGGCAATAGCAAAATTTCATAAAGTATCTAAAAAACAATTTATAATTGATTTCAAGGACAGTTTTCCTAAATATGATGAGGCAGCCATTAATGATATATATGCTTCAATTAAATTACCTAAGCGCGCTACTATCGGTTCTGCGGGTTATGACTTTTATACCCCTATCGATTTCATTTTAAAACCTCATGAAACAATTAAAATTCCTACTGGAATTAGAGTTTCTATCAACGATGGGTGGGTTCTTGCTATCTTTCCAAGAAGCGGACTTGGTTTTAAATATCGTTTACAATTAAACAATACAGTTGGAATCATTGATAGTGATTATTTCAATAGTGACAACGAAGGTCATATTTTTATTAAAATAACTAATGACAGTAATGAAGATAAAACAGTTGAATTAAAAGCTGGTCAAGGTTTTGGACAAGGAATCTTCCTACAATACGGTATTGTTGAAGATGACAATACGACTGATGAACGTAATGGCGGTTTTGGTTCAACAACTAAATAAAAAAATCAGATGGTTGATTATAGTGAACCATCTGATTTTTTTATAAGTTATTTTTATTTTCTTGATAATGTTGTTTAAATTTAATTGCTATTATTAAACAAACAATAATTCCTATTAAAAATGGAATCGCTGAAAAAAAGGCAACGTACGGTGGAAAACTAGTCGTTTTATGATGTTCAATCAAACAATATTGATATGCCACAACAATACATAATAAATGTGATAAAAATAAAGTCAACCCCAAAAAACTATAATACATATACTGATAAAATTTCATTTCATCCACCTCCATATGACTTTGTTATGATTCATTTATTCCTTCTTTTATCATTATAACATAGTATTTTTTATCAATTCCCATGATTCCCTATTTATTTACAAAATCTTTAGTAATATGTTATCTTTTTTGATAATATATTAGTATAGGAGGGAATTATTATGGATATTTTAATGAAATATGCTAAAAAGAAAACTGTTTTTATTTTATCGACAGTTTTGTCAGGGATAGTTACATTATTGTATTTAATCTCAAAATTCGGTCCAACAACATCATCTAATGTTAATATCAATGATATTAATGAATTAGCTGGAACGATTGGATCAATGGTTACAATTATTCAAATTATATTTTATCTATTTATTATATTGGCCATTGTAACCGCCATTCTTAGTGGAGTTTATTTTTTCAAAAAAAATAAGCAAGAATACGTGATGCTAGGGGAATTCATCGTTTCATGTATCAACTCAATATTATTACTATTATCAATGTCCGGAATCAATGTTATTTGTAAGATTCTTAGAGTTGCAATTAGTGGTGATTATTCATCACTTATGACTATGGATTCAGCACGATTACTTAGTTCCGTAACTAGCGCTGCAAGCAACCTTAAATATTTTATGTATTTATCAATTTTTGTATTTATTATCAATATTGTTTTATTATTAATTGTTAAAAAAATTATTAATATTGAAGGGTTTCATTTCAATTTTGATGAACCAGTTGTAACTGCTGTTCCAGCTCAAGAACCTGTTCATGAAGATTCTACAACTGTCGAAGACGATTCTACGATAGCTGATAATGAGTTAACACAAGAAAACGGAGAAACTGAAACTAACACGGTTGAACCTAATGCTTCTGAAACTAAACCGGCAACTATCAATACACAAAAAATCAAAGACTTCTTTAAAACAAAAAACGGAAAAATAACGATTGGTGTTGCTGCTGCTCTTATTGTTTGCTTTGGTGGTTATAAAATATATGATACATTCTTTAATTATACTAGTATTGATCTAGGTAAAAATATTACTGTTGAATTTACCGGGAAAGACGGAAGTGGTTATATAAAAGATGTTGAAAGCAATATCGATTATGACAAAAATAATTCTGATTTATCTAACTTTGTTAGCAGCACTTATACTGACTATGATTTTTCTGGAGATCTATCTAATGGTGATAAAATAACTGTAACGATTAAATACTCAGAAGAATTGGCTAAAGCAAATAAAATCAAAGTAACTAATGATTCTAAAACTTTTACTGTTAAAGGTCTAATTGAAAAATTTAAAGATAGCAGTAAAATACCAGAAAAAGTTATTACTCAATTAAAAAAAGAAGCTGACAAAAACATAAAGAATCGCTATAAAGATGGTTATTCTTTTACTTATAATCATGAATTTAATTCTCTTTGGTTTGCCAAAGGGGAAGATGATGATAACGACAGTGTTATTGCTATATATAAAATTGACGAAACATATACCTCATCATTCAGTGGCCAACAAGACGTTGAAACTTACTATGCCGCAATCTATGTCGATGATGTTGATTCTGCCTATTTAGATGAAAAGTCACATTATTGGTATGGGGCTTCTTTATATGGCAGTGATGGTAAAGAATTATCAGATCTAAATGCATTGGAAACTGCTTTAAAAGAAAAATTTGATGATCAAACTTTAGAATTAATCAAATAAAAAACTAAAACCACTTTTTAAAATATTTAAGAAGTGGTTTTTTTATTCCAAATCAAACTGATTATTAAATTATTTTCACTTATCTTAGCAGTTACACTTCCATCTCAGTAAATTCTTTAACAATAGCTAATCCTAAGCCAGTATTTTGTTTTGTACGAGAAATATCAGAAGTATAAAACTCATCGAATATTTGTTCAACTATGATTGGCTCATCTAATCGATTTTTGAATTGAAAACAAATTTCTGCTCCCGTATTAATAGAAATATAAATATCTCCACGGCTATGCTTCAAAGCATTAATAATTAAATTATCAAAAATTCTCCGTAAGATCCGTTCATTACTAAGCATCTCTATTTTTTTATTACCTTTAATATAGATCATCCGCCCTTGACTATTAAAATCTTGATAATAACAAACTAACTCTTCTTCAAAAATACGATTAATATCTAATAACTTTAATTCAAATTTTTCTTCATTGGAAATGATTTTAGTAAAAGTAAAAAAATCTTCTATCAATTACGATAGCTGTTTTAACTTATCAATAATAATTGATTCATATTTATGCTGTTCTTCTCCACTTAGCTCATATTTTTGCAACAATTCGACATAGCCAAGGCCGAAGTTAATGGCGTTTTTAAATCATGAGAAATATTTACAATTGTTTTTTGCAAACTATTATTTTTCTTTTCAATATCAATCTCTAATTTTCTAAACGTTAGCATCATTTCATTTACTTCTTGTAATAATTCTCTAAGTTCAAGATTCCCGTTAGTTGTTGTAATCAAAGCATTAGTATCAAGCCCACTTATTTTATTAATATCATTAGCCGCTTTTCTAATACTTTTTTTAAATTAAAAATATAACAGGTAGCAATAAGCAGTAAAATGATCAAAATTATCACTATTACTAACATTCAGCTACCTCCTGATTATTTAATATTGTATCGTTTAAAATACGTTACTCCTATCATACTTGAAGCGATGATCAATCCAATTCCTGTTAAAATTCCTGTTAACAATGTCTTTATTTCTATCTGTCCAATAACTGCCATGTCCCGAAGAATTGTTTCAAACTCAAATTGCATGATTATACTACCATCAATATTAAAAACAGTAATAATTGTCATTAATAGCATCTGTGATACCATAACTAACACGATTGCGATTGCATTATATCGTGATGTTTTTTGTGTTATTGCGGCAATCATCACTAGTACGCTCATTATACCACAAAAGATCGGCAACTGTCGCAGCATAATTATTGTTATATCTAAAAAGCTAGAATAATGACTCGGTGCATTAAAGATAATATTACCAAAATAACCTAAATAAGTACTGATTGCTATTATTGCTATCCCTAATCCCCATGTCAAAAGGAGCTTAGCGAAATAGTATGTCGTCCGTGAAACATCTGTAGAGATAACATTTTTAGCAGTATGATTAGCTAAATCAACACAAATAACTGCAAAGACTACAAAAATCAGTACATAGTACAGATTCCCATTAACTTTCATCATCCCTTCATCTAATAGCTCATTACTCTCACCAGCTACCTTTCTTACATCTTCTGGAGTTGCTAAATCATCTTCTTTAGTTACTTCTGAATTACTCGTTAACCCGCCACTTATTCCAATATGACCTGGCGATCTTAAATAAATTGAAACACTGCACAGTGCGATGATTGCTAGAAGACAAACATAAATTCCTTTTCCTTTAAAAATCCTAAATAAATCAGCTTTAATGATATTCAACATTCTATTCACCATCCCTAATAATATTTTTAAAATACTCTTCTAACGATACTCCAATTTCACTAATTGCATAAAGTTCAATTCCCTTTTCAACTATTGCCTTACTAACAATGTGTTGTGCATCTAAATAATCATATAGACGAATTTCTTGATCATTTAAGACTTTGTAATTAGCTGTCTTTAGTTCTTCTTCTAATAAGACACTAGCTTTTTTTATATCATTTACCTTAAGTAATAAACAATGACTACACTCATTATCTAACTGTTCTTTTGATAATTCTTTAACGATCTTACCACCTTCAAGAATTCCAAACTTATTTGCTACTAAATACAGTTCTGATAAAATATGACTAGAAATCAAAATCGTTATATTTTCTTGTTGTAATTGCAATAACATTTCTCTAATCTCACTAATTCCTAATGGATCTAAACCATTGATTGGTTCATCTAAAATTATAAAATCAAGATTATTTAAAATTGCTAAAGCAATTCCTAAACGCTGCTTCATTCCTAATGAAAACTGTTTAAATTTCTTTTTACCAGTATTATTTAATTTAACCTTTTCTAGTACTTCCTCAATCTTGTGACGATTAATAATTCCTTTTAAAATACAGTAATACTTTAAATTATCATATGCTGATAAATTAGGATAAAACGCTGGACTTTCAATCATACATCCCATCCTATTTTTACTATCCCTCCTACCCTTTTACTGTATAAAAAAAGAGTTAAATAACTCTTAATCAATTCTTAAATAAGTCTTAATTCCGTTATCCTTTTATTTTATAACCAATTCCCCAGACTGTTTCTATATACTCTTGATTTGGATTAGCTTGTTTTAACTTACTACGAATCTTACTAATATGAACATTTAGCGTATTATCATCACCTGAATCTTCGTGGTCCCAAACCATTTCAAATAAAATATCTTTTGTAAAAACACGAGTTGGACTTTCTAATAATATTTTTAATAGTTTAAACTCAATTTTAGATAAATTTATTTTTATCTCATTACAAGTCACTTTATAACTATTTTCATCAAGAATAATATCTTTATAAGTAATTAGAGCTGATGAAAAAGCTACTTGCCTATGCTTTAATTGTATCTTTACTCTTGCTAAAAGTTCATTATTATCAAATGGTTTGATCAAATAGTCATCAGCTCCCAAAGTAAATAGGTCAAGTTTTGTATCCATTTTATCGATTGCAGTTAAAATAATCACCGGTAAATCTTTCTTCTTTTTGATTTCCTTAATTACTTCCTGACCACTAAGACCCGGTAACATCAAATCCAAAAGTACTAAATCTACATGTTCATCTAATAAAAGTAATGCCTCTGTCCCAGAATAAGCACTAACACTTTCGATACAATTTAATCTTAATAGATCATGAATCATATTATTAATATCATTGTCATCTTCTACGATCAATATTTTTACCATTGTTATACTACATTCCTTCACTTACACAGTGATAGTATAACACAATATACCTCTCCAAGACATATTGGTTTTAAGAGCTTATCTTTGTATTTCTAATAAGAAAAAGAAGTATCTAAGTTTAGATACTTCTGGATTATGAATTATGAGCAAATTGTGAATTATACAATTTTTCATACTCACCTTGTTTTGCTAATAATTCTTCGTGTGTTCCTTGTTCGACGATATCACCATTATTGATTACTAAAATCAAGTCAGCACTCTTAATAGTTGATAGACGATGGGCAATAACAAAACTTGTCCGCCCTTTCATAACCCGCTGCATTGCTTCTTGCAGCATTTTTTCTAAACGGGTATCAACCGATGAAGTCGCCTCATCAAGAATCAAGATTTGAGGATCTTTTAAGATTGCTCGGGCAATCGTTAATAATTGTTTCTCCCCTTGCGAGATGTTATTGGCTTCTTCATTTATATGTGAATTATATCCATCTGGCAGAGTTCTAATAAAATGATGAACATTGGCCATTTTAGCAGCATTAATAATCTCATCTTTGCGAGCATCCAAACGACCATAACGAATGTTATCATAAATTGTTCCAGAATATAGCCATGTATCCTGTAAAACCATTCCAAACATAGAACGTAACTCTTCCCGTGGTAAATCACGAATATCAACGCCGTCTATTTTAATACTACCACCTTTAACATCGTAAAAACGTAATAGTAAATTAATAATTGTTGTTTTTCCTGCTCCAGTCGGTCCAACAATTGCAACCATCTGACCACTGTTAACATTAACATTCAAATCTTTCATTAAGTTTTCTTCATAATAACCAAACTTAACATGTTCAAAATCAACATTTCCAGCCACTTCGCTCAAATGTTTAGGCGGATTAGCTTCCGGTACTTCTTCCGGTTCTTCCAATAACTCAATCACCCTTCCTAGTGCTGCAAAAGCAGACTGAATTTGTGATGATAAGTTAGATATTTGCGATAAAGGATCATTAATTTGCCAAATATAACGAATAAAAGCTTGTAACTGCCCAACTAAAAATGTTCCTGCAATTACATCAGCAGTTCCCACTACAGCAACTGCCCCAATTGCTAAATAAGTAACTAATGCATTTAAAGGTGCAATCGTTGACGAAACGAATTGTGCTTTAAAGGCATTTTCTTTTAAATTTTCATTAATTTTTTTAAATTTTTCAACTGATTCCACTTGTTGATTATATAATAAAATTTCATTGTATCCTGTATACATTTCAGTTACAGTACTATTTAATTCACCAAGCGCATCTTGTTGCTTTTTAAATAATTTTTGACTTTTTCCTACAACTAGCTTAGTTACTAATAGCGATAATGGAATAATCATCGTTCCAATAATTGCCATCTTAGGATTAATCATATACATCATTGTTAACGCTAAAGTAACAGTTAATACTCCACTGACGATCTGCGTAAAACTTTGTTGTAGAGCGTTAGAAATAGCATCAACATCATTAGTAATTCGACTTAAAACATCTCCAAAATGATGATTATCAAAATATCTTACTGGTAATTTACGAATCTTATTTTGTAAAGCATTTCGAAGATCTTCCATTGCTTGCTGAATTGCATTCGTCAAATAAACTACTGAAATCATTTGAGCAACTGTTTTAATAATATAAATGACTACTAAACTAAGTACAATTTTAATAATTGCCCCAAAGCTAATATCCACACTTGTTAAACTACTGCTTTTAGCAACATCGCTCGCTAATTGAGTAGTGATCATTCCTTCAAATGTTGGTGCTAAAACCATTGAAATATTGAAAGCAAAAATCATTAGGATAGCAATAATAAATTGCCATTTATACGGCTTAATAAATGGTATTAAACCCTTTAAACTTTTTTTAAAACTATATTTTTTATGCATTTGCTAATTCCTCCTCACTTAATTGAGAAGTTGCAATCTCATGATAAATTTGACATTCCTTTAATAATTGATGATGTGTTCCTTTTCCTACGACCTTACCTTCATTTAAAACAATGATCTGATCTGCCTCCATAATACTAGAAATTCTTTGAGCTACAACTAGCATGATTGATTCGGTCATTTCTTTTTTTAACTCTTTCCTTAAAATTGCATCTGTTTTAAAATCCAATGCTGAAAAAGAATCATCAAAGATATAAATTTGAGCTTTACGAACTAATGCCCGAGCAATACTTAATCGTTGTTTTTGACCACCCGAAACATTTGTCGCTCCTTCACTGATTTCTTCATCAAAGCCATTTTCTTTTTCCATTATAAATGGATAAGCCTGCGCAACTTTAGCAGCATATTCTACTTCTTCATCACTAGCATCCTTTTTCCCAAAACGAATATTATCAGCAATTGTCCCACTAAATAATACTGCTTTTTGAGGAATCACACCTAATTTATCTCGTAATTCTAATACATCATAATCACGAATATCTTTCCCATTGATTTTAATACTTCCACTACTAACATCATAAAATCTTGGTACTAAATTCACTAATGTACTTTTACCAGAACCAGTACTTCCAATAAAAGCAATCATTTCGCCTTTGTTCGCTTTAAAAGAAACATCCTGAAGAACCGGCTCCTCACCATCAGGATAAACAAAAGTTACATGATCAAACTCAATACTTACTTTTTCATCAAAATCGCTATCTGCAGGTTTATTTTTAATTATTGGATCTAAATTGAAGACTTCTTCAATTCGTTTCGCTGACACTTCAGCCCGAGGATACATCATAAACACCGTACAGAAAAGCATAATCGAAAACATCGCATGGAATAAATAATCCATGAAAGCAACAAGCTGTCCAATTTCTAAAGAACCAGTAGAAATTAGATGAGCTGCTACCCAATATATTGACAAACCAGCAACATTCATCAGCATAAAGAAAATTGGCTGTGTCATGGTCATAATTTTAAATAATTTTTTTGAATATTTAGTAAAGCTATGATTTGTTTCTTTAAACCGTTTTTGTTCATATTGATCATTATTAAAAGCTCTAATTACTCGAATCCCGCTAAGATTTTCTCTCGAAATACGATTCAAGTCATCTAATGAACTTTGTTGATTTTCTGAAATTGGTTTAGTAATCTTCGCTACTACGACAACCCCAAGGATAATCAACGGAATTGTAGCAGCAATAATATATGATAACGGTAACGAAGCCCGCGCTGTCATAATAAAACTAAAAATAAACATAATTGGTGTCATCAAAGCTGTCCGAAGCAATACGTTAACAAATTGTTGAATTTGAAAAGCGTCATTATTCGTCCTTGTAATCATTGATGATGTCCCAATCTGATTAAATTCATTAGCTGTAAATTGTTGTACTTTAGCAAAGATATCATTTCTAATATCACGAGTAATTGCAGTTGATATTTTTGAACAACAATATCCTAGGGCAATGGTTCCACCCACACCGATAAGTGAAACTAAGGCAATACAGCCACCCATCATATAGATGAAGCTAACGTCTTTATTAGTAACCCCAACATCTATCATTGTTGCTACAATGGTCGGAATTCCTAATTCAACTAAAATAAATCCAAAAACTGAAATTACATTAAAAAAGAATAGTAATTTGTAGTTTTTTAAATACTTTAAGATTAATTTCATATTTTTCTCCTTTCATTGTATTGTGAAGCAACATATCATATGATAAACTATAAGGTAACCTTATAGTCAAGGAGTTATTTAAATGAAAGAAAAATTATTAACATGTGGAACTTTTGCTAAAATATGCGGTGTTGAAAAACATGTTCTTTTTCATTATGACGAGATTAATTTATTTAAACCAGCATATGTGAATGATAAAGGTTACCGCTATTACTCGTATCGTCAATATGATACATTTAAAGTAATTATTGCTTTAAAAAAACTCGGAATGTCGTTAAAAGATATTCAAATATATCTTGATCAGCGCAATCCCCAATTATTTTTAGAGTTATTGAATCAACAAGAAGCTAAATTGCTTGAGTATATTAATGAAATGCAGCAGATTCACGAAATGATCAAAAATTTTCAAACATTTACAACTGATGCTTTAAATGCTAATTATGATGAAATCAAAGTAACTTATTTAAAAGAAACTAAATTATTATTATCTGCTAATCTCGAAAACACTACCTCTAAAGGCTTCGCTGACTTTATGAATGATTACACATCTTTTATTGAAAATAATCATATTATTACTGGCGAATTCGTTGGGGTAATGATGAATGTCGAAAATATTCGTAAAAATCAATTATCTAACTACTCTTATTTATTTACAACAACTAATAATCTGAGTGAACAAATATTTGTTAAAAAGGGTGGTAATTATTTATGTGGCTATCATCATGGAAGTTATGATGGTCTCCGTGACTCATATCAAAGAATCCTCGATTATGCAGAGCTTCATAAAATTAAATTAGGTAAATATGCTTTTGAAGAATATATTATTTTTGATATTTGTGAAGCTTCCAAAGATGAATACTTAACTCGTATTACAATTGAAATAGCAGAATAAAAAAGTAGGTATAAGACTCCCAAGTTAAATAACCAATGGGCAGGAAGATCTTAAATTACCTACTTTTACTTATAATTTTTAAAATTTACTAATTCTATCTTATTTTTATTTAACCATTCACTTAACCAATCGGAACAAAGAAAATCACATTCCATAGGTCTAATAAGAGTAAAAGACGAATGTTCCAAAATATACTGATCTAAAAACCCAGGATGGAAAATAGCTACTGCACAAGGATTATTTTTAATAATATCTAAATGCTCTTCCATATATGTACGAGGATCATACAATCCATGTTCATCTAGGCTCATAAATCCTAATCCAGTAATTCCAAATTCTTTTTCCCACTCTTTATCCAAGCTAGGATTTTCAAAGAATAAATTATTTCTTTGAGCAACATTTTTTAAAGCAATAAAGAAATTATTAGAAAATACTGCATGACCTTCAAAATAATCTGGGTCTCTACCTGTGATTGCTCGAAACTTCGCTAATTGAGCTTCCAGCTCAATTTCACATTCAGCAACATTGATCGTATCTACTTGACGAGCCCGAATCTCTTTACTGGAACAAAAATTACCATTTTTCTGGACTAACGACGGAATCAATTTAGGATCACTCAACGGTTTTCCAACACAAATATTACTGTGCTGTCCTAATGCGATATCTAAATCTTTAACCAACTCATACCCATGCTTAGCACTTGCCATATTAGGCATCATTCCAACACTAGTGATTACACCATCTACTACACTTTTATAAATACCATAATTTACGCCCTCGCTAAACCCGAGGTCATCAGCTCTCATTATTAATTTCATATTTCTCAATACTCTCCTTTACTTTTTTTCTTTTTTTATCTATTTCCTGATTATAAACTCGTTTGATATAATCCAATACTTTTCGTCCGTCAAACGAAGCATATAAACTAATAGGCGGAACTGTTATAATTGTCAGATTCTCTTTTAAACGTCGCTCAAGATTTACTTCTTCATAACGAATTTGAGGCTCCAATAAAATAATGTCATAATTTTTATCCTCAAACTGCTCTGTAGTTAGCGATTCAATCTGCCAATCCTTTTCATCACCAATTACTTTTTTCTTCATATCTAGAACAATCAAATCAGACATTGCTCCAGCAACACTATGTAATAATAAAACTTTAAACGGATGTTCTTTAGTAAACTCATTTAATAACATAATTGCTTTATCTAACACAATTTTACCTGCCATCTTAGTATAATCATAACTATCAATCAGCATTAATGGAATATTAACTTTTTGACAGAGCGGCACAAATTCATTTTGTAAATATGCAATATGTGGAGCCAATAAAATAATATCATAATCTACTAGCAAAACTTGGCCACTGACAACATCACTACATTTAATTTGATATTCGTTATAAATGTCTGCTGCTTCCATTTTTTTTACCAAAAGACTAGTCGACATCCCACCACCACAAACCAAAAGAATTTTTTTCATAGCCTCTCTAACCTTTCAATGATTTCTTTAAAATACTGATAATTAGGATTATTGATTAAATTCCACTGAATTGTACTATCGCTAATAATATTGGAAATTATTTTATAAAAGTCATCTAATTCTTTAATTGCTTTATTTTCAATTGCAGATAATAAAATTATTCTAATTTTATGTTTCTTCCATAATAATGGTTTCTTTAAAATCGTAACAGCTACAAAAGTAGCATTAGAAACCGGTTTATTAGAATGCGGAAAAGCAATTAAATCATTGAATTCAGTTGTTGCCAACGCCTCTCTTTGAAGCACATACTGTTCAAAATCTGCAGGTAGATCATAACTTTTTTTGCACTCATTAATTATTTCATGAATTGCCTCTTCTTTGGAACTAAATGATTCATATGTAAAAAAGAGCTGTTCTGGAAAATAATCTAGTATATTAGCCTGATTTAACTGCTTTAAATTATTTGTTATTTTAATTGTATCCCTTTGATTAATAAGATTATTAATTAAAAAGATTGGAATATTTACTTTAATTGCTAAAGGAACTGTCGTAAAGATACAATCAAACTTAGTTAAACTAATGTTTTCCAGCTCATGCAATGAGCATACTTCAAGATGTTCAATATAATCATTGAAATTTTCTTTAAAGAAATATTCTAATAGACGCGCGCTCCCCACCCCGCTAGAACAAACGACCAAAATATTATTACGATGAAAATTATACTTTTTTGTTCTAGAGACAAATTAATATGTAAAGCAAAATAAGCTATTTCATCTTCTGATAAAGTACAGTTAAAACGTTGATTGATTACAACACAAGCTTTAACCGCTAATTCATAAGCCATAATCAGCTTACTTTTAATCTCATCCTTTAATGGATTATGCATAAAGGTACCGTACTGAATCCGTTTTACTAATGGAATCAAATGCAAAGATAATGCTAATTGGAGATTTAAATCTGCTTGAAATGGAATATTAGCAACTTTTTCAATTATCATTAACATTTCTTTTACAATATCTAAGATTTCTTGATTTATATAATTATTAGAAAGTTGTTTACTGTTTTTACCACAAAGATGCATAGTTAGATAGGCAACCTCTTCAATTCGATACTCCATTGCCATTATTTTATTCATCAACTCCATAATTGCACAACCTAATGAATATTCTTTCTCTTCTTTAATTTCCTCAAGCCATTCAGAATCAATATTAGCATATTCTTTTTTCATGACCCGATAATAAGCAATATATAAATGCGCAACTAGGTTATCTAATACATCATCACTAATTACATAATCAGCATTTGCAATAGATGAAATTACAATATCTCTAATTCGCTGAAGAATATCAAAGTCCATTTGATACTCTTCGAAATGAGCAATTGCACGTCGTTTATTAATTTCATCACCTTCTAAGTACATACCATAATATGCTTTAGTTGCAATTGTAAGATCAAAATCATGTAAATATTCTCTTAATTCTTTTAAACTTTGTTTTAATTGTGTTCGAGATAAATAAAGTTCATCACATAGATCATCGATTTTAAGATAATTATTACAATCAATAAATCGATTAAACAAATAAGCTAATCGTGATTCCTCTTTACCATTTTGATCTCTTTGTAGATATGCTAAAAAAGTTTCTGGTGTTTCAATTGTTAAACGATAACCAAAACTTCCTGATTCTATTTTAGCACCGCAGATATCTTCATTAATATTCTTAATAATAGTGCGAACCGAACGAGTACTCATTTTAATTACGCTTGATAAATTTGAACCACTGACAGTTTCATGATTCATTAGTTCCAAAATTATCATCTTTTGATTCTTATCCATCATCCGCACCTCCGTTTATATTTTATCATAAAGTATGATAAAGAGGCTGGAAATCCAGCCTAATTTTATTCCTTGATCTGTGCTTCTTCTTTAAGAGCGATGTTATCTTGTGTTTTAAAAAATGGATAATATAAAATTGCAGATACAATAATTAAAACAATTTCTAAAATAATTCCTGATACTCCGCAAATTAACCAGCCATCTAATAATACCGGTGTTCCTGTCGCTCCCATTGCAATTCTTGGTAATGAAACCAGACCACTCTTCATTGCAAAATAAGTAATTAAAATATTAATTTGTGGTACTAAGAAATATGGTAAAGCCATAATTGGATTTAAAATCAGCGGTAATCCAAAAACTATTGGTTCATTGATACTACAACAAGATGGTAAAATTGCTAACCGTCCTAACGTTTTATAGCGATTACTTTTAGCAAGTAACATATCAATAGATAATCCAAGCGTATTACCAATACCACCTAACATTAAGAAATATAACAACCCAACAGTAATAATATTTTGCATTGGTGCCCCTGATGCAAAGGCTGCTTGATTTTCAACTCCAGCCTGCATAAATAGCATCATTGAGAATGGTATCGTTACTTGACCACCATGAATACCAAAGAACCAAAAAACAGACGCTAACAAAGTTAAGACCATATAAGTAATTAGGCTACCTGATAATGCTGATAATGGAGTCGCAATAATACCATAGAACCATTCACTAAACGTTACCCCTGTTAATGAAGCAAAAGCTCCGTTAATGATTAGAAATACTGTCGTTATAACAAAGCCAGGAATTAATGCATTAAACGATTTGGCAACTGTTGGTGGTACACCCTCGGGCATTTTGATGATCCAGCCACGTTTAACAACAAACGTATAAATATAGCCAACTAAGATTCCTACGATCAAGGCCGTAAATAATCCCTTTGAACCTAAATAGTCAAAAGCAATATAACTTGTAGTTGTTTCTTCAACGACAATATTTGCTAGTGGTGTCATAATAAAGAAAGCTAAAATTGACAACAAACCGGCAGGTATGGCATCTGTATTCATGCCTTCATTTCTTATAAAGGCATACGCAGCAGTAAAAGATACATATACTGCTAACATATCAGTTGTAAATTTACCCACTAAACTTAAAACTGTTCCGACCCCCGAGTCAGCTAAAAATTGTTGATATGCATCTAGTGATAAAGTACTCAGCAGAGTAAATATTGCTCCTAAAATAATTAGTGGCATTATTAAATTAAAAGCTGTTGATATTGCTTTTAAAATTTTATTACTCCCTATCTTTGTTGCTAATGGTGCTAAAACATTCTCCATCTTGTCCATTAATTTTTGCATTAAAACTATCCCCTTTCATATTTACAATATCATTATATAATACCCTAATAAAACTAGAAGTCTGTTAATTTCCTGTTATTGTAGGAAAATTATATTTTCTTATAAATATCGATAAATTCTTTAATCAGTGATTTATATAACTGAACTGAAATTAACATATCTTCGGCATGCACTAATAATAAATCTAAATCACTTGAAACTGTTAAACATCCAGCATGAATCTTACTTGCTTCAAGTAATGTTTCGTTACCCTTAATTAAGTATTCATTAGCCTTGACAAAGTTTTGATCTTTGACATATGCTAAGACCTTTTGATAAGCTAGACTGCTTTGCTGGGTTAATTGTATGATTGATATTGTTTCCTGCTCGGTATTATTTATCATATTATCAACTCCTGCTTTTATCATACAAAACCTTCATTTGTATCTAAAGACAGGATATTTCCACTTAGGCGGAAATATTGACAAAGAACTTTTAGTAATTATTTTAATGATACCAAGAAACAAGCAGTTTACCTTTCATTTATTAAGAAAAAATGATAATCTTATAAGTACGGAGGTAACATACATGAAACAAATAAAA
>ENA-OQNI01001321-OQNI01001321.1-human-gut-metagenome-genome-assembly--contig:-NODE-1321-length-16146-cov-2.846245_pt1 | contig 16146 bp, 8 predicted proteins | sample MGYA00242627_ERZ504876 | MGnify/ENA primary metagenome ERZ504876 (study PRJEB26092, sample SAMD00036386) | human gut metagenome | host: Homo sapiens | study: EMG produced TPA metagenomics assembly of... | reverse complement strand
CAACAGCAACCCGCTGATTGTCATCGACGGGATTCCCACCGATTTAGGCTTATCTTCCTTGAATATGGCAGATGTGGAACGGGTAGACGTATTGAAAGATGCTTCGGCAACTGCCATCTACGGTTCGCGCGGTGCCAACGGTGTAGTGATGATTACCAGTAAACGCGGTGCCGAAGGCGCCGGAAAGGTAACGGTCAATGCGAACTGGGCGATACAGAATGCAACTAAAGTGCCTGATATGCTGAATGCCGCCCAATATGCAGCATTGAGCAATGATATGCTCTCAAACAATGACGATAACACCAACCCTTACTGGGCAGACCCTTCTTCATTGGGAAAAGGAACCAACTGGCTCGACGAGATGCTGCGCACGGGAGTGAAGCAGAGTTATTCGGTCAGCTATTCCGGCGGCACGGAAAAGGCGCATTATTACGTGTCCGGCGGTTTTCTCGATCAGTCCGGCATTGTGAAGAGTGTCAATTATCGCCGTTTCAATTTTCAGGCGAACAGTGACGCCCAAGTCAACAAATGGCTGAAATTCACCACCAACCTCACATTTAGCACAGATGTCAAAGAAGGAGGAACATACAGTATCGGTGATGCGATGAAAGCCCTTCCCACCCAACCGGTGAAGAATGACGACGGCAGTTGGAGCGGTCCCGGACAGGAGGCGCAATGGTACGGAAGTATCCGCAATCCGATCGGTACGCTTCACATGATGACTAACGAGACGAAAGGATATAACTTTCTCGCGAACATCACCGGAGAGATCACCTTCACTAAATGGCTGAAACTGAAAAGTACCTTCGGCTATGACGCCAAGTTCTGGTTTGCCGACAACTTCACGCCGGCATACGACTGGAAACCGAATCCGGTAGAAGAATCTTCCCGCTACAAAAGCGACAACAAATCATTCACCTACCTGTGGGACAACTACTTCGTATTCGATCATACTTTTGCAAAGAAACACCGTGTAGGTGTGATGGCAGGTTCTTCCGCACAGTGGAATAACTACGATTATCTGAACGCACAGAAAAATATCTTCATGTTCGACAATATCCATGAGATGGACAACGGAGAAAAGATGTACAGTCTTGGCGGCAGCCAGAGCGACTGGGCACTGCTTTCACTGATGGCACGTCTCAACTACTCATACGAAGACAAATACCTGCTGACGGCTACCGTACGTCGCGACGGCTCTTCCCGCTTTGGTAAGAACAACCGATGGGGAACATTCCCTTCCGTATCTCTGGCTTGGCGTGTCTCTCAGGAAGACTGGTTCCCGAAAGATAACTTCCTGATGAACGATCTCAAACTGCGTGTCGGATACGGTGTGACCGGTAATCAGGAAATCGGTAACTATGGATTTGTCGCATCCTACAACACGGGTGTCTATCCTTTCGGAAACAATAACTCCACTGCTTTGGTATCTACCACTCTCTCCAATCCGAACATCCATTGGGAAGAAGTGCGCCAGGCCAACTTCGGAGTGGACATGAGCCTGTTCGATTCGCGTGTCAGCCTTTCACTGGATGCTTATATCAAGAATACGAACGATATGCTGGTGAAGGCTTCCATCCCCATCACTTCGGGCTTTGAAGATACTACCGAGACTTTCACCAATGCCGGCAAGATGCGCAACAAAGGAGTGGAAATGACATTGCGTACCATCAACCTGAAAGGCATCTTCTCCTGGGAATCCGCTTTAACGGCTACCTACAATAAAAATGAGATTCTGGACCTGAACAGCGAAACTCCGATGTTTATCAACCAGATAGGCAATTCATACGTGACCATGCTGAAAGCCGGTTACCCGATCAACGTTTTCTATGGATACGTTACCGACGGTCTTTTCCAGAACTGGGGAGAAGTCAACCGCCACGCCACCCAGCCGGGCACAGCTCCGGGGGACATCCGCTTCAGAGACTTGAACAACGACGGAGTGATTAACGACGAAGACCGTACGATTCTTGGCAATCCGAATCCGAACTGGTTCTTCTCACTCTCCAACAACCTATCTTACAAAGGATGGGAACTCTCCGTTTTCCTGCAAGGAGTGGCAGGCAACAAGATTTATAATGCCAACAATGTGGACAACGAAGGAATGGCTGCCGCCTACAACCAGACTACAGCCGTACTGAACCGCTGGACAGGAGAAGGCACAAGCTACTCCATGCCGCGTGCCATCTGGGGCGACCCGAACCAGAACTGCCGCGTATCCGACCGATTTGTGGAAAACGGCTCGTATCTCCGTCTGAAAAATATCACCCTTTCGTATACACTGCCTAAAAAGTGGTTGCAAAAGATTCAACTGGAAAACGCCCGTATCTCCTTCTCTTGCGAGAATGTGGCGACTATCACCGGCTATTCGGGCTTCGACCCCGAGGTGGATGTCAACGGTATAGACAGCAGCCGTTACCCTATCTCGCGTACATTCAGTATGGGCTTGAACTTTAACTTTTAAATCAGGAGGAAGAAAATGAAAAAGAAACTGACTTTTATAATGATACTTGTCGTACTTGCCTTGACATCGTGCAGTGATTTTCTGGATAAGTACCCCAAATACGGTGTGGACCCCGAATCGGAAGTGACCAATGAGATTGCCGTAGCACTGACTACTGCCTGCTATAAGACGTTGCAGTCGTCCAATATGTATAATCAGCGCCTGTGGAGCCTCGACATCCTTGCCGGCAACAGCGAGGTAGGTGCCGGAGGAGGAACCGACGGACTGGAAACTGTTCAGGCGGCTAACTTTATAGCGCAGAGCGACAACGGTTTTGCCCGGTACGTATGGCTTTCTCCGTGGGTAGGCATCGGACGTTGTAATATCGTGCTTTCCAATCGGCCTTCGGCTGCCATCTCCGATGAGATAAAAGACCGTTGCATGGGTGAGGCATATTTCCTGCGTGCTCATTACTACTATATCCTCGTCCGCCTTTATGGTGGCGTACCTTTGCGGTTACAGCCCTTTGAGCCGGGACAGTCGACGGATATTGCCCGCAATACGGTAGATGAGGTATATGCGCAGATTCTTTCGGACTGTAAGAATGCGGTGGATATGCTTCCCCCAAAGAGCAGTTACGGAGAAAATGACAAGGGACGTGCCTGCAAAGAAGCGGCGATGGCTATGCTGGCAGATATTTACCTGACGCTGGCGCCCAACCATCTGGACTATTACAGTGAAGTTGTTACGTTGTGCTATCAGATTACGGCGATGTGATATGATTTGTCTCAGTGCAAGTATGCCGATAATTTCGATGCTACGATCAATAACGGTGCTGAATCCCTTTTTGAAGTACAATACTCCGGCAGTACGGAATACGACTTCTGGGGAGGGGACAACCAGTCTTCCTGGCTGTCGACCTTCATGGGACCCCGCAACTCCGGTATGGTGGCAGGCGCTTACGGATGGAATCTGCCTACGGAAGAATTTATCAAAGAGTACGAAGCGGGCGATTTGCGCAAAGATGTGACCGTGTTATATCAAGGCTGTCCTGCTTTCGACGGCATGGAATACAGACGTTCATGGTCGGGTACAGGTTACAACGTCCGGAAGTTCCTTGTGTCGAAGACCGTTTCGCCGGAATATAATACCAACCCGAATAACTTCGTGGTATACCGTTATGCGGATGTCCTGTTGAAGAAGGCGGAAGCCCTGAACGAACTGGGACATCCCGACCAGGCTGCCGCACCTCTGAATATCGTCCGTCAGCGTGCCGGACTGGCGGATGTACCGACTACCTTGAATCAGGAAACAATGCGGGAAAAGATTATTCACGAACGCCGGATGGAACTTGCTTTTGAGGGACATCGCTGGTTTGATATGATTCGCATCAATAATGGTAACTATGCGATTGAGTTCCTGAAATCCATCGGCAAGAATCAGGTGACGAAGGAACGTCTGCTGCTGCCCATCCCGCAGACAGAGATGGACTCTAACAATCTGATGACTCAGAATCCCGGTTATTAATCGCTTTTACAATCATTCATTTAGACAGATCATATGATGAAGAAATATATATATCAGATGTTGTGCTCTCTTTTCATCGGCGGAGCGATGGTTTCCTGCGCCGAGGACTATATGGAGACGGACAAGGGACATGATACGCTGACTCTTACGGTGAATCAGCAGGAGATCGTATTGAACGAAAAGAATCACAGTCAGGAGGCGTTAACGCTTTCATGGACTACGGGAACGAACTACGGAAGCGGAAACCGTATTTCTTATACACTGGAAATAGCCAAGGCGGGAACCGACTTCGCCCGTGCCTATTCCGTAGATTTAGGAACGGGAACTTATCAGTGGACGAAGAAAACGGAAGAACTCAATCAGTTTCTGAACACGCAGCTAGGCGTCGGCTATGCCGAAAAAGTATCGCTGGAAGCACGCATTACCGCTACTGTTGCCGGAATGGAAGAAAAGGAGCAGCGTGCCACAGTTTCGCTGGATGTGACTACTTATCAACCGGTTACTCCGACGCTTTACCTCATCGGAGAAGCTGCCCCTAACGGATGGAGCGCCGATCAAGCGACGCCTATGGAGCGCACGGACAACGGACAGTTTACGTGGACAGGAAAGCTGAATACCGGTGTATTCAAGTTTATAACGACATTGGGAGAATTTCTTCCGTCCTACAACCGGGATGCCGCTGCCGGAGAAGAACTACGGCTTATCTACCGCACATCGGGCGACGAACCGGACGAACCGTTTACAGTCAGCAAGGAAGCGACCTATATAGTCAAGGTAGACCTGCTCGACCTGACAATGACCATGACCGAAACGGAAAACATCGGATGGCGCTTTGAAGAATTCTATATTGTCGGCTCCTTTACCGGCGACAATGGCTGGGGATTCGAGGCACTGTCTAAAGATGCCGTTCAGATGAATCTGTTCCATTATGGTGCCGTGATTCCGTGGAAGGCGGACGGTGATTTTAAGTTTACTTCCGTGACGGACTTCGGTCAGTCGGATGCTTTCTTCCATCCCACTGAAGGGAACGCTCCGTATACTTCCACTTCAGTTGTATTGGGAGGTGAAGACAATAAATGGCAAATGAAGGAAAGCGAATGCGGCAAGGCCTATAAAGTGCTGTTCCTCACAGCCAAGGGAAAGGAAAAGATGCTGATGCGTCCGTTTACCCCCTACGAAGGACTGTATCTGGTAGGCGATGCCACTCCGAACGGATGGAGCATCGACAACGCCACCCCGATGGCTAAAAGTGCCGACAGCCCTTACATCTTTACCTGGAGCGGTACACTGAATACAGGGGAGATGAAGATCTCCTGCGACAAGCAGTCCGACTGGAACGGAGACTGGCTGATGGCGGACAAGAGCGGAAAGGCACCGACCGGTGAAGTGGAGACAGCCTTATTTACCAGTAAAACGGATGCGGAACTGAAGAATATGTATCCGGATACAGACCTCGGCAGTCTGGACAATAAATGGAATATTCAGGAAGCTGGCTCGTATCGGATTACGATTGACCAGTTGAAAGAAACGATTTCAATTGTAAAACAATAAACAAGTATTCAAGATGAAGAAGATAATATATTTGGTGGCTGCCTTCCTGTGTCTGTCTTGCAGCGACGATCATGAATCGAACCCACAGAACGGAGGAACGTCGGGCAGTGTGACCGAAGTAACTCCGGTGACATCGGACTTATGCGTGGAACTGACAACCGACAAGGCTTTTTATAAACCGAACGAGACAGTGACTTTCACTGCCGCCGATGCCTTGCCCGCCGGAACAAAGGTACGCTATCGCCTTTCGGGAGAAATAGTCGGAGAAGAACCGGTCAGCGGTACGAACTGGACATGGAAGGCTCCTTCCACCGATTTCAAAGGATACATGGCAGAACTTTACCGGCAGGAAAACGGTACGGACGTCATCGTCGGTACGATTGCGGTAGATGTATCCAGCCATCCGGCACGTTTCCCCCGATATGGCTTCGTGGCAGATTTCGACGGAGACAAGACAGAAGAGAAAACGCTGGAAGAGATGGCCTATCTGAACCGCCATCACATCAACTGGGTACAGTTTCAGGACTGGCACAATAAACATCATTGGCCGCTGGGCGGCACACGCACGCAGTTGGACGAGGAATATCTCGACATTGCGAACCGCCCTGTCCATACAAGCTCTGTGAAGAATTATATCAAGGCACAACAACATTTTGGAATGAAGTCCATGTTCTATAATCTTTGTTTCGGGGCATTGAAGGATGCGGCTTCCGACGGGGTGAAAGAAGAATGGTATCTGTTTAAGGACGCTTCGCATACCACGAAAGACAGTCACGACCTGCCAAGCGGATGGAAGAGCAATATCTATCTGGTAGATCCTTCCGACAAGGAATGGCAGCAATATATGGCGGAACGGAATGACGACGTGTATGCGAACTTCGCCTTCGACGGCTATCAGATCGACCAGTTGGGCAAGCGGGGAACGCTTTACAACTACAACGGTACACCGGTCAACCTCCGCGAAGGATATGCTTCTTTTATCGAAGCCATGAAGCAGGCGCATCCCGACAAGAGTCTGGTGATGAATGCCGTAAGCCGCTACGGTGCCCGTCAGATCGGAGAAACCGGCAAAGTAGATTTCTTCTATAATGAGATGTGGGCGGATGAGGCGGACTTTACCCATCTGAAAGCCGTCCTGTATGAAAACGGAGTGTATGGCAATAATCAGCTGAATACGGTTTTCGCTGCCTATATGAACTATAATAAGGCGGATCATCGGGGAGAGTTCAATACAGCGGGTATCTTGCTGACGGATGCGGTGATGTTCGCTTTGGGTGGCTCGCATCTCGAACTGGGTGGTGACCATATGCTGTGCAAAGAATATTTTCCGAACGACAACCTGACGATGAGCGAGGAACTGAAAACGGCGATGGTTCATTACTACGACTTCCTCACGTCTTATCAGAACCTGCTCCGCGACGGCGGAACGGAGAACAGCATCGCTATGAACTGTACCAACGGAGAAATGAAACTCAACGTATGGCCTCCAAAGTTGGGGTCGGTCACTACCTACGCCAAGCAGGTAGACGGCAAGCAAGTAGTGCATCTGCTTAACTTCTCGCAGGCGAACAGCCTTAGCTGGCGGGACGTGGACGGCACCATGCCCGAACCTGCCCTGATCACGAAAGCGGCCTTGCAGATGAACCTGCCCGCCAAAGTGAATAAATTGTGGGTGGCATCGCCGGACGTACACGGAGGAGCTTTGCAGGAACTGGCATTTACGCAGGAGAACGGGGTAGTCTCCTTCACACTGCCTGCCTTGAAATACTGGACAATGATTGTAGCTGAATAAGGCAGTTGCAACGGAATAACTAAAACGATAGGTATGAAGATTAGATATAAGTTTGGGGTGTGGATGTTGTGTCTGATGTTTCCGGCGTTGGTCTGGGCAGAAAACGCAAAAAGTATATGTACCTCTTTTACGCAGCAGGGTCGTCAGGTGACTTTTCACCTGGCGGACAGTGCCGCGCTGCAACTGCAACTTTGCAGTCCTTCCGTGGTAAGAATCTGGTTCTCGCCGGACGGGAAGCTGCAACGGAGAAACGCTTCCTTTGCCGTGATCAATGAAGAACTGGAAGATGTGGGAACGGTTCATGTGGACGAACAGGCCGCCTGCTATGAGATATTTACCTCGAAGCTGCGCATACGGGTGAACAAGTCGCCGATGAGCATCCAGATATTCGACAAATATCAGAAACTCCTCTTCAGTGACTATGCCGATAAAGGACACGTAAGCGAAGGCACGAAGAAGGTGGAATATAAAACGCTTCGCCGTGACGAGCATTTCTTCGGGCTTGGGGAAAAGACCGGCAAGATGGACCGCAGAGGAGAATCTTACAAGATGTGGAACAGCGATAAACCTTGTTACAGTGTGGTGGAAGACCCTCTTTACAAGAGCATCCCTTTCTTTATGAGCAGTTACCGGTATGGTATTTTCCTTGATAATACGTATAAGACAGAATTTAAGTTCGGAACGGAAAGCCGTGATTATTACAGTTTCGAGGCGCCGGACGGGGAGATGATTTACTACTTCATCTTCGGCAAGGACTATAAGGAAATCCTGAGTCAGTATGTAGGACTGACGGGCAAACCTATCATGCCTCCGAAATGGGCATTGGGCTTTGCGCAATGCCGTGGCCTGCTGACAAGCGAGAAACTGAGCCGCGAAATAGCCGAAGGCTACCGGACACGCGGCATCCCCTGTGATATTATCTATCAGGACATCGGCTGGACGGAACATCTACAGGACTTCGAATGGCGGAAGGGCAACTACGGGCATCCGAAAAAGATGCTTGCCGACCTGAAAGAAATGGGATTCAAGGTAGTCGTATCGCAAGACCCGGTCATCTCGCAAGCCAACAAGAAGCAATGGGAGGAAGCGGACCGTCTGGGATATTTTGTCAAGGACAGCACGAACGGGAAGAGTTATGACATGCCGTGGCCTTGGGGCGGAAATTGTGGGGTAGTGGATTTTACTTTACCTGCCGTAGCCGACTGGTGGGGAACCTATCAGCAGAAACCCATTGACGATGGCATCTCCGGCTTCTGGACGGATATGGGAGAACCCGCATGGAGCAACGAAGAGCAGACCGAACGCCTTGTGATGAAACATCACCTGGGTATGCACGACGAAATCCATAATGTCTACGGACTGACTTGGGATAAAGTGGTCAAAGAGCAGTTCGAGAAACGGAATCCGAACCGTCGCGTCTTCCAGATGACCCGTGCCGCTTATGCGGGATTGCAGCGTTATACGTTCGGTTGGACGGGAGATTGCGGAAATGGAGACGATGTATTGCAGGGCTGGGGGCAACTGGCCAATCAGATTCCGGTGATTCTTTCCGCAGGGCTGGGAGTGATTCCGTTTACTACCTGTGACATTACGGGGTATTGCGGAGACATCGAAGACTATCCATCCATGGCGGAACTTTATACCCGATGGATACAGTTCGGTGCATTCAATCCTTTGAGCCGTATTCATCATGAGGGGGATAATCCGGTAGAACCGTGGCTCTTCGGTCCGGAAGCGGAAAAGAACGCGAAGGAGGCCATCGAACTGAAATATCGTTTATTGCCTTATATCTATACGTATGCCCGCGAAGCTCATGATACGGGATTGCCCATCATGCGTCCGCTCTTTTTGGAATATCCGGCGGATATGGAAACGTTCTCTACAGACGGCCAGTTCTTGTTCGGACAAGAGCTGCTGGTAGCTCCGGTGGTGAAGAAGGGGGCACGTACGAAGAATGTCTATCTGCCCGAAGGCACTTGGATTGACTACAACAATAAACAAACAGTCTATACCGGAGAACAGTGGACTACCGTGGAAGCTCCCTTGTCGTGCATCCCGATGTTTGTAAAGCAGGGTTCCATCATCCCCACCATGCCGGTGATGAACTACACGCATGAGAAACCGGTCTATCCGCTGATCTTTGAAGTATTTCCGGCACCAAAAGGAGAGGAGGCCTCGTTCACTTTGTACGAAGATGAGGGAGAAGACCTCGGCTATCAACGGGATGAGTTTGCCAAAACTCCCGTTCGCTTCCGGACGGAGGAGGGTGGTTATCTTCTTTCGGTTGGTGCCCGTGAAGGAAAAGGGTATGCAGTGCCCGCTCCCCGAAACTTTATTTTCCGTATGTATCTGAAGACGGCTCCCAAAGGAGTTACCGTGCAAGGCAAGAAAGTAAAGAAGGTGAAGCCGGAACGTCTGGAAGAGAATCCGGACGATGACACTGAAAGTATGGTGTGGAGTTGGGATAAGGCGACCGGTATTTGCAGCCTTCGTATGCCGGACCGAGGGGAAGAAAGTCGGATTTCCCTGCGTTTATGACTTGAACTCAACGCCTACATAAAGATATAAATTTGAAAAATTGCTGTCATCTGTCACTAAACCTGTGACAATAGTCTGATAATTAAATCATAAGACCGTGACAGCAACCTGTGACAGCAGCGTGACGGAAAGATTTGCCGTCACGCTGTCATTCATTTCAGCTATTAATAAGCCGAGTTTGTTTTAAGGTATGAAACTACAGTTCCCATTGCTTGAAACTTTGGTTCCCATTACTTGAAACTCTAGTTTCATACGCTTGGAACTTTTGGTTTCAAGCCTTTGGAACTACAGTTTCTCACTGATGAAACTCTAGTTTCAAGCAGTGAAACTAATTAAGAAATCAATTGATGAACTCGTAATCTGTCAGTTGATATCTTTTCTGCTTGTATTCTTTTGTTCTTTTAAGTTTTACCTTTCCTTTTGCGGCTTCCAGCGTTACTTCGTTGAATTGTCCTTTTTGGAAATCGTAACTTATACCGTCATCTTCGAGAAGGAGGAACGTTGCCGAAGGAGCGCCGTATACTTTGCAATGCAGATCGAATACGGTTTGAGCATCCACATAGGGGACAGGTGCGGCCAATGGCAATAACGTTCCCTGGCGGACGTAGAGTGGCAACTGATCTAATTCCGTCGTAATCTCATATTCACGGTTGCCTTCATATTTCTCATTGGTATTGAAGTTGTACCATGTTCCTTCGGGGAAGTAGACCGTTCTCGTTTTCTTGTTCTGGTATAAAGGGGCAGCCATCAATCCGTCTCCCATCATATACTGGTCACTGATAGTGCGCAAACGTTCATCTTTGGGATAATCCATCAATAACGGACGGAAAGGAGGTACACCTTCTTTATAATATGTATAAAAAGCACTGTACAGATAAGGAATCAGCTGCATACGCAGATTAATCAGTGTGCGGGCATATTCTTCATACCTCTTTGCTTCCGGCAGGAACTCGCCACGTTCGTTCTTTCCACGGTCGAATTGCAGCCACGGAGCGTATTGCAGATACCATGCATTGACCATAGCCTGCGGAGAAAGAATCACCGTTTGCAGACGATGGAAGAAATCTTCGGCAGAATGTGCCTCACGCACTTCAGGACACCACAACAGTCCTCCGAATGCCGAGTTGCAAAGTGCCTGAATGTACTCTTTGGGATCGTATGTATCACTATAAAGTACGGCGTTGCGTGGAGACATGAACATACCGGACGACCGGTAATCCTGATAGGTGCGGGTATTCTTTTCACGATAGATACTGTCCATCGCATTCACATAAAGGGAACCGAATACCTGGTGCATCTTTTCTCCGTCGATGCCCGAAGGGAACTGTGCCATATCCGGGAAGCACCATGTGGCGGAAGCAAAAGATATGTTCGAGTTGTCACATTCGTCCAGTTTGAAGCCGGAGATGCCTTCTTCTATCAGTGTGCGGTGGTAATCGGTAAATATTTTGTGTGCTTCCGGCTGGATGAAGTCCGGTACCAGTCCGTTCCATACAAGGAAATCGCCTGAGTAGGGCTCCAGCGCCTTCCGGATGGGGGAAGAAGGATGAACATACGCGTGTTCCCACAGGTTTACTTTGTATCCTTTCTGCTGCAACTGGTCCAGCATTTCTTTGTGCCTTGGAAAACGGTCGTCGCTCCAGCGATAAGAACAGGAGTAAGTGGCCGTCTGCCATCCCGGTTCGAGTCCCAGTACGTCGCACGGAATCTGTTTCTCGCGGAAATAGTTGGCAAAACGCATGACGGAGTCTTGCGTCGCATCTCCTTTGACACGGTATTTGAATCCGAGTCCCCACATCGGAGGAAGACATCCGCCGCCGGAGAGGAGGTTGTATCTCTTGACTACATCCAGCACTTCCGGTCCGGTGATGATAAATACCTCAATGCCTTTGGCGCCGGGTACGTCGATATGGACTTTATTTCCGTTGCTTCTGTTCTTATACAAGTCTTCTGTGGTGGTAGCAATGTGTTTTCTTTCTTCCGCTTGTAGTTGACGACTATGCTCGGTTTTCTGATTGGAGCCGCATAGGAAAGTGGTATACCGTGCCGTGTTGACCAGAATACCGTACCCTTTGGTAGAGACGTAGAATGTCTGCGGAGCATGTGTATATCCGAGTCCGTTCAGCGGATTGTCGTTTACTATCGGGCGCTTGCGCAGGCCACGCTGACCGAAAGTTTCGAATTGAAGTCCGAAACCGTATATTTGTTCGTTGTCCTCCAGAGGGACTTCGATCAGACAGCCACGGTCGGTTATCTTTATTTGCACTTCGTCGGGGCTGAAGGGCGGCTTTGCAGTCGGGAGTTGTTTCATTGCTTCTACGGCAGGTTTCCCGCCGAATAAGGAATAAGGGGTAAAAGTGTCAATTTCTCCCGCTTGCAGCTTGATGATTCCCGGAGCAATTTCTTCTTGAGCGGATGCTTGCCCGGCAAACAGGAGACCTACTGTGGATAGAAAAAGGTTGAGTAATAGTTTTCTCATTATAGTTTATTTTATCATGGTTATATTAAAATAGACTTTTGAAATGCGATTTTCCACTAAAATGCAATAAAAGAATATTGCAAATATAGGAATAAAACAGATGCGGTATCAAGTATTAATACCTGAGAAGTCAGATAAAGTGACCTGTCACGACATATATTAATGTTTGTGACGGGAGATATTAATATCTTCTTTTTTTGACCGTGATTCTAAAAATAAGGTTTTATATTTGTCCTTGTTTAAGAATGAAAAAGAATAAAACCATGAAAAAGAATTGTTTTCTCCTTCTCTTTTTGCTTTGTGCCTGCCTCGTTCAGGCACAGGATACGTATCGTACCGACAAGGATGTACCTTACATTTCCGGCTCCGAAACAGATGCTTATCGTCTGGAACGTTGTAAACTGGATGTTTATTATCCCGAGAATAAAAAAGATTTTTCCACCATTGTATGGTTTCATGGCGGTGGTATGGAAGGAGGAAGTAAATTTGTTCCCAGGGAACTGACGGATCAAGGCTTTGCAGTAGTGGCAGTTAATTATCGTTTGAGTCCGAAAGCAAAGAATCCGGCTTATATAGAAGATGCCGCCGAAGCTGTGGCATGGACATTCCGGAATATCGAAAAGTATGGCGGTCGCAAGGATCGTATCTTTGTTTCCGGTCATTCGGCGGGAGGTTACCTTACGTTGATTCTGGCAATGGATAAGAAATACATGGCTGCATACGGAGCCGATGCGGATAGTGTAGCTGCCTATCTTCCGGTCAGCGGGCAGACAGTCACTCATTTTACCATCCGCAAAGAACGTGGCCTGCCCAACGGAATCCCCATCATTGACGAATTTGCTCCGGTAAATAAGGCCCGCAAGGATACCGCTCCTGTTGTGCTGATTACGGGGGATAAGAATCTGGAAATGGCTGACCGGTACGAAGAGAATGCACTGCTGGCATCGGTATTGAAGAATATCGGCAATCGGAAAGTCTCTTTATATGAACTGCAAGGATTTGACCACGGACAGGTACTCGGTCCTGCCTGCTATCTGATCGTTAATTATGTGAAGAGGTTCAAGTAATAGACCTGTGATATTCTTTCATTTGATATGGATAATGTGTATATTTGCACGAAACTCATATCAAAAATGTGTAAGTTCTCACATTTCAGATATCAAAAATGTGACTCGGTATGTTTGAAAGAGGAATTATTCAGCTGTTAGTGGCTTGGAAAACGGATGTAAACAGGAAGCCTTTGGTTATTCATGGGGCGAGACAAGTGGGTAAGACGTGGGCTTTGAAGTATTTCGGTCAGAAATACTTTGAAGATGTTGCCTATTTTAGTCTGGATAAAGATGAAAGCGGACTTTGTGATATCTTTAAAACGACTAAAGACCCCGAGCGCATTATACAGCAATTGTCCTTTTTGCATGGACGAAAAATTAATCCTCAGACTACTTTGCTGATATTGGATGAGATTCAGGAGTGCAATGAAGCGCTGAACTCTTTGAAATATTTCTGCGAAGAAGCACCCGAATATGCAGTGGCTTGCGCTGGTTCTTTACTTGGAATTTACCTGAATCACATAGGCAATTCCTTTCCGGTTGGAAAAGTAAATCATCTGTCTATGTATCCGCTGACTTTTACGGAGTTTCTGAATACGAAAGATCCGGCGATGTATCAATATATGTGCTCTGTCAAAGAAATAGCGCCTCTTCCCCAAATCTTCTTCGACAAACTGCGGGAAGCCTTCATTGCCTATTCTATTTGTGGCGGTATGCCCGAACCTGCTTCTTTGATGGTTGACTTTAATGATATGCAAAAAGTGGATTCATCGCTTCGGGATATATTGAATGACTATGCTCTGGATTTTGTGAAACATGCTACACCTACGTTGGCGCCCCGTATCAATTATGTATGGAACTCTCTGCCCTCTCAATTGGCGAAAGAAAATCGTAAGTTTGTTTATCAACTGGTTCGTCCCGGAGCACGTGCGCGTGAATACGAAGATGCTATTTTATGGTTGGAACAAGCTGGTCTTGTCAACAAAGTAGTTCTGAGCAAGTCGCCTAGGCTGCCACTGAAAGCCTACGATGATTTGAGCACTTTTAAGCTCTATGCATTGGATATAGGGTTGTTGAGGCAATTGTCCGAACTGGGTGCAAGTGTTTTGTTATTGTCCACTCCCGGATATACGGAATATAAAGGGGCATTGGCAGAGAATTATGTATTGCAAAGTCTTACAGCACAATTTCAGGCTTCGTTCCGTTACTGGACTTCCGGTAATAAAGCAGAAGTGGATTTTTTACTTCAGCATGGTAATCATATTTATCCGATAGAAGTGAAAGCAGACCAGAATATAACAGGTAAAAGTCTGATTCAGTACGAGAAACTTTATCAACCTGCTTGTCGGATTCGATATTCGATGCTGAATTTGAAACAAGACGGCAATCTGATTAATATTCCTTTATTTCTTGCGGATAAGACGAAAGAGCTGCTGAATAATAACGTGGGATAAAGAATAGAGAGAAACGGCCAAGTGATGAAAAATACAGGTCATTTAAGGAAAATATCTGTGAAATGTAACGTTTCTCATAGTCTGTGAATCATTTATTATATCAGAAATCGGTCGTATTGGCTACATTTACTCCGATTTTACAAACTAATAAATAAAATAGCTATGAAGACATTAAGCAGAACTGTACTTACTCTTTTTGTTTTATCCTTCTCCTGTTTGGCAGCGATAGCCGGAGAAGTATCTTTTAAAATAACCAAGCAATATCTGAACTTCCCCATCTCCCATAAAGAGAACAGAGGAAGGATGACTTTTGAAGTAAACGGCAAGCCGGATTTATCCGTCGTTATCCGTCTGGCGCCGGATGAAGCGGAATACTGGGTGTTTAAAGATGTGTCGGCTTTCAAAGGAAAGACGATCAAGATAACCTACGACGGCAATGAGAAGGGATTGAGTAAAATATACCAGTCCGACGAAATCGAAGGACAAGCTGAACTGTATAAGGAAAAGAACCGTCCGCAATTCCACTTCACTACCCGGAGAGGCTGGATCAATGACCCTAACGGATTAATCTATTATGAGGGCGAATACCACCTGTTCTACCAGCACAATCCTTTTGAAAGAGACTGGGAGAATATGCACTGGGGCCATGCGGTCAGCAAGGACCTGATACACTGGACAGAATTACCGGACGCTCTGTATCCCGACCATTTAGGAACGATGTTCTCCGGTTCGGCAGTCATCGACTATGATAATACCGCCGGATTCAATAAAGGCAAGACTCCAGCCATGGTTGCCGCCTTCACTGCCGCCAGCAGTGACAGACAAGTGCAGGGGATAGCCTACAGCCTTGACAAAGGACGTACCTTCACGAAGTACGACAAGAATCCGGTGATTAACTCCAAGGAGAAATGGAACTCTCAGGACACACGCGACCCGAAAGTGTTCTGGTATGCGCCCTCCAAACATTGGGTACTGGTACTGAACGAGCGCGACGGACACTCCATCTATACCTCTTCCAATCTCAAAGACTGGAAATACGAGAGCCATGTTACAGGCTTCTGGGAATGTCCCGAATTGTTCGAACTGCCGGTTGACGGTGACAAAAACCACACGAAGTGGGTGATGTACGGTGCTACCGGTACGTATATGCTAGGCTCTTTCGACGGCAAAGTATTTACTCCCGAAGCCGGAAAATACTGCTATACCACCGGAAGTATCTATGCGGCCCAGACCTTTACCAATATTCCGGCAAGCGACGGCAGACGCATCCAGATAGGCTGGGGAAGAATCTCCCACCCCGGTATGCCTTTCAA
>ENA-OQNI01001295-OQNI01001295.1-human-gut-metagenome-genome-assembly--contig:-NODE-1295-length-16555-cov-10.745922_pt1 | contig 16555 bp, 19 predicted proteins | sample MGYA00242627_ERZ504876 | MGnify/ENA primary metagenome ERZ504876 (study PRJEB26092, sample SAMD00036386) | human gut metagenome | host: Homo sapiens | study: EMG produced TPA metagenomics assembly of... | reverse complement strand
TGTAACATTTAATAAAGGGATTCGGTGAGCAGATTGCGAAAAATCCTTTGTTTGGGGCGGTTTCAGAGGACTTCATTAACGCCCTATAATCAGCGGCGAATGCCTATGATTTTGAGGAATTCAAATCCGAATTTGTTGAAAGGAGTAAACAACTATGAAAATGTCAAAAGAAAAAATTGATATAAGCATGTTTGCCCCATGCGGAATGAATTGTAAGGTTTGTTATAAGCACTGTTACAATAAAAAACCTTGTTCTGGGTGCTTGAATAGTGATAAAGGGAAACCAGAACATTGTCGTAAATGCAAAATAAAGGATTGCATCAAAGGAAAATCGTTATCCTATTGTTTTGAATGTGATGAATATCCATGTAAGTTGATTAAAAATCTTGAAAAAAGCTATAACAAACGGTATCAAGCAAGTCTTATAGAAAATAGCCGTTTTGTTCAAGGACATGGTTTGGAACATTTCATGGAACAGCAGAAAATAAAATATACTTGTCCTAAATGCGGTGGCATTATTTCTATTCACGATAAAGAATGTAGCGAGTGTCAAGAAAAAATGAAATAACAAAATTCCAGTTTGTCAGTCACACATCGGGTCAACTTGCCCCGAACTTTTACAACTAAATACCCGCCGCCCACACAGCGGCACACCGAGCAGGAAATCTGAAAAAGGTCTCCTGCTTTTTTTTCTGCCCAAAATGAGGTGGTAAAACGCCACCCCATCCACCAATTACCGAAAGGAGGGACACGAAATGCCCTGTCCACACAACGAAATCACGATTGTGCAGCGCAGCCAGCGGCAGTCTGCGGTTGCCGCCGCTGCTTACCAGAGTGGCGAAAAGTTGTTCTGTGAATACGACCAGCAAGTGAAGCACTACCCGGAAAAGCGTGGTATCGTCCACAATGAAATCCTGCTCCCGGCAAATGCCCCGCCGGAGTATGCAGACCGCAATACTTTGTGGAACGCCGCCGAAGCGGTGGAAAAACAATGGAACTCCCAGCTTGCAAGGCGGTGGGTGCTTACCATCCCAAGAGAGATACCGACCGACCAGTACGCTGTCCTCATCCGGGAGTTTTGTCAACAGCAGTTTGTTTCCAAAGGCATGGTTGTTGACTTTGCCATCCATGACCCCCCCATCCGCCGGGACACAATCCCCACGCCCATGTCATGCTCACTATGAGGGCAATGGACGAACATGGGAAATGGCTTCCCAAGAGCCGCAAGGTTTATGACCTTGACGAGAACGGGGAACGAATAAAACTTCCGTCCGGCAGGTGGAAAAGCCACAAGGAGGATACGGTTGATTGGAATGACAGGAAGTATTGTGAAATCTGGCGGCATGAATGGGAGGTCATCCAGAACCGCTATCTGGAAGCCAATGACCGCCCGGAGCGTGTGGACTTGCGTTTGGCTCTCCACCTTTGCGGTGCAGCGGTTGAGTGACCTGATTTGCCTAGAGCACCAGCTCTCCACCATCGAGTACAAGCCTTATCGGGAACGGCAGAAGCGCATCGTCTATCCGCCCAAGGAGAGCAACCGTGACCGCCTGTGCGGAATCATCGACACCATCCTTGCAGAAAAGCCGGAGGATTACGAAGCGTTTCTGCAAAAGCTGGAACAGCAGGGCTATGAGGTGAAGCGTGGCAAGTACACGGCAGTGAAGGGCAAGGGGCAGAAACGGTTTATCCGTTTCCGCACTCTGGGCATCGGCTATGGCGAGGACGAGATCAAGGCGGTGCTGGAGGGCAGAGCGAAACACCAGCTGTACCAGAAGAAGCCGCCCAAAGAACAGCCCTTCCAGTTGCTGGTGGATATTCAGGGGAAAATGGCAGAGGGCAAAAGCGTTGGCTACAAAAAGTGGGCAATGAAGTTCAACCTGAAAGAGATGTCCAAGACCCTGCTTTTTTTGCAGGAGCAGAAGATCAGCAGCGCCGAGGAACTACGGGAACGTGCAGCGGCAGCAACGGAACGCTATTATGCCTTGGGGGATTCCATCAAGGCGGTAGAAGCAAGGTTGACGGAGATTGCCGTCCTGAAAACCCACATCATCAACTATGCCAAAACCCGCCCGTTCTATGATGCCTACCGCAAGTCGGGGTACAGCAAGGCGTTTCTGGAAGCCCACCGGGAGGAGATTGCTCTGCACAAGGCGGCGAAGGCTGCCTTTGACGAAGCCGGGCTGCAAAAATTGCCCAAGGTCAAGGCGTTGGATGCGGAGTTTGCAGAGCTGCTGACAAAAAAGAAAGCAGCCTACCCGGAATACCGCAAGGCACGGGATGAGATGCAGGAACTGGTTCGGGCACAGAAAAATGTGGAACGATTTTTTGCGGAGGAAAAAACAGCACAGGAGAACGAGCAGGCTCGATAAAAGCAGATTGCCGGGAACTGACCGTGAGTGGTCGGTTTCCGGCAATCTTTTTTGTTGGTTCAATCCTTAACGGAATTATTTATCTCTTTCGATTGTGTATGTTGGTGCGACCAACAGGTATTCTATAGAGTGTAAAGAACACGATAGGACGAGGTTGCACTATGAAAGAACTTTTTGGACAGCGACTACGGGAGCAGCGTATAAAGCATGGGTTGACGTTGGAACAGCTTGCGGAAAAATCCGAGCTTTCCTCCAACTATATCGGCATGGTAGAGCGTGGCTTAAAGGAACCCGGTCTTGCCACTATCGTCAAACTTCTGAATGCTCTGAATATTTCCGCAGACACATTGTTGTGTGATCTGGTTCCCAGTGCATCCCATGTGACCGATGACGAGATCCGCAAGCGGTTGGAAGGTTTGACCCCTATCCAGAAAAAAGCGGCACTCAATCTGCTGGACACCTATATCGGCAATCTCCCTTACCTCACAAACGAGGAATAAACCACAAACTTTGCAAGCGCATCGGCTGAAATTTAGCCGGTGCGCTTTTCTTTTGCATTCCTTTCGGCTATAATCATTCTTGTGGGATGTATTATTTCCTAAAGAGTTGATTTAGGGGGTGTCAAAATGAGAGAACCACGGTACAACATTTTAGCTGATATTCAGGATGCGATCGAGCGAGCAAAACAGGGCAAGCTGGCGTTGTACTGGCAGCGCGCCATCCAGCGGGAATACCGCTGCAAGAAAGTCACCCCTGCCGAACAGCAGGCGTATGAGCAGTTGCAGAGTGTTCTCTCCGAAGTGCCGCAATGGAGCGATGAAGAAGAGCTGCGTTCCGAAATGGAAGAAATCGGCGGCAGGGCTCGTTTCTGCCACTTCTGGACTGACCACGATTCCATGGTGCAGTTGACGGAAGATCGCAACGGCGGATTTCATGCTGCCTGCGTTCTGGACACGGACACTTCCCCGGAAGTGCGCCGGGAGGCTGCACTGCTGGCGCAGAAGGAGCTTGCAGACTGTATGCAGGAATGGGGCATTTCGCTTCTGAATGCGCCTGTCCCGGAACAGATGAAGTATGCTTCTCTGGCTCAAGCCGCTTCTCACCTCATGCAAGTCCTCAACGACCCGGAAAGCATCACCGGGTAAAAAGCGTCCCGCCGGGATGCGCAGCCTGCATCGAAAAATGCAGATCAAAGGGGCTTGGGGCACTTCCCCAACAAGCATTTTGCAAAGCAAAATAGCATTTGTATAGACGAATGCCCTGCTTGCTACTTTACACAATTTTTGGGATAGCCTCTGAGCTGATGTTGCTGCAAAAGTACAGTGCTTGTCCGAATTCCAGAAAGTTTGGGCTTGACACATATTGGCAGGTTTGCCGTGAACTTTACTCCTGACCCTGTTGGTCTCTTACGCTATTGCCTTTGCTTAAAAGGCTTGAAATTAAACCAAAAATTGAATGCCTAGTGACTGTAGAATGGGTAGGATTTTATCTTTGAAAACTCTAAATGTTTCACAAACGTTATCATCCTTGTCCTCAAGTGTTTGACATTCCAGTCTGCATCCTCCACCACAGTATTGAAGCAAATCACAGCTAGCGCACTTTGTGATTTCACTGATTTTCATGTTTTTCATCTTCTGCATGGCATCAGACAGCCATATTTCTTCCAGTGGTTTTTGGAAAGCATTTCCGTAAGTTATCGATTGCCAACTTGTACAAAACTGAACATTTCCTTGAGGATTTACGCTACACCCATTATACTTGTAATCACAGATACATAGTTCTTTGTCAAAAAGATACATTTTTCTTGATTTAAGTGCTTTCGTTGTGAAAAGGTTTTCGACATTCATATCCATAATTTTTTCACTTGCTTGGGAATGCTTGATCAAGAAATAAATAAGCTGAACATACTGGTCTGCAACTTCTTCTGGTGAAACTTTTAAAATTCCATAATTATTCTTAAAATTACCAATATCACGACCTGCAGTAATTCTCCACCGGTCCACATTCATACTCTCCAAATAATTATACCATTCTACAAGGTTTCTATAATTTTTTTGATGAACGAGACTGTTAACAACAATCTTATATTGGCCATCATGAGTTTCTCTATAATCAACAAGTTTTTTGATAAAGTCAATGGTTTTGCAAAAATTCCCGTTTCCTCTAATATAGTCATGCTGTTCAGAAGTATACCCATCTAAACTTATGTAAAAAGATGTCTTTAGTTTCTCCTGACAGATTCGGTTAAGAAGATTGTCAACCGCCGCATTCCAGATAGTTCCATTTGTGAAAACTGCTGCAAGGAATATATGTGAATCAATCACAGTATTGACAATCTCTTCAAAATCCGGATTTGTTAAAGCTTCTCCCCCACTTACTACAGTTCTTGCGACGCCGGATTTTTTCATGTCAAAAATCAACTTTTTCCAATTTGATAAATCGCTATTTGCAAACTGCGATAAGTTGTTTCCCCAAAAACAGTGTATACAGCGCAAATTACAATTGCTTGTAATATCCATATGAACTTCTCTAAGCCACGGCTCTTTAGAGGAAAGCGCTACGTCCAAAGGATGTTTGCAGGGAGTAGGGCTATAAATAATCGCGCCTATTTCTGCAAACTTATCATAAAACTTCTTGAGTTCGCTTTCTGTTTGCAGTGGTATATTGCACGAACCAATAATATCATTGATTGATTTTGTTCCATCAATTGCTAACAAACAAGATAAAACCTTATGGTTTTGTAATGATACGATTTTTCCGCTTTTCCAGTTTACGAGGCGCGGCTTTTCTTCTGTTCCTTTAACAGCCCATTCTTCAGCCACATAAGGAAAAACATCTTGATATTCCATATAAACCTCCTGTTTTTAATAACTGACGAGATGAACAAATCTGGCCATCAGGTTTTCCTGATGGCCAGAGATGTTATATAATAATGGTTAGTGGAGAAATTTTAACACTGGCATTCATTAGTCGGGCATATCCATATCAACGCTAGAGAAGATACGCTTGGTGACTTCCTCATAAACGATTTCAAACTCCACCATGTCATTTCCCTCCTTTCATTTTTAAAGTCATAATTCTATCCTAACCATTAAAACATAAACAACTGTAAGAATAATCAGTACTCCTCCCATGAAATAGAACAGAGTATTTGGCGTGGCCACCGTTGTCCATATTGCGCCAACAAACATTCCGATTGGTTGAATGGACTTTAACATAATAGACTGGACGGCCATTCCTTTTCCCATCATGTCCTTTGGAGTTACAATTTGGATCTTCGATTTCAGACTTATTAACAGTTGAATTGCCGAGAATCCCACAATTGCAATTCCAACAATGCTCACATATCTATTTATAAAGGTTGAGAATACTATATAAGAAATGGTTGTAGTAATGAGTAAAAATAAAACGCCGTTCTTTTCGGTTTTCTTTAGATTTCTTTTGATAACAAGCAATAGTATCGCTGCAAACAATCCTCCTATATCATATGCAGTATTTACATATCCAACATAGTTTGCTCCCCATCCGTTTGTCGAAAAGCAATATGGAAGCATTGTGTTTATTGGCGTAAAAGAAACATTTACACAAGCAATTGCTATAAAATATAGCAGCAAATTTTTGTGATCAAACAAGTATATAAAATAATCCTTATATCCATTGTTCCCGGATTGATTGAGCTTTTTTTTGTCTTTTTGAATGGGGCGAATGGGGTTTTGCTCTGTAGCTTTATCAAATGCGTTCATCATACAGAACAACAAACAGTATAATAATGCTGCAACAAAATACGTTCCGGCATCTATATATAAAGAAAGGGCATAATTTTCCTGCTCTATAAAAACACCACTAATAATTCCAATGATTGCGCCTGTAATTCTTGTTCCGATTTGAAGAGTGGTGTTAATTTGATAAATCTCTTCCGACTCTTTAGCTATAAAAGGTGTTGTCGCTCCTCCGATATTGGCAGTTACTCCATTAATGATTGCCATCATCATAAATAAGACGAAAAGGATACCCTTATTATTCGCTCTTTGCAAGACAAAGCCATAAAAGAGCATGGAAAATCCTGAAATTATCTGCAAGTATACTAGTGCTTTAAATTTGTCATGGCGGTCAAGTACTTTTCCACTAAAAAAAGTTGCAACCATAATGACAATGGTATAGCTTGCAATAAAGATGGAATTAACAGAGGCCTGATTTAATGTTGCATGATACATCACAAGCATAAAATATGAAAATGATGATCCGAAATTTGTTAAAATTGTTGCCGCTGAATATAGATATATTTTGTTCGCCTTGTTCATTTGTATCGATGCTCCTAATTGACATTTTATAATAACAAGAATAGCATACCTGCTTGAAATTTCCAAAATTGGATAACATAAAAAGTGCAAGATTCTTCTAAGCAGTTTTCTGGAGTAAGTTGAACAACCGAGATCTTCCAACAATTCAGACGGCTATACAGCTCCTCCTTTATCCTCGCCCATATTCTCTCTCAACGAGAATTGTCATGGCGGAGATAATACCTTCAATATCATGAGCTGTAAATTTATCATCAAGAATTAGCTCGATAGCATCGATGGTATTTTGAGCTTTTCCTCGTCCATTGTTTTGCTCCTTTCCATATAACTGGTTTAAAATGATCACCTCGATTTACCGTGCGTAAAAATTCATAATCGCAGAAGAAGCAAATGCACCGTCTCATTTATTTTGCTCATTATACATTCGTTTTTCTAGAAATTAATCATTTTTGTAATGAATAAAGAAAAAAATGCAATGAAATAGAAAATCTCTGAGTCCAATTCTATAATGGTTCCCTTGTCAAGACCACTCCTGAAGAAATAATCGTGAACACATTCTGACTTTGACCGTGCCCGAGCCAGGATGTTTTGCGCTTGGTAGCTCCAGCCGCCTGCGTCAGCAGGTTGCCTTGACAGGACGTGACCGGTCTGTTATACTGTCCGGCGCGAGGTGGGCAGCTGTGGATTCTGACTCCGTCGCACCCTCGCCGCTGAGGACTGCAACAGACCGGGCGCGTCCTGTCAAGGTCGGCGGTCAGGCAACGCGAAAACTTGCGTAATAGACTGCATCCGGCGTGGCATAGTCCAAGGCCTCATGGGGACGCAGACGGTTGTAGTCATCAATGTAGCTTCGGATCGACTGCCGCAGTTCCCGGGGGGAGCGGAATTCATTGATGTAAATCAGCTCCGTTTTCAGGCTGCGGAACCAGCGCTCGATCATAATATTGTCTGCCCAGCGGGATTTACCGTCCATGCTTTGGCGGATATGCAGTCCTTTCAAAAGCTGTTTATACTCGTTGCTTGTAAACTGGCTTCCATGATCAGAGTTGAGAATTGACGGGGTTCCAAACCTGTCCACAGCGCTACGGACGGCTTCCAGGACGGGCTGTAAGCCTAGAGTGTCGGAGAGATTCCATCCCACAATCTTTCGGCTGCACCAGTCGATGATAGCAGTAAAATACATGTGACTGCGGTTCAATTTGATGTAGGTGATGTCAATAGACCAGACCTGATTTGGGAAGGAAACCACCTTGTTCCGAAGCAGATAGGGTACAATTGCCTCCTGAAAGTTGCGCTTTGACAGGTTTGGCTTTGGATAGACCACCCAGATTCCCATTTCCCGCATCAGGCGGCGCACCAGCTTTCTGCCCACCCTGTAGCCTTCTTCCTGTAGCTTGACCGCTAGTTTACGGCTGCCCAGGGCCGGGAGCATGGTATGCCAATAGTCCAGCCGTGCCATGAGCGCTTCCCGCAGCTGACGCTTTTCCTCATCTGGTGCTGCAGTCTTGCTGTAAAGGGCGGAATGGCTGATTCCCAGCAGCTCGCACTGCCGGCGCACAGATAGCTCAGCGTTGTTTTTCCGGATCAAGCTCCGGGATGGGTTTCCCGACTGCGCGAAAGCAGTCCTGCAGGAAGTTGCGTTCAACAATCAGCTGCCCAATGGTTTTCAGCATCTTGTCCCGTTCCTTCGCTGCTGCAACCTCCTTCCTCTTTGCTTCCCGCTCCGCCTTTCCGTGCTCCTCAAATATGTGGGATGCATTTTCCCAAAATTCAGCTTTCTAGTTGCGCACCATGTTGGGATTCAGATTGTTCTCCGCAGCAATGGCTCCCAGCTCCCGCTCTCCCTGGAGTATCTCCAGAACGATCTTGGCCTTAAATTCCGGTGTGTATTTCCCTTGTGACATAGTATGGACTCCTCTCGTTTCCTTTGGTTTATCTTACCATGTTCACGATTCATTGGGAAGAAGTGGTCTATTTCTTGGGGACCATTATAATCCTGTCTATTATGTGTCTATCCGGAGGATGTTCAAATGAAATTTCTTATTTGTGATGATGATGATTTAATGTTAAAAAAATTATCTCTTTTAATCAAGAATTCCCCTGAAAACAAATGTTATTCAAACAAAATTATTGAAATTACAAATCCAACTGACGTCAATATTGCTGACGAGTACGATGTTGCCTTTTTGGATATTGATATGCCTCAGATGAGCGGAATCGATCTCGCTCGTAAGATCCATGAACAATGGCCTAACACGGTCATCATATTTATAACCAACTATGTTCAGTACGCTCCAGATGGATATGAAGTAGGGGCATTCCGATATTTAATGAAAAATCAAATTACAGAAAAGTTAATAGATTATCTTGATCTCGCAATAAAAGAACGAACTAAAAGACTGCGCGTTATAACAATACAAATTAATGGAGAGCGCATCAATGTTCCCGTCTCGAATATTCTATATATGGAATCTAGTGCGAGAATCATTACAATGCATTTGATAGAAAACGTTCGACCTATGTACCAGTTCTATGGGAATATGTCGGATCTAGCACAGAAATTTGCAATACTGGGTTTCCTTCGAGTTCATAAGAGCTATTTGGTAAACATGAAATACATTGAAATTTTTCAATGCAAACGACTGGAAATCAAAGGCGGGATTTTGATTCCTTCTAGTGAAAGAAAGTATTCTGAGTTAAAACAACGATATTTGACATGGGAGGCTGAAAACAAATGGAGTATTTTCTGAGCGTAATTTACACAATCATTGATGTGGGGTGTATTTTAATTTTTTTTGATGCTTTTTCAGATCGTCGATTTGCTGGACTAAAATACTGGGGGCTTGCCTGTCTTTATACCGTTTCAGCTTATCTCGTTATATACACATGTACATATTTTTTTGAACATGATGTATTTTTAAAAATAGTTCTTGTGTTACTATGTGGCTTGGTGTTTGGGCGAGTTTTATATAAAAGCATATCGACTATATATCTGCTGCTGCTTTTGATGCTCGAATATCTGCTGACGTATACCATATCTTTTGTCAACTTGTACATATCATCACTTGTATGTGGTGTAAGTGTACAGGTCTTCCAACAGCAGGAGAAAATGACACCATTCATTATTTCTTCGGCAATTTATTATTTTTTGGAAGTCGCTTTGATAGTAACAATATGTAAAGTTATTAAAAGCAAATGGAATCCAAAAGATGGTTTCAAACAGAATTCAGCACAAGCGCTCCTTTACTTATCCTTTCCAGTTGCCTCCTTTGCCATGTTGCTGATTCTTCTACGAATCTCCAGCAAACAAGAGATTAGCAATAATTTTATTATTTCCGGCTGCTGGATAATTTTTATCGCCAATATCGCTATTCTTTATCTCTTAAATCAAATGGAGCAACAAAGACAAAACAATGCGCGATTACTTGCACTAAGTCAACAATTACAATTTCAAGAAAAAAACATAAACGGAATTTCCAGTCTATATTCCTCTCAACGAAAACAAGTTCATGATTTCAGAGCACATCTTAATACATTGACCGAATTACTTGATAATGCTCACTATAATGATGCAAAAGAGTATCTCAAATCTATCTCGGATCAGCATAACGAGCAAGTCTTTCTTGTTAATTGCCACCATGCTGTTTTAGACGCAATATTCAACTTAAAGGCCTCAGAAGCTTTGAAAAAAAACATTAATATTCATTTTGAAGTAAATGATTTGTCTCAGCTTTCTTTTAACCCCATCGATTTGACAGTTTTGTTGTCTAATCTACTTGACAACGCCATTGAGGGATGCGAAAAAATACATTCAGAACGTGAAATTCAGATATTTGCATCACTGGAAAGGGAGCGTTTTTGTTGTATTGTCAGAAATACATCTTTGCCAGTTCGTATTACTAATGGTGAAATCCTAACGACAAAATCCAATTCGAATTTGCATGGCTATGGTCTGATCAACGTCAAGGCAATTCTAAATAAGCATAATGGTGAATATACGATGTCTTATAAGAACGGTTTCTTTCAGTTCATCTTTGAACTTCCTCACCATCAGGATTAGTCTGCATTCATGACAAAAAGATTTGCACTTATTACACTTTAATAGATTTTACACCAGTTATGTGCAACCATAAGCAAGAAATATTATCTTGTTGACTTTAAAGATTTTATATAAATGTGATTATAAATGGAAGCACTTGCAACATATCTAACGAACTTATGCATACGCCATGATCTTGTAGATGAATCCTCGTTCGATTGGTGCGTTTATAGTATAGGGAAACGACTTATCACATCTATAACGCGTTTTTTTCTTATCCTAATAGGATGTATTTTCTTCGGAATAATTGAAAGTTCTGTTTTCATATTCTCTTTGCTTCTTTTAAGAAAGTTTACAAATGGATATCACGCCTCTTCTTATTTAGGTTGCTTATTCCTTTCTATTCTTATAGAGGTTACCTGTTTATCAGTTGCTCCGCTTCTCTCACCTAGCATATTAGCATTAGCAATTGTGTTATCCGACATTTTGATTTGCGCTTATGCCCCCTACAATGACGTTAACATACACTTAACTCCCAGTGAAATCATTGCTGCAAAACTGCAAATCAGAAAACTTTTAGTTTTATTGAATATTGCTTGTCTTTTTTTGTTCGCACTTCATTCTTATCTTCTTAATTATGTAGCAATGGTGTTAATTGCAGATTCTGCTTCATTATTGTTGGCAAAAAAAGCATAAAATAGAAAAGGAGGAATCTCTGTGCAAAGTCTTAATAAGCTCTTGTTGAAAAAGATTATCCATGGGATAATCGAACGAGATAAAGAAGAATGGCCTCCCACATCTTTTGGGGTTTATTTTCAGCTGAAGCGCCCCGAAAATTCCCCTGTTTGTGAAAAAGACAGGGTGATTGATAATACCACACTTAAAAACAATTAAGCCTCTAATAACTGTACGTTGTCAGTCATGAAAGCGGCAAATGAACGCACTGCGGCCCTAATCGGAACTGCGCAAGTGCTCATTTGCCGCTTTTATATTTTTAAATAACAAAAAGAAAGGACGAATCATGAGACAAAAAACATCAAGAAGATGCTCTAGAAACCTCTCTACTGCCTCCGAACATATGTGGTATGCTCCGCTGATCCTGATTTGGCCTTTGCGGTAGGAGCTTCGATAAGGTATAATAAATTGCGCAAATTGAAGAAGGCAAAAAAGTAGACACGGCTCGCCGTTCTCTGGTAGAATGAAGTTGCGAAACACATTCTGAAAGGAGACGACAAACCATGTCCAACAACATTGTACAATTCAACGAGGAATAATCAAGGGGCAAATCAAGGAATTGGTCCGCGGCAGCGTGGAGGAGACACTCAACGAGCTTCTGGAAGCCGAAGCAGAAAAACTCACCCAGGCAGCCCGCTACGAGCGCAGCGAGGCCCGTCAGGGCTACCGCAGCGGTCACTATGACCGAAACCTGACCACCACCTCCGGGAATGTGACGCTCCATGTGCCCCGCCTCAAAGGAATCTCTTTTGAGACTGCTATTATCGAGCGTTACCGCCGCCGGGAGAGCAGCGTGGAGGAAGCTCTCATCGAGATGTATCTGGCGGGCGTGTCCGTACGCCGAGTAGAGGACATTACCGAAGCCCTATGGGGCAGCAAGGTGTCCGCCTCCACCATCAGCGAGCTGAATAAGAAAGCCTACGTCAATATCGAGGCCTGGCGTAACCGGCCGCTGACAGGGCAAGTACCCTTATGTGTATGTGGATGGCATCTACCTGAAGCGAAACTGGGGTGGTGAGTACGAAAATGTGGCCGTTTTGGTGGCGATAGCTGTGAATGAAGACGGTTATCGTGAGGTTTTGGGCGCAGCCGAAGGTATGAAGGAGGACAAGGCCAGCTGGGTCAGTTTCTTCAAATGGCTCCGGGAGCGTGGGCTTGAGGGCGTCAAGCTCATTGTTGGAGACAAGTGTTTCGGTATGCTGGAGGCTGTGGGAGAGGTGTTTCCAGAAGCAAAGTATCAGCGCTGCGTGGTGCATTTCTACCGAAACGTATTCTCTGTTGTGCCCAAATCCAAGGTCAAAAATGTGGCGAAGATGCTCAAGGCGATCCACGCTCAGGAGAGCAAGAAGGCATCCCGTGAGAAGGCCACCGCAGTGATTGCCGAACTGAAGGCCATGAAGCTGCCGGAGGCTGCGAAGAAAGTAGCGGATGGCATTGAGGAAACGCTGACTTACTGTGACTTCCCCTCTGAGCACTGGACAAAAATCCGAACGAACAATGCCATCGAGCGGATGAACCGTGAGATCCGGCGCAGGACGAGGGTGGTTGGTGCGTTTCCTGACGGAAACTCCGCCCTGATGTTGGTTTGTGCCAGGCTGCGCCATGTGGCCGGAACCCAGTGGGGCAGCAAGAAATACATGAACATGAAGCACCTGGAAGCCATGGAGCAGGAGCCGCAGGTGGGCTGATAGCAGTCAGGTCACAAAGCGTCAAGGGCAAGACGAGCGGCGTACCGCCGCCCTTGACCCTTTGCGACCTGCCCGCTGAATCATAACCCCGCGTGAAAACGCGGGGTTTGCAGAACGGCCCCATAGGGGCCATAATACCAGCCGCGCCTAAAGGCGCACAATGAGCGACGTCAACCGCACACTGACGTCGCTTTTACTTTCTCATACTATCTGTAGGCACTTCTGGCGAATCGTCGTCATCGAAGTCAGATACATTCTTGAATGGATCTTCGTATTCCTTGAAGCTCAACTGGTCGCACATCTGATCGTTGAACTCTTGTTCCTGAATGTATTTGCGGATCTTGGCTTCATTTCCACCTACTGTATTTACGTAATATCCTTTCGCCCAGAACACTCTCCTTCCGTATTTGTATTTTAGGTTTGCATGTCGCTCAAATATCATGAGCGTACTCTTCCCTTTGAGATACCCCATGAAATCTGCTACGGCAAGTTTGGGCGGTATCGACACAAGCATATGGATATGGTCTGGCATCGCGTGTGCTTCTATTATCTCTACATGCTTGTAATCGCATAGTGTCCTTAGTATTTTTCCAATATCTTTTCTTAGCTTTCCGTATATCACTTTCCTGCGATATTTCGGTACTAGCACTATGTGATATTTGCAATTCCAGCTCGTATGTGATAAACTTTTCTCGTCCATATGGATGAACCTCCTTTTGCTTTAGTATGCGGTTGGCGTTACCCGCTTCTAATTATAGCAAAAGGAGGTTCTTTTTCTACCGTTTCAACGCTACGGCTCTATTCTTCCACAAGCATAGCTTGTGGTTTTCTATATGAATAGGAACCAAGGGGCGGCTTAGCCGCCCCCTGTAATAGATTTCTACCAGATACCAGAATCAATTTTGCGCATAACTCTTGACACGACCAGGGTGCTTTTTTCTGTCCAAAATTCTTTATCCAAATTTGTCAAACGCTACCTATATGTAGTGAAACACTAGATATAAGTAGCGTTTCTATGTCAAAATTTCCGTATTCGGCAAATTTTTCACAGTATTCTTTGAGCGTGTATCCAAATCTTCCCAGAAGATATTGCTATAATTTGAAGTTTTCGTTATAATTTTCGCAATCCCACACCGTTAGAGAAATCTAATCTCTGACCATTTTTCACAAGGAGGTTTGAAAAATGTACAGTCAACCCATCATCTGCGAGATGCTAAGTCTCGCAGACCACGCAACCGCTTACTACTACCAGAAACATCCGTTTTCTTGGAAGCATCCGCAGCCGATTGATCTCGATTTGCTGCTCATGCTGTTGACCGGGAGCAACATCAAAATGTGGCCGCTCTCCAAGGACGGCTCTGTGCTGGGAATGACTGCACATGAACGCCTTACCATTCGTATGGAATTGGAAGATGGAACTGTTATTCGAGATACACTTCTGCCCAAAGATATTGTGGTCGATTCCTCTCTGGCTGGCTTTCACAATACTGGCGTGCGGAATTTCACGTTAGCACACGAAATTGGACATCAACTTCTCCGTATGCGTTATCCCTATCAAGATCTTCCGTACCAGATAGAGGAAGATTTTGCTGACATTATCGCCGTAGGGCTTCTGCTGCCGGAACGTCTTGTTCGAGCAACTATGGCGTTGTTCCAGTTTCCTGACACCCTGCATTATGTATCTCGATCGAGTCTGGACGTAAACTATCCACGATTCAAAGATATGGCACGGCATCTTGGCGTATCTCGCCGGATTCTTGCTTACCGTATGAAGTATCTGAATATCCTGACTAGCGATGTTCCATATCGTCACATACTTCCCTTGATGGAGATCGGATAATATGAAAGATCGACTGAAAGACCATCTCGAAGGCTGGCGTTTCTGCACGAAATGCGGTCTAAAGCTATACCAAAAAATTGATGGCTGCTGTGGCATTATCCACTTAAAATGCCAGCGTTGCAACACGATTCTCCGTATTGATTTATCGTTCCGCAGAAAGAAGTGACTTTTTTAGCGTATTAAAATAAAATCGGGTGCATTGCACTCTGAATATGGACTGTTCGCACCGAGCAACGGGCCATTGCCGCAAGGCAATGTATGAAACGTAGCACCAAATAGCCGGGCAACAGCTTGATTGAGAGATTTTCGCTTGAGAATCCCTCGGTCGGCTGTTGTCCGGCTATTTTTTTATAGCTTCAGATAAGCCTGCTCCCGAAAAGGAGCAGGTTTTATGTTTGCTCTCTTTTCGTGGCTGCCCCAAGTGGCGAAATATCCGTAGCATCTCCAAATTTTCAACTTTTCACGTTTTATCGAAAATTTGGAGGTTACACATGGGTTTCAATTATGGTTTAGAAAAGAAGAACTTTGATCGTCAGTGGGCTATGCTACGCAATCAGTATGAGGACGCAGGCATGAGCAGCGAAGCGATTCAGGCGATGTACGATTACGACTGGTCTGTTTTTAATGCTTCACGTTCTTATCAGAACCATACACAGGAAATTGCTGCTCCGTCCTTTGAACAGGGTGAGGAATCCTATTCTCCCCTGATGAACAAGTACCAGGAAGCCATTTCCGTTACCGAACACTACCACGAAACCAAGAGCCGCTTCACATGGATTGGTGAGATTGAGGACGAACGGCTGCTGTCTGCTCTTGAAAATCTTAAAGATGAGGATTTGGAAATCATTACTATGTATGCCTACAAGGGATACGACACGGTTGAAATTTCTAAAGCATTTGGCACAACAAAGCAGAATATTAGTAAGAAAATTCACAGAATTTCTAATTTTATCAAAAACTTTGAAATCAGGGTTGTCTGAGAGGCATTTTCGATGCCTACCAAGTGAGAGGACAATTCACCAGACGGCAAAGCCGCCGCGGGAGATGTCCCACTCACGAACCTTGAAAATTGAATAGTTCCATCATCTGGTACTTCGATAATGACACTTCCGTAATTCGCGGCCCGGTCACAAAGCAGGCGGGGTGGCTGAAATGCCAATGAAGCGGTACAAGTCCGCTGCCAGATGTTTATGCCCCACTCGCAGGGAGCCGAGGGCGAATATGCGAGACCTTAACTTATTAAATCAGGCGTGGCCGAATGCTGTTTTCGGTCTTCGTCCACGCCTGTTCTTTTTACTTATTCCATATATCCACATTTTCGTCCTACATAGGAGGTTTTATGAACGAAAACGACCGTACCACCTTAGAGCAAGCGATCTACGAGGAAATGGAACTGACCCCGGAGATGATCCGGTCCATCCGCACGCTCTGCGGTGTCTGCCTTTGTAGTTTTGTAGAATCCAAGGCGTTCAAAATCGCCATTGTTCCCAGCGCAGACCGGAGCATGGACACTTGCACAGTCTGCCAGACCCGGCGCGGTCATGACTACGTTGTGATGAACCGTTGAACAAACACACCGCACA
>ENA-OQNI01001287-OQNI01001287.1-human-gut-metagenome-genome-assembly--contig:-NODE-1287-length-16651-cov-2.955701_pt1 | contig 16651 bp, 18 predicted proteins | sample MGYA00242627_ERZ504876 | MGnify/ENA primary metagenome ERZ504876 (study PRJEB26092, sample SAMD00036386) | human gut metagenome | host: Homo sapiens | study: EMG produced TPA metagenomics assembly of... | reverse complement strand
CCTTGTTGCCTTATTGTAAAACAAAACAGATGCATACGCAAGACATGCAGTTAAATATAACAAAAATTTAAGATATACCGTTGATTTGATTTTTCAGTATGCCTTACCTACTTCATTCCTTCAACATGATCTGTATGATGCTTTACCAGCCTGTCTGGTTACATTGTGGAGACATCCACATTATCCCTTATAATACCCCTATCTGATACGCATTCAGATCAGATTTAAAAGCAATGCAGAAAAAAATACGTCCTTTAGGAAATCGGACGTATTTTTCATTCCATATATTTGAGCCCTTACATACTGTTTATCTGCAGCTTATTTTGTTTTCTCGATGATTTCAATGAAGCTGTCTGCCTTCAGACTTGCGCCACCAATCAGTGCACCATCGATATCCGGCTGCGCCATGTATTCAACGATGTTGTTAGGCTTAACAGATCCACCATACTGTACACGAACATTTTCAGCAGCCTCGTCTCCATACATAACACGTATCTGGTCACGAACGATACGGCAGCAGTTTTCTGCGATTTCCACAGAAGCGCTCTTTCCTGTTCCGATTGCCCAGATTGGCTCGTAAGCGATTACCATGTTTCCAACACATTTTGGACACATATCCGCAAGAGAACCAGTCAGCTGATCACGGATTACTTTTTCAGAATCTCCGGCATCATACTGAGCCTCTGTTTCACCGATACACAGAATTGGTGTAATACCGGCATCGATCAGACGATGTGCACCGGCAAATGTGATGTATCCGCCAACAGTTCCGCCAAGAAGTGTCAGAATTGCAGGGAAGATACTGTCCATAGGAGCAGTTGGTACAAATGTTTCCTTTACAGCCATTCCTACTGGTGGTTTTACAATCAGGATGACAACAAAAATAACGACAATCATGATACCACCAAGAATTTTTGTCAGTGTGTCCATTGCATCTAATGCATTTTTATAAAGGAATACACAGATCGCGATGGCTCCTGCGAGGAAACAGCCATATGTAGTCGTGATGCCAAGCAAGGTGTTGAATCCGAGGGCACCGCCGCCAACGTTACCAATGTTGAATACAAGTCCGCCGGCTACAACGAGGAATGCAATCACATATCCAAGACCTGGCAGAACTTTATTAGCAACGTCCTGACCACGCATACCGGATACGCATAAGACTCTCCATACGTTAAGCTGAACGATTGCTGCTAAAATAACTGATACTAAGATTACGAAGCCAAAGCTTCCTTTGAGGTTTCCTGTGAACTGTCCGGTCTGTGTAAGGAATCCAGGACCAATTGCAGAGGTTGCCATAAGAAATGCTGCGCCAATGAGAGCACTGGCACTTTTTTTGTTTGTGTTTTTCTCCATAACTACTCTTCCTTTCGATAAATCATTTTGTATAGTATACAATTATACAGAAACTCGGGGGAATACGCAAATAAAAAACAGAAAGTTTAGAAAAACTTTCTGTTTTTAACTACATTTTAACGAACTTCGATGCCATTTACCTCAAGATGGTCGTCAATCGCGATGACAAGACAACGTCTTCCATCGATTTCACGTGTCTCTACGAGGTCGGATCTTTCCGGATTAACTTTTACTACAATATCAGGTGTCTCAATCTGGAAAGTTTTGACACTGGCAATGTTGGAAGCAAGGAGAGTATTTTTCTCACCAACAGCTTCCTCAAAATTCTTATCGAAATGTTCCATTTTTTCTTCCGAGACTCCACTTCGCTCTAACAGGTGTTTCACGTCTGGGCGGGACAGCTCCAGTGGGTCAGGAGATTCCTTGGCTTCTTCCATAAGTTCATTCAGATTGTCGTGGATATTGCGGACGGTGTCATAGTCACAATCCTCACCGAGTGTATCACTGACAAGAGACTGAAACGTTGTCTTTTGATCCTTTGCAGTAAGCGGTGTAATATTGCCAAGTACATTTGCAATAAAGTCAGGCTGGAGATCTTCTGGTTTCTTGGAGTAGTACAGGACGTGATGAACGTCACTTGCACGATCCTGGAAAGCCGGGAAGAGAAAACCGGTCGCAGGCATCTCCACGAACCAGTCACGGATACGGTCTTCAATATTGTTCTTTTCGGCGTTATATGTAAGTCCGGCTTTCGTCAATTTTACCGGGCAGATACTGCACATGATATGTTCATATACGGTATCGGAAGCGTCAAACATTTCCATATTATCGGAAGATTTCCCTGGCACATCGTATGCAGCATGAATCAATATAATATAGTAGTTTTCCGCGAATTCGTAGTTCTCAATAACCTTGTCGTAGAATTCTTCCAAAAGCAGATCATCAGTAAGTTTTGTATCGCGCAGCCTTAAAAGGAGCTCCTGCGCGCCGCCTTCCAGTTCCTGATCCAGCGGGAATTCCATAGTCATCAGGTTCTTGCCAACAGTTCCGGATAATGTATGCCTGAAAATGTCAAAATACTTGAAAGCTTCTTCCTCCGGCATGGAAAGAAAAGCTTTTTTCATCTCCATTTTTTTCTCTTTTTCATGATCCACATAACAGCCGCAGATACGGGTAATTGTGCAGTTTTCCGGGGTAAACTGCTTGCGGATCTCCAAAACTTCTTTTTTATTCATAAATCAGATACACTCCCTTACGATATAGTTACCATAAAAGATAGTATAGAGAGTTTTCGGGGGAAAATCAATGGGTTTTAGAAGAGGAGAAAAGTCGGATTTAAGAAAAATGTTCTTGACAAAGCTTTTTTTGTTATGTATACTTTGAAAGTCAAAATAATTGAAACTCAAATAAATTGAAGTTCAAAGAAAAACTTCAGAAAGGAAAGATATGAGTGCAAGATTTTGTGGAACAGGCTCCTGTGTCCCGGATTATGTTATGGATAATGATGGGGTTGCAGAGCTTGTAGAGACAAGTGATTCATGGATCAGAGAACGGACCGGAATTGCGAGACGCCATATTGCAGTGAAAGAGACGACCGTGTCCATGGCGAATGAAGCTGCAAAACGAGCTCTTGATAATGCAGGAGTTTTACCAGAAGAACTGGATCTGATTCTGATGTCCACGATTTCTTCGGATGTCATTATTCCATGTGGCGCATGCGAAGTGCAAAAGGCCATTGGTGCAGACAAAGCAGTCTGTTTTGATTTGAATGGAGCGTGTACCGGGTTTGTACTGGCATACAATACAGCATTGGCATACATAGAAAGTGGGATTTATCAGACAGTTCTGATCGTAGGAAGTGAATCGCTGTCCAGGCTGACGAACTGGAAGGACCGTGGGACGTGTATTCTTTTCGGAGACGGCGCCGGTGCAGCAGTAATAAAAAAAGATGAAAGAGCCAGTTATATTCCGGCGGCACATTCTGACGGGACTCGAGGAGAGGCGCTTTTGTGTCACAGTAAGCGAGAGGAGAATGGACTTCCTCTTCAGAAAAATGATGAGATTGGCGGGAAACATTTGAACAGTGAAGACTATCTCATGCAGATGGATGGTCAGGGAGTATTCCGGTTTGCGATTAAGCAGGTACCGGAAGTCATTCAGGAAGTGCTGGAAAAAAATGAAGTAAAACCAGAAGAAATCGATTGGTACATTTTACATCAGGCGAACCGGAGAATTCTGGAAGCCGTAGCAAAACGCATGGGTGAGCCGGTCGAAAAATTCCCAATGAACATGGAAGAGTATGGAAATACATCTTCCGCAAGTATTCCGATTCTGTTAGATGAAATGAACAGAGACGGAAGATTAAAACGAGGACAGAAAATCGTGCTGGCAGGATTCGGGGCAGGCCTGACCTGGGGCGCAACAATTATTGAATGGTAAAAGGAGAAAAAAATTATGTTAGAGCAGATTAGAGAGATTATCGCAGAGAATTTAGCAATTGATGTGGAGAAGGTTACAGAGGGTGCAGATTTCAAAGAGGATTTAGACGCAGATTCTTTAGACCTCTTCGAGATGGTAACAGCATTAGAAGATGAATATGAGATCGAAATTCCGGAAGAAGACCTTCCAACACTCAAAACAGTCGGCGACGTAGTGAAATACGTGGAAGCACATAAAGAATAAAGATATAGCCTTCGACAAATTGCAGACTCTTTTAGAAGTGTGAATGCAAGAAAGGAAACAAATTATGCAGACAGAAATAACAAGACTTCTCGGAATAAAATACCCGATCATCCAAGGTGGTATGGCATGGGTAGCTGAGCATCATCTGGCGGCTGCTGTTTCAGAAGCAGGTGGTCTTGGACTTATTGGTGCCGCCAGTGCTCCGGCAGAGTGGGTGCGCGAGCAGATACGGGCAGCACGCAAGCTAACGGACAAACCATTTGGTGTGAATATTATGCTTATGAGCCCTTATGCGGCTGATGTTGCGAAAGTAATTGTGGAAGAAGGTGTCCAGGTCGTGACGACTGGAGCCGGAAGTCCGGGAAAATATATGGAAATGTGGAAGGAAGCAGGAGTGAAAGTAATTCCTGTTGTTGCTTCTGTGGCTCTTGCGAAACGTATGGAGCGGGCAGGAGCAGATGCAATTGTTGCAGAAGGCTGCGAGTCTGGCGGACATGTCGGAGAGAGCACGACTATGACACTTGTACCACAGGTCGTTGATGCAGTCGATATTCCGGTTATTGCCGCAGGTGGAATCGGAGACGGAAGAGGAATTGCAGCAGCATTTATGCTGGGAGCAAAGGCTGTACAGATGGGAACTGCATTTGTTGTCACAGAAGAGGCACAGGTGCACCAGAATTACAAGGATAAGATTTTAAAGGCAAGTGACATTGATACAAGAGTCACAGGACGTACAACAGGACACCCGGTACGGGCACTTCGCAATGAGATGACAAAAAAATACTTGAAGATGGAACAGGAAGGTGCTCCATTTGAAGAGTTGGAACTTATGACTCTTGGAGGTCTTAGAAAAGCTGTCGTAGACGGTGATGTGAAGACTGGAAGTGTCATGTCAGGCCAGATTGCGGGACTGGTAAATGAGCAGATGAGCTGTCAGGCATTGATCCAAAAACTGGTCAGAGAAACAGACGCTTTGATATGCACTCTGAATCTGTATGAAACCGAAGTGTAGTAATTGGAGGATAAGAAATATATGAGTAAGATTGCATTTATCTATCCGGGACAAGGGGCGCAGAAATGTGGCATGGGTGCAGATTTTTACGAAAACAGCGCCAGTGTCAGAAAGCTCTTTGATGAAGCAGGCGAACAGCTGGGGCTGGATATGAAAGCATTGTGTTTTGAGGAAAATGATCTCTTAGACCAGACAGAATATACACAGGCGGCTATGGTAACAACATGCCTTGCCATGACAGAAGTTCTGATGGAACGTGGAGTAAGACCAGATATTACAGCGGGACTGAGCCTTGGCGAATACGCAGCCATCTCTGTGGCCGGCGGGCTGGAGCCGATCGATGCGATCCGCCTTGTGAGAAAACGTGGAATTTTGATGCAGCATACAGTTCCGGCAGGAGAAGGCGCTATGTGCGCGATTCTTGGATTAGATGCAGAGAAAATCGAAGCAGTGACAGCAGAGATTGAAGGTGTGTCTGTAGCGAACTATAACTGTCCGGGTCAGATTGTTATTACAGGAAAAACAAAAGCAGTTGAAAAAGCGGCAGAACATTTAAAAGAGGCGGGTGCAAAACGTACCGTAATGTTAAATGTTAGTGGTCCGTTTCATTCTACGCTCTTACTCCCGGCGGCAAAGGAACTGGAAATGGAGCTAGATAAGACAGAATTTCATGAGCTTATGATCCCTTATATTACAAATGTGACGGCAGAAGCAGTTACGGATGTTCGTAAGAGTCCGGGATTACTTGTGACACAGCTTACATCGTCCGTTCGCTGGCAACAGAGCATGGAGAAAATGATCGCAGACGGAGTTGATACATTTATCGAAATCGGGCCGGGCAAGACTTTGGCGGGATTTATGAAAAAGATTGACCGAAGTGTCAAGGTCTGTAATGTAGCAACATGGGAAGATCTGGAAAAGATCATATAGAAACAAGGCGAAAATGACAGGAGTTATAAATAAAATGGAAAAAAAGGTAGCAGTTGTGACAGGAGCTTCCCGTGGAATTGGTGCGGCAATCGCAAGAGAGCTGGCAGCAGCGGGCATGTATGTTGTGATCAATTACTGTGGCAGCGAGGAAAAAGCACAGGAATTAAAGACAGAAATTGAGCAAAATGGAGGAGAAGCTTCTATATATAAATGTGATGTTTCTGACAACGTGGCATGTAAAGAATTTATTGGAAATGTGATCGCAGAATACGGACATCTGGATGTGCTGGTGAATAATGCAGGTATTACAAGAGATGGTCTGTTGATGCGGATGTCAGAAGAAGATTTTGACGCTGTGTTAGATACGAATTTAAAAGGTGCATTTCATACGATCCAGGCAGTATCCAGACAGATGTTAAAGCAAAGAAGCGGGCGTATCGTGAATATTTCATCTGTAGTTGGTGTGTCAGGAAACGCAGGACAGGCCAATTATGCAGCTTCCAAGGCCGGAATCATCGGACTTACAAAAGCTGCGGCAAAAGAGCTTGGCTCCAGAGGAATTACTGTGAATGCAGTAGCTCCTGGATTTATTGATACAGATATGACGCAGAGCCTGCCGGAAAAGGTTGTAGAGGCTACGCTTGCCCAGATTCCTCTTGGAAAATTTGGAGAACCTGAGCAGGTGGCAAAAGCAGTTGCATTTCTCGCATCGGAAGATGCTTCTTATATTACCGGACAAGTGCTGCACGTAGACGGCGGCATGGTAATGTAGAAAGTGATGCAGGGGAAGGAGTACAAAAAAGATGGCAAATAATAAAGTCTTAAAAAGAAGAGTGGTCGTGACCGGACTTGGTGCAATTACTCCAATTGGAAATAGTGTAGCTGAATTTTGGGACGGAATCCGCAAAGGTAAGGTTGGAATCGGTGAGATCACAAAGTTCGACACTACAGATTATAAAGTAAAACTGGCAGCAGAAGTCAAAGACTTTGTGCCGGGAGATCATATGGATAAAAAAGCAGCCAGACGTATGGAAGCATTTTCTCAATATGCGGTTGCAGCAGCCAGAGAAGCTTATGAGGATTCTGGACTGGAGATTGAAAAAGAAGACCCATTTCGCGCTGGCGTGATGATTGGTTCCGGAATTGGAAGTCTTCAGGTAGCAGAGCAGAGCTATGAAAAAATTCTGACCAAGGGACCGGCAAGAGTAAATCCGCTTATGGTGCCTTTGATGATTTCCAATATGGCAGCGGGAAATGTGTCAATTCAGTTAGGATTTCGTGGAAAATGCAGCAATGTCGTAACTGCCTGCGCCACAGGAACGAACTGTATTGGTGATGCATTCCGTACAATCCAGTATGGTGACGCAGATATGATGCTTGCAGGAGGAACCGAAGGCTGTGTATGCCCACTTGGTATTGCCGGATTTACAGCACTGACAGCACTTTCTGCTTCTACCGATCCACTTCGTGCCTCCATTCCATTTGATAAAGACCGGGATGGATTCGTACTTGGTGAAGGTGCGGGAGTTGTAATGCTGGAAGAGCTGGAGCATGCAAAAGCGCGTGGAGCAAAGATTTACGCAGAAGTGACCGGTTACGGATGTACAGGGGATGCTTATCATATTACTTCTCCGGCAGAAGACGGAAGCGGTGCAGCGAAGGCAATGGAGCTTGCCATGGAAGAGGCCCAGATTACACCGGCACAGGTAGATTACATCAATGCCCATGGAACAAGTACCCATCACAATGACCTGTTCGAGACACGCGCCATTAAGAAAGCATTTGGCGAGGCAGCGAAAGACGTGGTGATCAACTCTACGAAATCCATGATCGGTCACTTGCTTGGAGCAGCAGGCGGAGTAGAATTTATTACTTGTGTCAAAAGCATGGAAGATGGATTTATCCATCAGACGGTCGGAACAAAAGAGGCCGATGAAGAATGTGACTTAAATTATGCAATTGGAAGTCCGGTAGAGAAAGAAATCAAGGCAGCCATGAGCAATTCACTTGGATTTGGCGGACACAATGCAACAATTTTAATTCAGAAGTATGAAGCGTAAGGGGGAACCTGGAAATGGACGTAGAACAGTTGATGAAACTGATTGATAAAGTCTCTGAGTCAGACCTGACTGGATTTAAATATGAAGAAAATGGTATAAAATTGCAGCTGAATAAGAAAGAGAACTTGGTGATGGGAACGACTGCGGCAGTGCAGGATGTTACACCGGAAGCTGTGAAAGTTACAGGTGCTTCTTCTAAAGCAGCCACAGATTTAGAAGAAGGCGTACAGAAACAGACTGGGATATCTGGGGCGGCTCCTGTTGGAAATGTAGTCAAAGCTCCGCTTGTGGGAACATTTTACGCGGCTCCGGCAGAGGATGCAGAGCCATTTATTCAGTTTGGCGATTCCGTGAAAAAAGGTCAGTCGGTTGCAATTATCGAGGCCATGAAGCTGATGAATGAAATCGAAAGTGATTTTGATGGAACAGTCACGGAGATTCTTGTAAAGAATGGCCAGGCAGTAGAGTACGGCCAGCCATTATTCAGAATTGCGTAGGAGGTTATCATGAAACATTTGGATATTAAACAGATTCAGGAAATCATACCTCACAGACATCCGTTTCTGTTATTGGATTATGTAGAAGATTACGAGCCGGGTGAGTATGCAGTGGCGTACAAATGTGTTTCCTACCGGGAAGAGTTCTTTGCCGGACATTTTCCACAGGAGCCGGTCATGCCGGGTGTGCTGATTGTGGAAGCGCTGGCACAGGCAGGTGCGGTAGCGATTTTAAGTGAGCCGGAGAATCAGGGAAAAGTTGCATATTTTGGTGGAATTGATAAATGCAAATTCAAAGGAAAGGTCGTGCCGGGGGACAAGCTTCGTCTGGAAACAAGAATTATCCGGAAAAAAGGACCGATTGGTGTCGGAGAGGCTGTCGCTACAGTGGACGGTAAAAAAGTAGTCAGCGCGGTACTGACATTTGCAGTAGGGTAGGTGATCTGTGTGATTAAGAAGATTTTGATTGCGAACCGTGGTGAGATTGCAGTTCGGATTATCCGTGCGTGCCGGGAAATGGGAATTGAGACGGTTGCAGTATATTCAGAGGCAGACGCAGAAGCCCTTCATACAAAGCTTGCAGATGAAGCGGTCTGTATCGGACCGGCACCGTCATCTCAGAGTTATTTGAGTATGGAGAATATTATCAGTGCAACGGTGGTGAGTGGGGCAGACGCCATTCACCCGGGTTTTGGCTTTTTGTCAGAGAACAGTAAATTTGCAGAACTGTGTGAGCAGTGCGGAATTACCTTTATCGGACCGCCGGCAAATGTCATTGCAAAGCTTGGCAATAAGCAGGAAGCAAGAAATACGATGGAAGCAGCAGGTGTTCCGGTCATCCCAGGAAGTAAGGAGCCAGTCTGTGATGTGCATACCGGACTTTTGCTTGCACGGGAAATTGGTTACCCGGTTATTATAAAAGCTGCCCTCGGCGGAGGTGGAAAAGGCATGCGTGTGGCATATTCCGAAGAAGAGTTTACGCAAAGCTTTCAGACCGCACAGAAGGAAAGTCAGATGGCATTTGGCGATGATACCATGTATATTGAACATTTTATGGAGGAGCCGAGACATATCGAATTTCAGATTCTGGCAGATTCCTATGGAAATGTAGTGCATCTCGGAGAACGTGACTGCTCTATTCAGAGAAATCATCAGAAAATGATTGAGGAGGCTCCGTCAGCGGCGTTGTCTTCAAAGCTTCGAAAGAAGATGGGAGAGGCAGCAGTAAAAGCTGCGAAAGCCGCAGGCTATGTCAATGCCGGAACCATTGAATTTCTTTTAGAGAACAATGATGCCTTTTACTTTATGGAGATGAATACCCGAATTCAGGTGGAGCATCCGGTGACTGAGTGGGTGACTGGAATTGACTTGATCAAAGAACAGATCCGTATTGCAGATGGACAGAAGCTGTCATTTGCTCAACAGGATATTGAAATCAATGGGCATGCCATTGAGTGCCGGATCAATGCGGAAAATCCGGAAAAAGGATTCCGGCCGTCGCCTGGAACCATTACAGATCTTCATTTGCCGGGAGGAAAAGGAATCCGTGTAGATTCCGCAATTTACAGTGGATGCAGCATTTCTCCATATTATGATTCCATGGTTGCAAAGCTCATCGTCTGGGCGAAGAACCGGGATGAAGCAATCCAGAAAATGCAGAGCGCACTTGGAGAGGTTATTATTGAGGGCATCGACACGAATGTGGATTATCTCTATGAATTATTAAATAACCCGGTATATCAATCCGGAGAGTTTAATGTGAATTTCATAGATACTATAAAGCATTAAGGTATACAACAATCGTGGAGTGAAAGAGTATAAGGAGTGGACATATGAAGTTAGATAATATGTTTAAGAAAACAAGACGTCCTTCCGGAAAAAAAGGGCATATCGGTGGGAAACACCAAAGCCCGGAAGTTCCGGAGGGACTTCTGTGTAAATGTAACAAATGTCAGAAAGCAATTATTACAGAGGACGTTATAACAGGCGGATATATTTGCCCGAAATGTCATGGGTATTTTCGCATGCCGGCACCGGAGAGGATTCGGTCAATTGCAGATGAGGATACATTCGAAGAGTGGGACAGGGGAATTGAAAATACGAACCCGATTGGATACAAAGGGTATCCGGAAAAGGTGGAAGCATTAAAACAAACAACTGGATTAGATGAGGCAGTGGTGACTGGAAAAGCTGCAATTCATGGAATTGAGACAGCACTTGGAGTCTGTGACGGACGTTTTTTAATGGCGAGTATGGGAGAAGTCGTAGGTGAGAAAATTACAAGAATGGTAGAACGTGCGACAGAAGAAAAGCTTCCGGTTATCATCTTTACATGCTCTGGCGGAGCAAGAATGCAGGAAGGAATCGTGTCTTTGATGCAGATGGCAAAGACATCCGCTGCACTGAAACGTCACAGCGACGCTGGACTTCTTTATATTACGGTGCTGACAGATCCAACAACCGGTGGCGTGACGGCAAGTTTTGCTATGCTTGGAGATATTATACTGGCAGAGCCGGGAGCACTGATTGGATTTGCAGGTCCTCGTGTCATTGAGCAGACGATCGGTCAGAAACTTCCGAAAGGATTCCAAAGATCCGAGTTCTTAAAAGAACATGGATTTGTAGACCAGATTGTAGAACGCCAGAAGATGCGGCAGACGCTGGGAAAAATCCTGAAAATGCATCAGACTGGAAATGAAAAAGTCGAAAAAGCAACAAAAGAATTTCAAAATAGAAAAACCAGATCAAAAACTCTGGAAGCCTGGGATCGTGTACAGATTTCCAGAAGAAATGACCGCCCGGTTGCAGGTCACTATATAGAAGCTTTGTTCCAGGATTTTGTAGAACTGCATGGAGATCGGTATTTTGCCGATGATCCAGCAATTGTCGGAGGAATCGCAACCTTTCACGGAAGAGCAGTGACAGTCATTGCCCAGGCGAAGGGACAGAATACAAAAGAGAATATCGGACACAATTTTGGTATGCCGTCACCGGAAGGCTACCGGAAGGCATTGCGTCTTATGAAGCAGGCAGAAAAATTCCACCGCCCGGTCATTTGCTTCGTAGATACGCCGGGAGCATTTTGTGGAATTTCCGCAGAAGAGCGCGGCCAGGGAGAGGCGATTGCAAGAAATCTGTATGAGATGTCAACGCTTAGGACCCCGATACTTAGTATTGTTATCGGAGAAGGAGGAAGCGGCGGTGCACTTGCAATGGCGGTTTCAGACCAGGTATGGATGCTGGAGAATTCCATTTATTCCATTCTTTCACCAGAAGGCTTTGCAAGCATTTTATGGAAGGACAGTACGAAAGCTGCGCAGGCTGCAAAAGTTATGCGTCTGACAGCAGCAGATTTAAAAGAAATGGGGATTGTAGAGAAGGTGTTTGCAGAACCAGAACATTTTACAGTAGAAACGATGAGCAATATTGCAGATGAACTGGAGAAAAATATCGAAGGGTATCTGGAAGAATATGCAAACAAAGACATCCAAGAATTAGTGGATTCCCGATATGAACGCTTCCGTCGGATGTAAGCAGGATCTGAAATATATAAGTGCAAAGTTGTCTGTAAAATGCAAGTGTCAGAGAATTCAGAAGGAATGCAGGAGCAGGTTGACTTCTTTGACAAAAAACGTCTATAATGAAAAGCAAGTAAAGGATGAAGGAGCAGTGCGAATGAGTGATGTATATGCAACAATTAACTATGTCCTGGTGAATCTGATCAATGAGATCTGGGAGGTAGAAGGTAAGGCAATTATTACGGATGAATTTAAAGATATTACCAACAATGATATGCACGTCATAGAGGCAATCGGACTTGGAGAGGGCAATAATATGTCTACCATTGCAAAGAAGCTGAATATTACAGTAGGATCACTTACAACTGCTGTGAATAGTCTGGTGAAAAAGGGTTATGTTGACCGGTTCCGCAGCAAAGAGGATCGACGGGTCGTATATGTGCGTCTTCTGGAAAAAGGGGAAAATGCATATCATCATCACGAAGATTATCATAAGCAGATGACACAGGCCATTGTGGACAAGTTAGATGAGAGCGAGATCCCGGTACTGTTAAAGACGCTGGACGCACTGACTGGATTCTTTACCGATTATACAAGAGAAAGCAAAGAAAAATCGTCAGACAGCATGGATAAAGAACAGACAAAAAATGACTGATGATGAGAGAACGTATAGAAGAGTGAGGCGTACAATATGATCCGAGGCGTGATATTTGACATGGATGGCACTTTGTTTGATACAGAGAGGCTGTATACGATTGCGTGGAAGCAAGTCGGAGAAGAAATGGGGTATTCCATTACGACAGAACTTCTGAATCAGTGCCGGGGAAAGACGGCAGCGATTATCAGGGGAATATTTGAAGATACATTTGGCAAAGAATTTCGTTATGAAGAAGCAAGACAGCGAAAAGATGAGATTTTTATGGAGATGCTTGCGCGGGACGGAGTTCCTAAAAAGAAGGGGCTTATGGAGCTCCTTTCCTATTTGGAAGAAAAGAAGATTCCGGCAGCAGTTGCAACTTCTACAAGACAATCGCGTGGAGAAAAAGTTCTTCAAATGTCAGGAATAGCGGAATATTTTGCAGCATTTATCTATGGAGACACGCAAAAAGCAAGTAAACCCAAACCGGATATTTTCTGGAATGCAGCAAAAGCAATCGGACGTGATCCGAAGGAGTGTCTGGTAGTTGAAGACAGTACACCGGGAGTCATGGCAGGAATCGCAGCCGGTGGAGAAACGATTTATATTCATGATATGGTAGATGTGCCGGAAGAGGTACTGGAACATGCATCAGCCAGTCTGGAGAATCTGGGTCAGATCATTGAGTGGATGGAAAATGTAAAATAGGGAGATGATTTTGTGAATAAAGAAATCGAAAAGTTGCAGGAAATCATTGATGACAGTGAAAATATTGTCTTTTTCGGAGGAGCAGGAGTATCTACAGAGAGCAATATTCCGGACTTTCGAAGTGCGGACGGTCTGTATCAGCAGAAATATAAGTATTCACCGGAGCAGATTGTCAGTCATACCTTCTTTATGCGCAATACAGAAGGATTTTATGAATTTTACAAAGAAAAGATGATGTTTTTAGATGCGAAGCCGAATGCCGCGCATAAAAAGCTGGCAGAACTTGAGCAGGCAGGAAAACTTAAAGCAATCATTACGCAGAATATTGACGGACTTCATCAGGCAGCAGGAAGTAAGAATGTATATGAGATCCATGGAAGCATTCATCGCAATTACTGTCAAAAATGCGGAAAATTCTACGATGCAGCATATGTAAAGAACAGCAAAGGAGTTCCACATTGTGAGTGTGGAGGAGTGATCAAGCCGGATGTCGTACTTTATGAGGAAAGTCTGGATGAAAATATGATTGACAAGAGTATCCGTGCAATCAGCCAGGCAGACACACTGATCATAGGGGGAACATCTCTGGTCGTTTATCCGGCAGCTGGATTTGTAGATTATTTTAGAGGAAAACATCTTGTCGTGATCAATAAGAGCGATACGGCAAAATCAGTTCGTGCAGAACTTACGATTGCCGCACCGATCGGGGAGGTATTGAGTCAGATTACAGTATGAGTACATTAAAAAAAGAGATCGTGATTCGTGTTGCAGCATTAGATGATGCAGAAGAATTGTTGGAGATTTATGCACCATATGTCAGGGAAACTGCAATTACATTTGAATATGAAGTTCCCTCCCCAGAGGAATTTCGTGAAAGAATTGCACATACACTTGAAAAATATCCATATCTGGTGGCAGAACATGATGGAAAAATCGTGGGGTATGCATATGTCAGTCCATTTAAGGAGCGCGCAGCTTATGCCTGGGCGGTGGAAACCTCCATATATGTAGATCAGAATTGTAAACGTATGGGAATAGGAAAAAAACTTCATAGTGCATTGGAACATTGTCTGAAAGAAATGGGAATTTTAAATATGGAAGCATGTATTGGATATCCCGAGGAAGACGATGAGTATCTGACAAAGAACAGTGCACAGTTTCATGAACATCTTGGCTATCGTATGATAGGAGAATTTGAAAAATGTGGATACAAGTTCCATCGCTGGTACAATATGATATGGATGGAGAAGATCATTGGAATTCATGAAGAAATTCAAACGTTTCCAAAGAAATTTGATGCGGACATGTTGAAGGACTAGAATACAGCAGACTTGGATGGTAAGGTGAAATATATGGAAAATGAGAAAAAGCAGTTAAGACTTTGGCAGGGATTACTGGTAATCATCCTGGCAGGTCTGGAAGTATTTGTGTTCAGTGACTTTCTGCCGCAATGGTTAGGAATGGGACGGTCTTTGATCGGAGAATTGATTTTACTGGGCATAGCAGTTGGAGCAGTGGCAGTGTTTGGCGGAAAATTCCGGTTGGTGTTTCCGATTCATAAGCCAAAGCTTACAGAGGTCATGGGGACGATACTGATTTACCTTGGTGCGAGTCAGGCAATTTCTGTTGTGACCATGATTGAAATGTATATTGCCCCGGAGATGGTTACTGAAACATCAATCGGATTAAGCAGTATGTTCACAAGTTCCTCCATGATAGTAGCAATTATAGTTGTTGGAATTGCACCGGCAATCTGTGAAGAAGCAGTGTTTCGTGGTGTATTTTTTAATTCTATTTGGAATCAGACACACGGAAAATGGATTCCAATTTTAGTTACAGCGGCAGTGTTTGGTCTGTTTCATGGAAGTATCATACGATTTTTTCCAACATTTCTCCTTGGAATTGTACTCGGATATCTTGTCTATGAGACGAACAACATGTTTTATAATGTGATGTTTCATGCGATCAATAATATCATTCCGGTACTGGTGCTTTATGGGATGCAGTTTTTGATGCAGCTGATGGCAAGAGCACTTGGAATGAATGGAAGTGGAATGTGGAACTTTGTAATGGATACAGCAACCAGCCAGGTTTCTCAGCTTTCACCGGCATTTATGGGAATTTATATGATAGATGGCGGCGTGGGACTGGCAATTTTGTATCTGGGCAATCACGTGTTACATCTTGGGCGGGAAGGTTATCCAAAAGAATTATTTCCAAAAGAAAAACGCAAACAACAGTTCATCTGGCTGGCCCTTGCCCTTGCCCTGGCTGTAACCGGAGGAATGATGATCGTAGCAGGTACGATACAAGGTCTGCATTTTTAAGAAAGATAAAGCGGCATTCTTGAATGGGGGGCTTTTCCCTCCAACATCATATAGTGTTAGTAATTAAAGTATAAGGAGGAAAGAAAGATGGTGGCAAATGTATTAGACAGATTCGAATTTCGATCTGTCAGGGCAAATGAAGCAGAGGAAATAGCAGAGATTGAGAAGATCTGTTTTCCTCCACACGAGGCATGTTCTAAAAAAGATATGTTTGAAAGGGTGGAACATGCACCGGAACTTTTTCTTGTTGCAGTAGACAAAGAGACTGGAACGATCGCAGGCTTTTTAAATGGACTGGCAACAGATGAAGAAGCATTTCGTGATGAGTTTTTCACAGATATTACCGTACATAATCCGGAAGGAAAGAATATTTTCCTTCTGGGGCTGGATGTCCGGCCAGAATACCGCAGGCAGGGTCTTGCAAGAGAAATCATGAACCAGTACGTAAAGCGTGAGCAGGCAAAAGGGCGTAAGATGCTGAAACTGACATGCCTTGAACAGAAAGTGGAAATGTATAAAAAAATGGGCTACAAAGACGAAGGTATCTCTGCTTCTGTATGGGGCGATGAAGAATGGCATGAGATGAGATACATCTTATAAATAGTAATATACGAGAGGAAATCTATGAAGACATATCAGATACAGCTTTTAAATTGCAACAATCACAATATTGAAATCTCAAAATATCTTCAGATTATGACAGAGATTCCGAAAGAAGATGCAGACCAGATTGTATCAAATGTCCCGGTTGTATTGTATGAGAATCTGGATGAGGAATGTACGGGATATTTTGAGACTGCATTAGACTATTATCAGGCAGAATATAAGATACTGCCGATGCCGGAAGAATGTACCATTCCGAAATTTCCGTCTAGACAGGTTATTGTACTTGGGCGTGTAGTTGATTATTTTGGTCAGAGAAGT
>ENA-OQNI01001283-OQNI01001283.1-human-gut-metagenome-genome-assembly--contig:-NODE-1283-length-16717-cov-6.207233_pt1 | contig 16717 bp, 17 predicted proteins | sample MGYA00242627_ERZ504876 | MGnify/ENA primary metagenome ERZ504876 (study PRJEB26092, sample SAMD00036386) | human gut metagenome | host: Homo sapiens | study: EMG produced TPA metagenomics assembly of... | reverse complement strand
AGTCGGTAAAGATTCTTTGTAAGATATTCATAAGTCTATTATGCAGGAAAAAGGAAGAAAAAGAAACCCCCTAACCCCTCAAGATTGAGGGGAAGGGGAGCTGAATAGGCGAAGCCTATTTTTTAATAATTTATAAAGAACATTCTCAGAAACTTCTTTAGAAGCCTTCTGGTTCTCCAATACAGCCTCTTTTAGTTCGGAACGAAGAATCGGTATACCTTTTGGTGCATCTATCGCCAATTTTACCCATTCTGGTCCTATATCGGAAACAGTAATTTTTATATCTTCACTAATACAAAGAGATTCACCCTTGCGGCGTTGCAAAATTAACATACTCAATCCTCCTTATGATGCTTGGCTGGAAATGGTTGCCGAAATTTATATTCTTCCTGTGGCAAGATGACTTGTTTTCCAACATGTGTTAATGCATTGACTACTAAAGGAGCTTTTAAATTTAATGTAGAAGCTTCCATAGTGTCCTTTAAAACAGCAATAACATAATATGAGAGGTCTGAATCAGGTATATCTCCAAAGAGCTTTAAATCTTCAGATAGCGGACTTGGAGAATAGTCTTCAAACAACTGGAATGGATTCATAAGTATGAATGACAGTTCTGGATCTTCCAGACTTTGTAGTGAAAGAACAGAATCATTATCAGAATCAAAAGGAATCGCAAGAAACTTTGTAAAAGATTCAAATCCAAAAAGTCCATTTGTAATCGTAATAATATCTTCTGTTTCATATGTTATTTCATCAAAATATTTTGTTTTTGCAATCAAAATAATACCTCCTGAAAAAAAGGTAAGGGCTATTAAGCCCTTACATCTATTGGTTCATAATTGGGATCAGCACTTGGCGGAACATACAGAGGACCTCCAATATATTCAATCAGAACATCCGGTTGCTGTGTAATAGAAAGCTGAATGTCTCCTGGTATAAATTTAAAATTACCTTGCTCCATTTTTAAATCAAAGTTCAATTTGTCCATTTCGTATCGAATGGTTAAGTCGGGCGCTTGATATTGAATATCTACAGGTGCATTTGGAATAAAACCAAGTTGAAAATCTCCCGTAGGCAATTGGCTTCTCTGACGGAAAATCTCATTCAAGACATCATCACCAATTTTTGCTTTTAACATCAATTGTCCTTCTCTCGCAAAGGTAGCAGAAGCGCTATAAGCCATTTCTTGTCCTTTCTGAGCAGCATTGCTAATGCTTTGTCTCAATGTGGGTGTAACACTGTTACGTGCTTCATAAGTATCAAGGTTCAATTTTACAGGTCGACTTTTAATGGTAAATTCTCCATCAGAGCGACTAATTTCCACCTGTGCATTAGAACGACTATACTCAAGTCGAGCATTGTTAATTTTTAGTTCATATTGAACTGGAACAGTGGTTATTTTTAGTAGTTGTTCCATAAATCCTCTCCCCCTTATCTAAGTTACCTCATAAAATCAATAAATGATGGTGACAAAATATTGGTTCCTACTTTTAAAGCTGCATTATATGCATATTGAGCCCAAGAAAACTGGGTAATAGCATCTGCCATATCGATATTAACGACATTATCAAGTTGAGTTGATAGACCAAGTTTATTATCTTCCAAGCGTTCCAAACTGTTTTCGAGAAAAGAACTTTTTGTTCCAAGTGTTGTAACCTGCTCTAAAACAGAGTTCCTTCCGTCTTCAAAAGAGTTTAAAAGTTTTTCATATTCTTCTTTATCAAATGGTTCTTTTTCCAAGCAATCTGCAATTTCACCAGCTAAAAGAACCATGTTTTTTGTAGTACCATTTGCATCCTGTCCATATCCAACAAGATTGAGACCAGGAAGACTTGTATTGAATGCACTGGAAGGATCAATGACGCCATTGTTTTCTGTAAGACCAAATCCAAGATCTACATAAGTAGTATCCTTTGCTAATTCATCCAATTTTGCTTTGTTGGCTGGGTCATTGACATCTAATCCACGATAAGTTAGAATTTGTTTTCCTGTTTTCGGGTCTGTAGAGAGCGCAAAAGGTGGATTTTTTCCATCTGAACCAGCAAAGACATATTTTCCCTCATAAGAAGAATTAAGGCTGAGAATTAAGCTTTCCTGAGCGCTTCTCCATGCATCGGCATAAGTCTTACGAATCTCTTCTGTGCCACTTGTACCGTTCAGTGCTTCCAAACCGTATTGCTTTGTCAAAGTTAATGCAAGATCACTGATCTGCATCGCAGCGCTTTCCTGAGAATCTAAAAAGGACTGAGCGTCTTTCGCACTGGAAATATTGTCAAGTGTCTTTACATACTTGCGCTCTAATACAGAAGAACGCAAAGCAGAAGCAGGATTTTCAGCTGCAGAAGAAAATTGACGACCAGTCATAACCTTATTTCTCGCAGTGTCCAAGGCTGACATAGAATTTGCGAGATTTGATTTGTAATTTCTTAAAATAGCATTTGTAGTAATTCGCATGTTATACCTCCTTAACGACCTACGACACCAGTTTTGTTAATTAATGTATCTAAGGCTTCATCTAACGTAGTCATGAGACGAGCAGCAGCACTATAGGATTGATTATAATGCATCAGATTCATACCCTCTTCATCAAGTTGAACTCCAGATACACCATCACGAGAATTTGCTGTCTGTTGTACAATTGAAATATGATTTGAGAGCAATGTTTTTGTTGATTTTAAATCAATAGCGAGTGTACTTTCAATATTTGCAAAACAATCATAGAAAGAACCATTGAAAAATTCAGTGTCATGCTCTCCGCCTTTGAAAGACTGAGAATCTTCTAAAGCTTTAATCATGGCGATGATATTTTCATTTGCCGTGGAACCGATATCGCCACCGACTTCATTCTTAGACGCAGTAATACCGTAAGAACCATTGGCCCATCCATCGGCAATTTTAATATTTTCTGCAGACCAATCTGCATTTGGATCAATTTTTTCAAAAAGAGGACGTGCCGTACCATCTGGAGCTTTATTCATTTCGTTAAATTTTTCGGCAAAGGTTTTTACAAGAGAGTTCAGGGAAGTCTCGTAATATCCAAGTCCTTTTATGGTTGATGCAGGTTTATCAAATTCACCAGACTTGTTCAGAATATCGAACATTCCTTTTAATGTTCCGTTTCCAAGCAAATCCTCCATTCCGGCAAACGAATTACCGGATGCATCAGTGATGGACAGAGAAGCAAGACCATCTGTAATACCTGTATCCAAGTGACCAAAATCACTGTCAGAGATCAAAGTATATTTGGAACCATCACTTGCCGTGAAATGTACATCAAGCACCTCCACGAATTGTCCAGGGCCAACCTCTTCGTCCCGATATTTTACTGTAATAGGAAGATAGCTTGCAAGCTGATCGATCAAGTCATTTCTCTGATCCTGAAGTTCTAGTGCAGGATTTCCTAAGATTTGACTGTTTTTAATTGATTTATTCAAACTTGCAATATTTTCTAAAATATCATTTACCCCAGCAACATCTGTGTTTGAAAGACTAGAGGAAATATCGTTGCGCACATCTTCTAAACGAGAAGAGTTTTCATGGAAAAGATTCAAGAGAATCTGCATGTTAGAGCGCACCATAGAGTCAAATTCTTGCTCGCCTACGTGTTCTGAAAGCTGAGTAAGAGCAGAAGAAATGTTCCGTAAAGCATCGCGAACTCCATCCTTTGTTGTTTCATCAAATACAGTTGCCAGCTGTTCAAGACCGGCGGCATGAGCATCGGTTGTTCCAAGCTTTGAAATTTGTGTACGGTACTGAGCGTCAAGATAAGGGTCGCGAAGTTGTGAAATACCAGTAATCTCAACACCATAGCCTACTTTTCCAGGGCTGTTGCTGTACATGCCATTATTCTGAAAATTGATGCTGGCAATATCCAAACGCTGTCTTGTATATCCAGTTGTATTAATATTTGCAATATTCTGTCCCACAACATCTAAAGCGCGCTGGCTTGCTGCCATAGCAAGCTGCGCAGTTGTGAAACCGCCAAATGTGGATCGTATCATAATAAATTCCTCCTAAAAATATCAAACAGAACGACTTGTAAAGTGTTTCGGGTTGCTTTGATCATCTCCGTCTGAAGTGTAAGTCTTAGCATTTGGCTGAGTTTCACTTAAAACGGAATTAATTACATGAAGATTCACTTCAATCAAATCTTTTGCACTATCACTCAGAGAGCGAAATGTCTGTACACGCTCTGAAAGTTGATTAAAAAGTGGTAAAAGAGAAGGAGAAAAATCAGGTCTTTTCTCGATAATTTGACGAAATGAAAGACCGCTACATCCGAGTTCTTCCAAAGACTTTTCACGTTGTAACTCTAAGCCACGCAGTTTTAGGACAGCAGCCTGTTCGTGATTCATGCAATTTTCAACAAAAGTAATCTGATTTTTATTAACTGCTTCAATTTTTTCCTCTTCGATTTGGATGAGATGATCAAACAAATCAATATATTCCTGTACTAGCTGGCAGAATGATTCAAAGTGTTCCAATTATAATCCCTCCCCGAGTAATAGAATGCGGGAGGCAATTGCCTGTGCATCTATTTGATAAGTGTGGTTCTGCACTTGAGATTTAATCTTTTCAAAATCTTTTTCAGAAGAAGAAACTTCATGTGAAAGCTGTTTAGAAAGGCTTTCCATAAAAGAAGATTCTTCAATCTGTTTTGGATCAGACTGAATTAACAGTTGATCAAAATTAGAAAATTCAGATTCAGACAAGGAAGCCAAAGATTTATGGGTTTCTTTTGACTGAATCTGCAAATCAGAATAATTTTTCTGTATATTATTTATAGAAATTTTCATATATTATCTCCTTTCAAAAGAAACGAAGCAATCCGCTTCCCCTTACTTAGTAAGAATATTATACTTTTATATCGGTTGAATGAACAAAAATATTAATGCATTTTACATATAATTATGGAAAAATTATTGTTTCAAATGGTTGAGGAGAACCGAAGCAATGTTTTTATAGGAAGATTGTATACACACAGCACCAATATTGTTCGCAACCATAGGCATTCCATATACAACAGAAGACGCTTTATCCTGACCAATAGTAAATGCACCTTTCTGTCTCATTTTTAAAAGTCCATCTGCACCATCACGCCCCATACCAGTTAAGATAATTCCCACTTTTCGAATAGAAACGTTATCCGCAATAGAAGAAAAAAGAACATCAACAGAAGGGCAATGTCCATTTACTTTCTCTCCATTTACACATTGGACCATATAGCCTTTTTGGGCAGGGACTACTTTCATCTGAAGTGAGCCAGGGGCAATCAATACCTGTCCCGGAAGAATAGGATCCCCGTGTTTGGCTTCTTTTACTTCGAGTTTGCAGAGGCGATTCAGACGCTGAGCATACATAGCAGTAAAACCTTCCGGCATATGCTGAGTCACAACAATCCCCGGCATCTCTTTGGGAAGTGCCTTTAGAATCTCCAAAGTAGTTTCTGTTCCACCAGTAGAGGCGCCGATGCCAATGATGGTTGAAGACAGGGTATTGTGAGAGAGTGTGCCGGAAGGAAGAGGCAGAATACACTCATTCGTCTTCTTCTGCGGAATCTTTACATGTGCCTGAGAAGCAATTACAATTTTAGATTGCAGAGATGAAAAAAAGGCATCCTTGGAATGTGCAAGAGCCATGTCTGGTTTGCGGATAAAATCAACTGCACCGTAAGAAAGAGCGTCGAATACACGAATATTGAGTGAAGAAACTAAAATGAACGGAATTGGATGTTCTGGAAGAAAATTCTTTAGAAAATCGATTCCGCTCATCCCTGGCATTTCCACATCAAGTGTTACGACATCTGGCTGTAATTTTAAAATCTTTTGACGGGCATCCGCTGCATTGATTGCATATCCGATAATCTGGATATTGGGGACAGTGAGAAAATATCGCATCAGCATTTGGCGAAAAACAAGCGAGTCGTCTACTATTAGCACTTTTATTGTTTTCATAAAATCAATCCTTTCACTTATTCTTTACGATAAATTGCAGGCTTAAGATAGCGATAGGCAATCTTCGATTTGTTCAGGCTTTCCGAATGACCAATAAGGAGATATCCACCTGGATTTGTTGCCTGATAAAAACGATTTACCAATGCATCTTTTGTAGGTTGATCAAAATAGATCATAACGTTACGACAAAAAATGACATCGAATTTTAAACGGAACTGGATTGGATCCATCAAGTTAAAAGTTCTAAAAATAACATTATCACGTATGGTAGGAGCAACTGTATAGAATCCAGCCTGACTTGTCGGACGAAAATATTTGTTTTTCCATCCAGCTGGCAGGTCTTTCAAGGAAGCTTCCTCATATGTAGCCGCAGCTGCCCGATTCAGCACATTCTGAGAAATATCCGTTGCAAGGACGCGAGTATCCCACCGTGAAGCCTGAGAACCGAGGTACTCTTTTAAAATCATAGAAATAGTATATGGCTCTTCACCAGAAGAGCATCCGGCACTCCAGATGCTCAATACACGGTTCTTTTTTGTCTTTAAAAGATACGGAAGAATAGTATCTGTGAAGAACTCAAAATGTTCTTTTTCACGCATAAAATAAGTATAATTTGTAGTCAGTTTGTTCAACATCAGTTCAATATCTTCCGGTTTTTGATTCGTGATCAGGTGGTCAATATAATGCTGGAAATCAGGAAACCCCATAGAAACAATTGAGTTGGAGAGACGCCCCATAATCAACTGTTTCTTTTTCGACAGGTCAATTCCATAGTTTTGTTGAACAAAACGAACCAATCGTTGGAAATCATTTTCGTTAATTGTTAGCATATCAATTCTCCTTTATCGCACCTAGTAAGCATTGACAAGCTGTTCACAGTCTAAAAATAAAAGGACAGAACGCTCATCCAAAGAAACCATACCATTGATTAATTCCTGATGATCTTCAATCGGCATAGAAGAAATCAGAGATTTGTCAATATCGATGACTTGCTGTACCATATCTACAACGATACCGATAAGAACAGAGTCGATATTCAACACGATGATACAAGTATGATTCGTATAGGCAATTGCTTCTTTGCCCATGCGAAGACGGATATCAATAATAGGAATGATCTGTCCGCGAAGATTGATAATACCTTTCACATAATCTGGAACTAATGGAAGCACAGTAATGCTGTGGTTTGTGATAATCTCTGTTACATAATCTGTGCTGATTCCAATTGTAAGTCCGTCAGAGGTAAAAGTAAGAAAACGTTCTGTAGATATAGGAGCCTCAGCAGCGACAACTTCTTCTGTATTTATTTCATTTGTATCAATTGACATATTAAAACCTCCATTTTTTAGTAATGATTCTTGGATGCAGTGTAAAGATTCAGAATATCAAGAATAATACTGATATTGCCATCACCAAGGATCGTACAACCACTGATTCCGGAATCCTTAATATTAAAATAGCTGAGGAAAGCAGGAAGCGGTTTTACAACGACTTGCTGTTCGCCAAGCAATTCATCTACAAACAGGCAGTAAGATTTGTCACTTGCCTCTACCCAGATGAGAATTCCGTCTTCAATCTCGGTCACATCTGTTTCGATATTGTAAAGACTATGAACGCGTACGATTGGATAAAATTCATCCATACATTTAATGATTTCATTGCCGTTTGCATCCAAAATAACATCTTCTTTGGCTGCTTTAAAAGACTGTCTTATATTCGCAATTGGTATCGTGAACATAGAATTTCCAACAGAAATCTCCATGCCATCCACAATTGCCATCGTAAGAGGAATCTTAAGTGTAGTACAACTTCCCTGTCCCAATTCACTTGTAATAGAAATAATACCCCCTACAGACTCAACATTCTTTTTCACAACATCCATTCCAACTCCACGACCGGAAAATTCGGTTACAGATTCGTTCGTAGAGAAACCAGGAACCATAAGGAGAGACAGAATCTCTTTTTGTGAGTACTCAGAGGCAGGCTTAGTCAGAATTCCATTCTTTTCGGCTTTTGCCAAGATCTTATCAGGATCCATTCCACGTCCATCATCGCTGACAGAAATGATTACCTCACTTCCCGTATGGGTTGCAGATAAGATGATTTCTGCCTCAGCAGGCTTTCCGGCCGCAATACGCTCTTCCACAGTAGGCTCAATTCCGTGATCCATAGAATTACGTACAATGTGCATGATTGGATCGCTGATGCTGTCCACAATAGTCTTATCCACTTCTGTATTCTCACCTTCAATTGTGAGACGAACATCTTTTCCTAATTTTTTCTTCATATCACGGACGATACGATTCATCTTCTGAAACGTGCCTGAAAGTGGAACCATGCGCAGTGACATTGCGATATCCTGCAGATCATCTGTAAGCTTACGAAGCTGACGGGTTGATTTTAAAAAGCTGTCAAGTTTGAGGTTCTGAATCTCAGGTGAAGAAGTTACCATAGATTCCGTAATTACAATCTCTCCGACAATGGCCATCAGGCTGTCAAGCTTTGATAGGTTGACGCTGATCAGACTTTGTTTGGCATGCGATGTAGAAGCAGAGGACGAAGATTTGTTAGCAGAAGCAGACGAAGGCTCCGATTGTTGTACAGGAACACTTGCGCTGTCTGCGTCCTTTGCAGGCGCAGGAGAAGAAACATTGTCAGCGGAGTTGTCTACCATGTTACTGATCACTTCGTATGTCTCGATGCTTGCCTGTTCTTTTAGTAAACTGATTGCACTATCGACATCCTTTTGTGAAGACAGTGCAAGAAAGAATCCATTTTCAACGATTGATTCTGCAGTGTCCGGATTCGTCTCCACATCTTTTGGAAAAAACTCAAAAGCAAGATCAGAATCCTGAAGGGCAGATACAATCATAAACGCCCTTAAATTCTCCATTCCACATCCATGTTCAAAATGAATTTTGATAAAAAATGGAGCGTCAGATTTTGGACATCCGGAGATACCTGAATTAGCTGCCGGAGCAGACGGAATAGACGAATCTGACTTTTGGACTTTTTCAGAATTGCTGATTTTTTCTAAAAAACTATTAATATCTGTTATTATATGGTCGATATTAGAACTAAGTGGTTCATTATTTTCTAGTTTCTCTACTTCATCTCGAAGAGCATCTGTAGATTGGAACATCAGATTAAATAAATCACTTTTGTGTTCATGGCTTAGAGAATCTAATCCATTTTCACGAATGTAGAAGAATAAATCTTCAATATGATGGGCAATCTCCATTAAAGTGGAAAATTCCATCATTGCAGAAGAGCCCTTGATCGTATGCATGATACGAAAGATTTCATTCACATCATTTGTAGTAAAGTCTTCATTTTTTTCTGCTTCTATCAAGAGTTCATCTAATTGTTCTAACAGGGAATGTGTTTCGTAAAGATATACTTCAAGCATATTATCCATAATATAGCACCGCCTTATCTAAATGTTTAATACAATATTAGTATCGACCATTAGACAGAAAAGGATAAGAGAAAATTATAGAGTAGGTAAAAAAATGTCAAATATTTTAAAAGTTACAACACCGGCACTCGGGTACGAGAATGCTGTCAATAAACAGAATATTAATCAGCCTGAGAATTTAGGGATACAAGCTCCTGTGAGAGCAGATAATGCTGCAGGAGCCGGGAATAAGGAAGAATTTTCAGGGATGAAAGACGGTTCTGGAATCTATCAGGAATCGAATTTTGCTAACTTTATCCGCACACTTCAAGAAGTTCCCAAATTGAGAGAGATTATGGGGAAACTGATGTTTGGGGGAATGGAGCACCTTGTGGAGTCAGGGGTACGTGCACAGACTGCACAGGATATTTCCACTATGCTTCAGCTTTTGAACATGAGTTCGGCAGAAGCGGCAGAGTTTTTAAAAAAGCAGACAGATGGAGCGAATCGGCTGCATGGACCACTATTTGATCTGCTCAGACAGGTTATGAGTGAATCTACAACAGTGGAGCTGAAATTTGCTATTTTAGAATTTTTGAAAAAATACAATGATATGTCTTCGGGAACACATATCATGAATAATATTCAGTCAGAACTAAAGGAGATTCAAAAGTATATGTTCCGTCAGGAGAGGGAACAGCTTGATATGCTTATGAAGCAATTAAAGCCTCATACGATGAAAGACAGTGAGGCGAATACAGAGCTATTGAAAGGTCGGATTATTCCATTCCTTGGGAAATATATATCAGACACAGGGAATATGGGAAAGATCAGAGATATTATCAATCTTTTGACGTATAACACATCCCGATATGAAAATGGTGCGTTGGATTCCGTGATGCAAGCGTTTAAAAAATTAGAAGAATTTCCAGCTTTCCAAAAGAGATTTGGGGGGATGACGAGCGAAGAGGTTGCAAAGCTGTTTGAGCGCGTCAATTTCGACAAAGCAGCGGGAAGAGAGGAATGGTCGGATAAGTTTTTGGAAATTATGCGTGCCGGAGTGCGAGGAGAGGCGGGGACTCAGGTGAGAGAGACATTCTTGAATCTGCTCAACAGCACTCTTGTAAATGAAAGTGTATATATGCCACTTTTGCATCTTGCAATTCCGCTTATTATAGAAGGCGTACCTATTTTCTCAGAGATGTGGATTGATCCGGATGAAGAGAGTGATGAGGAGAATGCGGCAGGCGGAAAAGGAGTTAAGATATTACTGAAATTCGATATGAAAGAAGTTGGATTTTTTGACATACTGATGTATTATCAAAACAACAAGATGAGCATGGTGATGCATTATCCGGATACGCTTCCAGTCAAGGGAGAAGAGATTCGCAAGGGAATATCGGGTATACTGAAGAAAAACGGTATGGAAGTAGAATACTTGGCGGTGGAAGAGGGCAAAGAGTCTATTCCTGTGTCAAAGGCTTTTCCGAAAATATATGAAAGGAGAAACTCAGTCAATGTCACAATATAAAGATTTGATGGCGAAAAAGGCAGTTGCCCTTCGCTATGATGAAAATAAAGAAGCGTCACCGGTGATCGTGGCGTCTGGACTTGGGTATGTTGCTGAAAAGATTGTGGAGATTGCAAATGACAATGAGATACCAGTCTATGAAGATAATTCTTTGGCGACTGTATTGACACAGTTAGAGCTTGGAACCGAGATACCGGAAGAATTGTATCAGGCAATTGTAGATATCTATGTGTATTTTTTGAAATTTTCACCGAGTATGGAGAAAGAAGAGGAAGAAAAGGAAGAAGAACTAGAAGAGTAAAGCATTGATTTTATATATAAGAAGCAATAGCCTTATAAAAGGAAATCAGGAGTGTCGAGGAGATGTGCCTGAATAGAAAGAACCTAGAAATCTTTAAGAATAAAAGATTCTAGGTTCTTTTATTATCAGCAAGACTTTAATAAGACAGCCATGTGAGCGAGTGTATTACTGGAATTTTTCTGAAACTCATTGACAAAAGTTTTAGTTATTTCACTGCTATGAGCCCAACGTCTAAGAAGCGGAACACATAATGCAATCAATTCACTGTGAGAGTGAATATCTTCTGAGCAGACCGTCAAGACAAATTTTAAGCTGCTGTATATCCAGCAAAGGTATATGTAATTCTCCCAAATGCTTCCCATTAAATCTTCCGAAAATGGAAGATTTCGATATGTAAATATAGACAGGAGAAGATTTTCCATAAAATAAGGTCTGTCTGCCATCACACATACGAAATTCTCTTTTCGTTTTTCATAATCAGCAAAAGATGCTGCCGAAACCTTTAGGGTAGTGTTATCCGTCTCATAGGAAATGTGTAAAACATTCTTTACGTGTTCCATAACTTTCTGATAGGAAGATGTAATTCCTTCCGGTTCGTTGTCAGCCATAAGGAAATTGTTGAATACAGCAGACAGATTCGGAGAAAAAGACGGAAGTAATGTGCTGATATCCTCTAATTCTGACAGACAAGAAAGATAGTTTTCTACGCATACCGGAATGGCGTCCCATTGTCCGCTTACTCCTACTTGAATTATTTTTTCCAGCCCAATACCAAGCAAAATCATTCTGTCTTCCAGAGAAGTCTCCTGAGCTTGCAAAATCAGAATACACATACTGTAAATGTCTTGAAAGTATGTGGCATATGGATAGATGTCTTTTGGATAAACCTGTTGTATCGGAATGCTTTTGGGAAATGTATTTCCGATATAATCTTCCCGAACCGAAAAAGTAAGGCTTCTGTCTGTTGGCAGCATTTCTAAGACTTTTTCACATGCCGGAGAAATCGCGGCACAGATGAGACCATAATTTTCGAATAATTTTCGCGGAAACCAACTGCAGGTATTTGGAAGTATTCCTTCTCCAAAATGACACTGGAGGCTGCACAGTTTCTGTTGGTTTAGAAACAGGCAATTTTTGTCTTGGTCTAAAATAATCTTCATATAAGAATTGCTGTTTCTTTGAGAAGGAGGCATTTTTTCAAAGTATGTTCGAGTGTCAAACATTTCTTCGTCTCGTATGCTGTTTTGAATCTTTCGGTATTCCTCTTTGGATAAGGTGATCGCCCAACCTGCACAGCATGTCTGTCTACAGCTTGAACTTTTACAGGAAAAGTTATCATAATATTCAGGTTTGAAAACAAGTGCTTTTTTCATTTTGTTTCTCCTAGCATTTTATTGAAAAAGCAGGTGGGATACTCCCGCCTGCTTTCTATAATTGTAATTTTTGTTATTACTGTAATAACTGAAGAACTCCCTGTGGAATCTGGTTAGCCTGTGCAAGCATAGCCTGTGAAGACTGTACAAGAATGTTATTCTTTGTATAAGCCATCATTTCGTTAGCCATGTCTACGTCACGGATACGGCTTTCTGCTGCTGTCATGTTCTCAGCTGTTACACTTAAGTTGTTGATTGTGTGTTCCAGACGGTTCTGGATCGCACCTAAATCACCACGAGTAGAGGATACTGAATTGATTGCTGATTTAATCTTATCAACTGCTGCTTTTGCTCCTGCCTGTGTGCTGATATCAACATCGGAGATTCCAAGTGCATCTACATGCATATCGCCAACAGAAACTTCCATCTGGTTGAAATCTGCGGAAGTATCACCGATCTGAAGTGTCAGCGAAGTGCCATTCTTTGTTGCAGAGAAAACGATATCTTTATTATTATATTCAGCTTTGATTCCGGCACTTTCTAATGCTTTGTTCAGGTTCGCCAATGTTGCAGCTGCGTCTGCTCCTACGATAACACCAACTGCTCCATCAGATACTTTAGCATTTGCATCTCTTACAAACTCATATGTTTTTCCGTTTAAAGTGAATTTGTCACCAGCCTTAATATCGGCATTTGCACCCTGTGTCTGAATTTTTGCATTTGTTCCGTCGACGCGTCCACCTTCGTCAACGTTTGAGTTTGCAGCTGTAGTCTTGACATCAGTGATAGCTGCTCCACCTGCTCCAGTTACCTTAGATGTAAATTCAACCTTATCATTATTCAATTTAATATCAAATACAGACGACAGTTCTGAATCTTTGATCGCATTGTAGATGTTTTCAGCAACTTTATTCTGGTTTGTATCATCATTATACTTAACCTCTAAAGAATGAGACGCACCTTCTGCATCTTTGTATTCAATCGTCAATGTCTGCTCGTTAGTATTAGCGCCAGCTTTAGCCACGATTTCAGAAGTCGCACCTGTTGCGGCAATAGTTTTAGTACCAGCGCTACCTGCTACTGCCACATCTGTAAGATTCAGTTTTGTTGTAGACAAAGAACCGTCTAACAAGTTGATTCCGTTGAAGTTTGTGGAATCTGCGATACGGTTGATCTCGTCTTTCAGAGATTTAATCTCTTTCTGTAGGTTTGCACGGTCTACTGCATTGTCATATGTACCGTTTGCTGACTGATCAGCTAACTCTACCATACGGTTTAACATCGAGTGAACTTCTGTTAAAGCACCTTCTGCTGTCTGAACTAATGAAACACCATCTTGTGCGTTTTTCTGAGCTGTGTTTAATCCTGTAATCTGAGCTCTCATTTTTTCAGAGATAGCAAGTCCAGCCGCGTCATCACCTGCACGGTTAATTCTGTATCCTGAAGATAACTTCTCTAAATTTTTAGAAACAGCGCTGTTGTTTCCAGTTAAGTTTCTGTAAGAATTTAATGCTGCAATGTTGTGTTGAATTCTCATAGTATTTCCTCCTTGAAATAAATTGTTATGGGGAATTCCATTTCCCCTGTTAAAGTGATTTGCTAAACTCAGAAAGTGTGATTAAAACTGCCGGCACTTGTCTTAACTCGTACACTTTTCTGGACTTTATAAAATCACTGTTCAATTATATTATCGTAGACAAATTAAAAAACTTAAGTACATTTTTTATTATTTTGTTTTTTATATTCTGAAATTCTCACATATAGTGTACTTCTGCTGAGTTTACATAAATTAGCAAATTCCTTAATAGTAATTGTTTTCTCATGCCATTGCTCATAAAGTTCTGGAAAATTCTCTGGAAGAGGAATTCTCGGTTTGCCAAATCGAACGCCTCTTATTTGAGCAGCGGCGATTCCTTCTGCCTGTCGTTGCCGAATACTTTCTCTTTCATTTTCCGCCACAAAAGATAATAATTGCAGCACAATATCGCTGATAAATGTCCCTAGCAAATCTTTTGTTTTACTCGTATCCAGTAGTGGCATATCTTGAATAATGATATCTGCACCTTTTACTTTTGTAATAATTCTCCATTGCTCCATAATTTCCTCATAATTGCGCCCTAAGCGATCAATACTTTTTGTGATTAATATATCCCCCTCTTTCAATTTCCGTACCAAACGCTTATATGCTGGTCTTTCAAAATCTTTTCCGCTTTGCCGATCAATGTAGATTTGCTTTTGGGGAATCCCAATATTTGTAAGCGCCAATAGCTGGCGCTCTATATTTTGATCCTTTGATGATACACGAACATAACCGTAAATATTTTTTGACATGTTGTATTCCTCCTGACTGTTTTTCAAATAAAATTTGGTTATTCCAATTTCCAGAAAAGTGTACTTTTCAGGACAACAGCCGGCAGTCTTGGTTCCTTTTCCAGATTTTCATAAAATCATTGTGTCAAATGGGAAAAGGAATTCCCAATTATAATTTTATTTCAAGGAGGAAATACTATGAGAATTCAACACAACATTGCAGCATTAAATTCTTACAGAAATTTAACTGGAAACAACAACGCTGTTTCTAAAAACTTAGAGAAATTATCTTCTGGTTACAGAATCAACCGTGCTGGTGACGATGCGGCTGGACTTGCTATTTCTGAAAAAATGAGAGCTCAGATTACAGGATTAAACACAGCTCAGAAAAACGCTCAGGACGGTGTTTCATTAGTTCAGACTGCAGAAGGTGCAATGACAGAAGTTCACTCTATGTTAAACCGTATGGTAGAATTAGCTGACCAGTCTGCAAACGGTACATATGACAACGCAGTAGACCGTGCAAACTTGCAGAAAGAGATTACTTCTTTAAAATCAGAAATCGACCGTATTGCAGATTCTACAAACTTCAACGGAATTAATCTTTTGGATGGAAGTTTATCCACAAATACAGTTACGACACTCACCGGAGCAGTAAACACCACTGATAAAAAAGCAGGCGTTGATCTCACTTTTGATTTTGCCGAGCAATTTAAAGATGGAGATTTCAAGGTAACATTGGCTCATGGGAATACAGGTGACAAGGCTGAAATTTCAAACAATGGTACGGAAATAACACTTACACTTGATGCAACCAAAGATTATACAGTTGATGATATTAAAAAGCTCTTAAGTACAGCAACTATCGCGACAGGTGGTACTTTAACAGCTGAAGAGAAAGCAACATTAACAAACTTAGTAAAAAATGCTAATGTTTCAGGAAGCGGAATTACCGGAGTAACAGGGGGAAATAATTTTGCTAAAACAACTGCTAACGGTGCAAAACCAAACGCAAATGGTAAAGCATTAACTCTTCAGATTGGTGATACTTCTGCTGACTTCAATCAGATGAGTGTATCTGTTAGAGATATGCATACAAAAGCACTTGGCATTGATGGAATTGATCTCAGCACTCAGGAAGGTGCGAAGGCAGCTGTTGATAAGATTAAAGCAGCTATCAACTCTGTATCTTCTACTCGTGGTGATTTGGGTGCAATCCAGAACCGTCTGGAACACACAATCAACAACTTAAGTGTAACAGCTGAGAACATGACAGCTGCGGAAAGTCGTATCCGTGACGTAGACATGGCTAACGAAATGATGGCTTATACAAAGAATAACATTCTTGTACAGTCTTCTCAGGCTATGCTTGCCCAGGCTAATCAAATCCCGCAGGGAGTTCTTCAGTTATTACAGTAATGCACAATAAGCAAACAAACTAAACAATAAATCATAACAGGAAAAGGAATTCCTGTTGTTAATTTCAAGGAGGAAATACTATGAGAATTCAACATAATATCGCAGCTTTAAATTCATATAGAAACTTAACTGGAAACAACAACGCTGTTTCTAAAAACTTAGAGAAATTATCTTCTGGATACAGAATCAACCGTGCAGGCGATGACGCTGCCGGACTTGCTATCTCTGAAAAAATGAGAGCTCAGATTACAGGATTAAACACAGCTCAGAAAAATGCTCAGGATGGTGTATCTTTAGTTCAAACAGCAGAAGGTGCAATGACAGAAGTTCACTCTATGTTAAACCGTATGGTAGAATTAGCTGACCAGTCTGCAAACGGTACATATGACAACGCAGTAGACCGTGCAAACTTGCAGAAAGAGATTACTTCTT
>ENA-OQNI01001255-OQNI01001255.1-human-gut-metagenome-genome-assembly--contig:-NODE-1255-length-17058-cov-11.653535_pt1 | contig 17058 bp, 10 predicted proteins | sample MGYA00242627_ERZ504876 | MGnify/ENA primary metagenome ERZ504876 (study PRJEB26092, sample SAMD00036386) | human gut metagenome | host: Homo sapiens | study: EMG produced TPA metagenomics assembly of... | reverse complement strand
TTGCTACCAGTGGTGCACCAGCATTTGAAAATTCAATTCGATTTTTAAACACTTCTACCATCGGATTTGTACCTCTTTGCTGCAGATCCTGATGTATCATAGCATTTGCCAACAACTCACGGATAGCGATTTCCGGGAAACTGACAACAGATTTCCTTGTAGTTTCTACAATTACCTCTTCCTGTGGAATAATCGTCATAATATACTGCACGATTTCTTCATGCGAAAATGCATAACCTGCGCAGAATTCTTTTTCTCTGATAGCCTCCAACCTAGAGTTTTCCTTATACCAAATCACTCTTACAGTTCTTCTATGCAAAGATTCAAATTTTTTCAAATCCTTTGCTATCATCAATGCACCCATATTCGTGATATCCCATGTACCGGCATCATTTTTCTTAATAAATTTTTCATGTTGCAGGTCTTCTAGTACTTTATCTCGATTTCTTGGAATCGGCATTTCAAGTTTATCATAATATTTAGAATAATCTAATAAAGACACCATCTCATCTTCATCTAAGTTTCCTATTGCAATTCGAAGTTCATATGGTGTAGAATCGAATGTTCTCCATAATTCTCCTTCTTTATCAGGATACTCTTTTAAATTCTTTTTGTTCGTTCCAATTCTTATAAATTCCCCACCAGCGAACTGTACCGGCTGTTTTTCCGCACAAGGAATCTCCATCAGCACAACCATTCCTTCATCCATCGGAACCTCAAAAAATCGGAAATTAATTCTTGGTGAAAGCATTCTGGAAAGCCATGCTTCCAATTCCTCATTTCCCTTTTTCATTTTACGATACCGAAATTCAGTTCCAACAATTTTATGTGTTGTGTCATCCACGCCCCAAACTAAATATGCTTTCGGTCGTTCGCACAACGCAGCTGAATTACTGAGAGCAGAAATATATTCGCCAATCATCTGCGGTTGCTTGTTATTACATTTAAATTCTACCCACTCCGTCTCGTCTGGAAGCTTTGCAAGCTCCCGAACAAGACTCTGCAGATACTCTACTGATCGTATTGCCATAACATCGCCCCTTTTTTACTTTATTATTTGAATAATCTTTTTATATAATCATCTTATCTAAATTACCTATAAGTTTTCATATGTCCATAATTCTTCTGAAAATCTACCACATGTTTTAATTCCTTTTGTATCAGGCATAGCCAACATAATTAATCTTCTCGGTCTTGTCATTGCAACATATGCTAATCGCATTAATTCTTGTTCTAGTTCCCCCTCCATTAAAAGTTTAGGAGTAATTGTACTTCCTGTTCGACTTTTTACATGTAACAACACAGCCTCATAAGATTCTCCTTTGACACCATGAATTGAAGATCTAGTATACTTCTCCTCATTTTTCTTCTCAAAAAATTTTTTCAACGATATTTTTTTGAAATCCGGTGATTTGTTATCATTACGTTTTATTTTAAATGTATCTTTTATCTCTTTGTCAGGCGATATTTTATACTCACAATTTTTACAGACATCTACAAAAATTGTAGAAAATTCTTTTACCCATTCTGCGATTTCCATATCTACATCAGGTATATTAATCAAAATGTTGATAATAAAATCTTTCCAACTTTCTTCGGTAGTATGCTCTCGTATTTTCTGTTGCATCATGTATTTGTCTGTATCCTCATTAAAAATCATACAATATGTTGCTTTTTCTGTATTCTCATATGCTTTTTTTCTCGATCCATACTTCCATTCATATGCAGCATTGGCATATAGTTCTATCTCTGCACTTTTCCACAATCCCTTAATATCTGTATCAGAATATATTCTTCCTCTCGTTAAAACAGCAACATTTTTAGGCGATATCCCAATCTGCATTTCCATACATTTTTTGATAAAATACTCAATAGTATCGTTTTCTGAATTATTCTTTGTTAGCAAAAGAATGGGTTTTTTTACTTCATCCTTCCAATATCCTATTGCATTATTACTCTTTGTCCCTCTTAAGCTAGCAGAAAAATAGGATGTAACATTACAGATATTTTGTGAACTTCTAAAATTCCCAGTCAATTCTATTGTCTGCCAACTTGTATCTTCTACTTTTTGTAAAAAACACTCCGGACTAGCATTTCTCCATTCATATATTGACTGATCTGCATCTCCCACCAAAAACATTGATTTTACCCCAGACTTACTTAGTAGATCAAAAACTGCCATTTGATTCACTGACGTATCCTGTGCTTCATCTATAATAATTACTGGGAATCTTTCTGCTATAGCAGATGCAACCATAGGATATTTTTTTAGTAATTGATATGCAAATAATGCAGTTTCATTTTGAAAGATAATCCCCTTATCCTGCAACATTTTCTTATATTGTTGACATGGTAGCGATCTGGCATTTCTTTTTTCACACTTGACCGGTTCATTTCCCTTATAAAACTTCTTATCAATGCCATAATAAAATTGTTCTATGTTATCTATGCAGCCTTTACTATGGCACTCTTTTCTCCAAAAGCCATATGGCATTTTCCATGTATCAGTAATTGTGATCCTTGGACGTACATTGCTAACTGTATCAAGATGTCCATACCGTAACACAATAAACTCATCAATAAAACTATCTACTGTTCCTATAAAATGCGGATATCCTAGTTCACCCAAACTGCCATGAATTGTTTGTGCTTTTTCTTGTATCTCATTACTTGCCACATTCGTAAATGACAGTACTGCCACACCGCTATGATAATCTTTCCAATTGTCTATATAAGACAATAATTTATGTGCAACCGAATAAGTTTTTCCACTTCCAGGACATGCTTTTACAACAACTTTTCCCTCAGCTGTTAAAAATTTTTTCTGTTCCTCCGTCAATTGTTCTTTCATAACTTTTTCTCCGTTACACTATAAATCGCATCTTTCAAGTACTCTGGAATAATAAATTCCTTTTCAATTGTTTCTTTATTATCCTTTTGTTTTTTCTGGTCACTAATAACTTGACTTATATATTGGGCAACTGTACCTTTACATTTATCCCTGGTTCTTATAAACAACCACACACACGCTGCTTTTTCACTCAATTCAGATAAAGTTGCAATCTTTTCTTCTAATTTAGGTCCGAGATCTACGTAACAATTTTTAATAGCTTCTACCATATGATAAATATTATTTTCACTACAGCATAATGCATACTCTAATGTTTTATAAGCAGAAAATATATTAATTTCTGTTCCTGAACACAATGTTTCTAATTCCTTATATCTATCTGATGGCTGTCCATTTTCTAAATTTGCAACGATTTCCGAACTAACATTATCAAAATCAAAATCTTTACTAATGTAGTCTTTTTCATTCTTTTTAGAACATCTATCATCATCGGTAATAATAGAAACTTTTTTAAAACAAGTCTTCACTTGTTCTGATGAAAAAAGATTAACAAAAGGCTTAAATGCAACACTATCCACGTTGACTAACTCTACCGCATATTTCTCCAACGGTCTATCTAAAGCTTTTGCCATTTCTGGAATTAAAATTGCTTCGCTAATTCCCTCTACAAATAAAATTCCCCTTGCAAAAAACATCTGAGATTTCGTAACATCCAAATATCTCTGTAAATATTTTTTATTGTCCTCATTTAACTTTGCTTCTGAAAAAGGCAGACAGAATTTTTCGTGTCCACATTCATATATTAAATTAATATTTTCTATATCAATTTTAGATGCTAATGTTGGAGAATGCGATGTATAAATAATCTGAATATTACTGTCATTTCTATTTGCATCTTCTAAAAAACTATGAACTAGCTCCTGTAACTGTGGATGTAAATGAGCTTCTGGTTCTTCAATCAACAAAAGATTATGATAAATTCCACCTTTTTCAATTGCCATATCTCCAAGCACAGCAGACATAAATAATAGATTATTATATCCCAAACCATTTTGATACAATTCAAAAGAACTATTGGCAAGTTCTTTAATCCTACTGCTTACTTCAGCATCAATATCCATCTGGTCTTCTAAAATAGAGCTTTCAAAATATATTCCCCTAGTATCTGCCTGCATTTTTTTAATTTCTTTATGATTTTGATAATATTCCGTAGCTTTTTCATACACAGAATCTGATTTATTTATCAATAACCACTTTGGCTTAAGCCATGCACGTAATGAAGACGCAATTGAATCAAACCTCGGTTCTACCAATCCAATATCGATCTGTTGATTTAAAAATTCTTGTTCAATCTTCGCAAGATTTTTATTTATAGTGGTCTTTGTCTTTATCAATTGATCTTTTTCCAAAAGACTATTATTCGCATCTGTCAAAATCTGTACTAATTCTTTTCTAATTTCCTCTTCTGGAACCATATTTCTAAGTAGTTGTGCCAGTTTGCTGTTTTTAGAAGGTTTCATCTCGTTTTCCGAATCACGTAATGCACCAAGAAAAACTACATCTGTTGCTTCGAATGTATCTGTAGTTAAAGAATTCCCTTCCGTTCCAAATCCCCAATAAACAGATCGTACCTTTTCCATTCCACTAGGAGCAATATATTTTTCGAATTTGATATGAAAATCTCCCCCCTTTCCACTTTCGCTCTGCGGATTCCAAATTTCAACTAATCTCTTTGGAACATCTTCCAGAAATACATCAAATTGGGCATAATCAGCCGTTGTTCCGTCTTCATTAACATGAAAATCTGATTTTGAAAAAAATATATCTTTTTTGTATGTTACTGTGGAATAAGCAATTCTGATTGCATCTATCACTGAAGATTTTCCAGAATTATTTTCACCAATAATTGCATTTACACCTTGGTTAAATATTAATGATACTCCTTCTTCATCAAAAACTCTAAAATTTTTAATATCTAATCTTTTTAAATACATACATTTCCTCCTCCCTTAGTTTCTTAACATATTCTAATTCTTATTCCCCATATTTAACCGGTTCTTCCGCTACCATTTGCACTTGCTCGTCTCTCTCAATTTTCCTGTAATCCACGGTCTTTTTAGAACGCATTTCCCTGTAAATCACTCCCGCCAGTGCACTCATTACAGCATCATACTTACTTTTGTCCTCAAATAGAGAACCATAGCTGTCCTGTGCTTCCATATAACTTTCCATTGCTGCATTTCCAAAAGCTGAAGGGAAAATACTTTCCGTAAAAATTCTTGGATCTGAAGTACGTGCAGAACTTGCCAGTTTATCATCGGCAATCAGTTTATCGTGTAACGCACCAAGCATCACCCGATCTCCATCTGTGAACTGTCCTTTATACTTCTCATTAATCTTATCCAAGATTTCATCCAATGTGCTTTTCTGTCGGATCCCCTGTGCCCCCTTCTTTTTAGATGGAACATACTGCCCGTCAACTTTTTCCAATTTTATTGCACCCTCAAAAGTCTTCTGCAATTTATAGTATTCCAGTTTCAGCTTTCCATCTAAATCAATTGGTTCTTCTTTTTCTTCCGGCAAAAGTCCAATTAAATAGCTAAGGAAAAGATATTCCTTGTGCATATCAGCGTCAAACATACGAACTACTTGTGTTATATAACTATACCATCGTAATAATTTTCTTACCTGCCTTCTAAACTGATAACGTTCTTCTGGGTTTTTCAAATTATATCTGTCTGCTACCGGTTTTAATACACTTGTCATTTTTCCCATCGCAGTTGCATCCTGCTTACCAGGATGATTCCATATATCAATAAATGCCTTGATATCATTCTCATTATAAATTGCATAATCCAGAAGTTCTTTTTCTGTCTGATAAATCAAATCCACATTTACTTCCTGCTCAAGGCTTGTCTCCTGATAAAATGGCTGAAATGCTTCCAGAATATCCTCTTTTTTGTTTGCAAAATCCAACACAAATGTGTCCACCTTTCCAGGACATGTTCGATTCAAACGAGATAATGTCTGCACTGCTTTCACATTTTTCAATTTTTTGTCAACAATCATTGTATGTAACAATGGTTCATCAAAACCAGTCTGATATTTTTCCGCTACTACCAGAACATTAAAATTATCGTGGAATTCTTCCTTTGTCTGACTTTCTGATATATGGCTTCCATCTTTCCTTACGTTCAGCCCGGCTTCTGTATACTCTTCATCTCCATCCTGCACCGTTCCGGAAAATGCAGCCAAAATATCCATATCTACATAATGCTGTTCTCTTATATATCTTTTGATTTCATGGAAATATCGAACTGCTGCCAGTCTCGAATCTGTGACAACCATCATTTTTCCTTTTCCACCGATTTTTTGTTTCGTAGTCTCTCTGAATGTTTCTACGATAATCTGTGATTTCTGGCTGATATTATATGGATGTAATTTTTCATATTTCTTTATGATCTTTGTTGCTCTGCTTTCTGGAAGCTCTGGATTTTCCGGTGTGTCTTTTGCAATTTTGAAACAGGTACTGTAAGTCATATAATTCTGCAAAACATCCAGAATGAAACCTTCCTCTATCGCCTGTCTCATGCTATAAATATGAAATGGATGGAAACTTCCATCTGTCCATTGACTGCCAAACATCTCCAGTGTTGCCGGTTTCGGAGTCGCAGTAAATGCAAAAAAGGATAAATTTGGATGTTTTCCATGTGTCAGCATCTCCTGCATAAGTTTGTCATTTCTATCTATTTCATCTTCTGCTTTTCCTTCTATTTCCGCATATTCTCGCAATGCTGCTTCTGTATCAGCCAACGCCGCTTTCAGTTTCATTGCAGAACTTCCTGTCTGTGAAGAATGAGCTTCATCGACAATAATCGCAAAATTTCTTCCGGCAACCTTATCCACTTCCTGATAAATCACCGGGAATTTCTGCAATGTAGTTACAATAATTCTTGCTCCGTTATTGATGGCGTCTCTTAAATCTTTTGAGTTCTTTTTATCATCAATCGTCTCTACCGACCCTATCGTGTGATCAAACCCTGAAATGGTTTCCTGTAACTGTTCATCTAACACGGTTCGGTCTGTAACTACAACCACACTGCTGAAAACAGATTCATCATTCGAATCATGTAAGGAAGCCAGTCTATACGCTGTCCAGGCAATAGAATTGGATTTTCCAGAACCTGCACTATGTTGAATCAGATAATTACGACCTGCGCCTTCTTTTTTCACATCTGCAATTAATTTACGTACAACATCCAATTGATGATATCTTGGGAAAATCAATCTTTTCTTCTTCGTGACCTGCTCTGATCCGTCAGGCATTTGTTTCTTTTCTTCCTTTACCTGCAGATGAATAAACTTTTGGATAATATCCATCATACTATCTTTCTGGAATACATACTCCCAGAAATATGATGTCGGATATCCGTCTGGATTCGCAGGATTTCCCTTGCCGCCATCATTTCCTGCACCGTTCGATCCCTGATTGAACGGAAGAAAATATGTATTTTTTCCTTCCAACCGTGTTGTCATCCAAACTTCCAACTGATCAATACAAAAATATCCTAAGATTCTCTTATTGAACTGAAAACATATTTCTCTTGGGTCACGATCATACATCCACTGACGCTTAGCATTATCAACGTTTTATAACATACTTATAATAGTCCTTATTGAAACGCATTTCATTATTAATATAAAAAACTCTATAATCCGGACTCGTTACTCCCTCATAGTTCGAAAGGTCAACCCACCCTGTACGTAAATCCATATGGTTCATTGCATAATCATCTACATGAACTATCTGATATTTACTATAATCAGCAGCTGTTTGCCCCTCATTCCTTGATATGTCTTTCGGAACAATTCCTTTTTGCGTGATTGATAATAATTGCAAACCTTCACGCCCTGCAATTTCTTTCCGAATGTTGAAAATACGCTTTATTTTCAACATATGCCAATGTGAAGGAATATTTCCGAATCCTCTCTCATCTGACTTTTTCCAGCTTTCACATTTTCTCACCCCATGTACAACTAAATCCTCTATATACGAGTTTTTCAATATTTTATAGTCTTCAATAATTCTACGAGTATCTTTCTCCAATTTTGCAATTTCATTACACTTATTTTTTATATGAAAAACAATTTTTTCCTTTACACTGTCCGGTGGATTAGGAAGCTTTATTTTTCTCATTTCTGACCACCTAGTAGTCCATAAATCTGACGCAATCCCATGTCCCCAACGATAAAATTCTTCTGGGAAATATACCGATAGCAAGGCATAATTGTAATATTCTGCTGTTTGTAAATTACGTGGTCTAATTACTATATTAATAACTGAACAAGATCCATCTTTTTCAGAAACACCACAAGCTCCTTTTCTATCTGAGCGACTGTTGATAACAAAATCTCCCGCTTTAACAAGTTTCCTATCACTTCCTTCTGCCGCCTTTACTGCTGATGCTAGTTGTGGAACTATGCCCTTCATTGTAACAGATAAAGGTTCATATATTGTCTCTTTAACTTTGACTTTTCTCTCTTCATACACTTGCCCTAACTCAACTGTATTCCATGTCTTTGGCAGTTTTCCTAACCAAAGTGTGTCATTAATTTCTCTCATAGTTTTCGTCATTCCTTTCGCTTCGCTCAAGGCACAAACAAGTTATGAAAAATATTGTGCCTCTCCTCTATTTGATTTATAATTTTTTCAAGGAATAGCAATACACTACAGAGCACGGAGGGTTGAGTGGCGAATTTATTTCGACCCCGTATAGTTATATGTGCCGTCATCCTTACAAGCACAAACAAGTGGGACATTGAGCCCGGACTCTTATCATTGGTAATAAACCATGTTTATTCAGTCGCAGGATGACAGTCAATGTTGCTATTCCTCTTTTTATTAAGGTGGTGATACTTATGATGAAGTTAAAATACTCCATCTGCTGTGGACTTGATGTCCACAAAAATGTTATCGTTGCAACCATCGTAATTACCAATAAGGATGGAATATCCGAATACAGGCAAAAATCATTTTCAACCATCAACTCGGATATTCAAAGGTTTCACAACTGGCTCATCGAGAATAATTGTTATCATGTTTGTATGGAATCCACTGGAAAGTATTGGATTCCTATTTTTAATTATCTCGAAAATGACATTGATGTCTGTCTCACGCATCCGAAGTATGTCAAAGCCATTAAAGGCAAGAAAACGGACAAAAAGGATTCCAAATGGATTGCCGATCTCTACAAATTTGATCTTGTCAGATGTTCCTTTATTCCTCCAAAAGATTTCCGTCAGCTCAGGGAACTTTCCAGATATCGCTTCAAGCTAGTCTGCATGAAATCTTCTGAGAAGAACCGCATCCAGAACTGTATGACTGTTTCCAATATCGGCATCGCCAATGTACTTTCAGATCCTTTTGGCAAGACAGCTACTGAAATCATATCTTATCTTCTGAAACATACCGCTGATTCCATGGATGAAAAAGCTGTTCGTAAACTCATAAAAAAGGGTGCAAAATCCAAGTCTGATAAAATCATTGAAGCTATCAAAGGCTACAATATTGAAACAGACCAGGCAAAAAAACTGGAGCTTGCACGTGGACATCTGGAATATCTTGACGATATGATTACCCAGACTGAGGTTGAACTCTATGTCCGCATCAAGCCTTATTATGAGTTTGTGGAGTTTGTCAGCACCATGCCCGGCATGACAGAGTTAAGTTCCACGATTGTTCTTGCAGAAACAGGTGTTGATATGAGCATCTTTGATGATGCAAAACATCTATGCTCATGGTGTGGACTTTCTCCTGCCAACAATGAATCCGCCGGCAAGAAAAAATCTGTCCGAATTGCAAAAGCAGGCGATTACCTGAAACCACTGATGGTACAGTGTGCCCTTGCTGCAATCAAGAACAAAAAACAGCCTTACTTTGCAATCAAATATAGGCAAATCAAAAAAAGGCGTGGTCACAAAAAAGCAATCATTGCCATCGCAAGAATGATGATGGTCTGTATTTACCATATGGTTTCTGAAAAGAAGCCATTTTCTCCTACAGATTATGAGGAATTGATGGATTCCCAAAATCACATAGAGCGTGTTGTCCTGAATGAAAACAATGTCTTTGCTTACCTTGAAAGCCTTGGCTACGATAGTTCTAAGTTAGTGAAACGCAACGATAACTAACATTTTTTCTGTTTTTATACTTGCAAAAATGGGTTTTTATGAACCCTTATACAAGTGCGTCCAAAAATCCACTTTATTTTTCACTCTTTTAATCCTCAAATAAAATCTTCATAGACTTTTGAATTGTTGCTTCTATATTTTTTAACTCTTCAAACAATTCATCATGCCCTTTAAATTGTGGAAAATTATAAAAATATCGAATCATTGGTATTTCATATCCTATTTTTGTCTTTTTCTTATCTATCCATGCATCTGGTTCATATGGTTTGATTTCTTTTTGCAAATACTCATCAATATCGATTTTCATTGGGACTAATTCACTATCTCGTAACGCTGTATCCGCAACTGGTTTACCATTTTTATGTATAATTTTTCCATTTTCATCATAAAGTGGGCGTTCTACAACTATTTTTTTGTATCCAAACTCTTCAATTGGAAATATTTTACTTTCGCACCAAACTTCGTCTATGCCATAATGCATGTCATCTTTATATTCACCATACGCTTGTACAATAAGCTTTGCGCACTCAGTCGTTATATCATTTCGTTTTTTCCCGATTGGGCGACGCCGAACTTTATAACATTCTGATGCATCTATTAATTGGACCTTCCCAACTCGATAATCTGGTTTATTCTTAGAAATCACCCAAATGTATGTACCTATAGGTGTATTCATAAATTGACTTGTTGAAAGTCTTATTATTGCATCAAGCCAATCATTCTCTAAAATATATTGTCTTATATTTGATGATCCGCTTCCAGCATCACCTGCATATAACGGCGATGCATCTTGAATTATCGCCATTTTACCATTCGGAGCCAATTTGCTTAATCCATTAAGAACAAATAGCTGTTGACCATCATTAATTTTAGGCAAACCTGGAGCAAATCTTCCACAGTCTCCTTTTTTTGCTTCTTCCATTACTTTTTTTTGCTCTCTCTTCCAATCGATCCCAAACGGAGGATTGGAAATAATATATTGAAATTGAAATCCTTCAAATTGATCCTCGCTCAATGTATCTCCAAATCGCATATTATTCGGATCTCCGCCTCGAATCATCATATCTGCCTTAGCTATCGCAAATGTAGATGGATTAAATTCCTGTCCAAAACAGGTAACACTAATTTCATCATTTAGTTCATGGATACGTTCTTCCATGCAAGATAACATTTGGCTTGTTCCCATTGCCATATCATATACTGTTACATTTCCCCCTTTACTTAAATCTGCGTCAGACAAAAGTAAATCGGTCATTAAATAAATGATATCTCTACTGGTAAAATGCGCCCCGGCCTCTTCACCAAAAGATTCTGAGAATCGTTTTACTAAATCTTCAAAAATATACCCACAGTCTACTGCACTGATTTTATCTGGTCCCAAATAACCTTTCTGTGAATTAAATTCCTTGATAACCAAATATAATGTGTTGCTTTCCACAAGCCTACGGATTATATTATCAAAATCAAATTTTGTTAATATATCCTGTACATTTTCAGAGAACCCTTTTAAATAATCTTGAAAATTCACTTCAATATTTTCCGGATCTGCCAACAAAGACTCGAATGTATATTTGCTAATGTTATAGAACTGATAACCGGAAGCTTTTGTCAGAAATCCATCAATTACAGCAAAATTCTTCACCTTTTCATACTGTTCCAATACTGCTTTATGTGTCGGTAATAAACAATCATGAAACCTTTTTACTACTGTCATTGGCAAAATTACCAATCCATATTCATGTGGTTTAAATGGACCACGGAGCATATCTGCTACATTCCAGATCATTGTCGCCTTCTCTGCTATATTAGTTCCAACTACATCAAATTTATTATTTTCGTCCATTTATTTTTCCTCCGTATAAATATGTTCTAATTCTGCTGTTGCCTTTTCCAATTTGTATTTCAATTCTTTTATTTCATTTATCTTGGCATAGTATTTATCTGCAATTATCTTCTGACTTTTTAAGTCAGGCAATGGAATTGTTATTTTTTTCAATCCTTCAACCGGCAGATTTAATAATGTAGCTCCTACTGCTACTCTAGATAAGGCTGCTTTTCCATTTTCACTTTCCAAATATGCTTTCAAAAAGTAAGGATTTATCTTATCTTCATCTAACTCAATAACATAAAGATTACCATTCGCTAAAATCTTATTTCCTTCTTTTACGGATGCAATTGCCATTTTTACCGGAGATACATTTTTGGAAATTACGAGACTTCCATTTTTAATACAATATTTCTCGTATTTAGGATTCATTTCTTTCAAATGAGGAAGATCATCACTAATAATACCATCCTGTATATTTGCCAACATCAAATACTGCATGTTCGTTGGTTCATCAGATACAATTTCATCTAAAATCGTTGCTTTAATCTGTGCTCCTCTTGTTATGTTCTTTATCACAGATTCAAAAGCTACACCGTTTTTTATGAGCATCTCTTTTTGAAGATATCTTGACGGATTAAGAGTGTATTCATTTTTTGCCACCTCTTCACCTAAAACTAGCTTTGAGTTATCGTCATCTGTATTCAGCAATTCAATAATTTTAGAAATATTTTCATCACTAAGAACATTCTGTCTTCGTCCAACAGATGCCATCTCCGTTGCATCTATCATTCTTATATTTTTATTGTTTCTGCTTAATACCAGTAATGAACAGGCAATTCCTGTATTCGAATACAAATTGGATGGAAGTGCTATCACCGCCTCGACAAATCCTTTTTTTACAAATTTTTCGCGGATTACTGTATTGATTCCTCCGTTCCAAGTCACTCCATTACTCACCGAAACAACCGCTTTTCCATGTTTGTTGAGATGATTCATGACATTTATAATAAATACCCAGTCTCCCGCAGCTGCTTTCTGTACTTCTGGTATAACATTATATATCGCCTCTAATTCCTCGTTGTTTCCAATGCTCTCTTTCGCCCTTATCCCCCAAGGATAATCACAGAATATTTTATCAAACATCAGATTGTCATCAATGTCCAGAACTGATTTTTGCTCAATTTTCACCCGATCAGAAATTAATTCCATTCTGATTTCTGCCACTTCTTTGACCTCGGTTACAAGCTCCACACCATAAAACTGTGATTCTGGATTTCTTTCTATAGCACTCACTAGAAATGTTCCAATTCCACTACAGAAATCTGCTGTCTTATCATTTGAAATTTGAAGTATCTCATTTGCCAACTTTACAACACTCTGTGGAGTTTCGCATTCTCCCATAAATTTATTTCCCTGCAATGGCCACCACAATACTACTGCTAAAAGTGTTTCTTCTGAATATGCTTCTCCGATTTCTATTGCCACATTCCATAAATTTTCAATATTTCCTTTTATGAAACTGACTCTTTCCGGTGAAAAAGTCAGTTCCATATATTCTACTAACTGATATACATCGTTTATCTTATTTTTTAAAGATAAATACGCTACATACGCCAAGCAAAATCCTCCATACATGGATGTAGATGTATTTCCTAGCCCAAGCTCTCTCATCCTGTTTGAAATATTCCAACTAATTTCTTCAACTTTCGAGCCTTCTTTTTCTTTTAACTCTTTAACTGAAATATTCAACCCTGTTTCCTCCTTTGGTTATTCACAATCAAGTTCCTTGTGTTCACTATAGCATTTGCTTATTTGATTGTCAATAATCAAATTTGGTTTTTAATAACCATGAACGCATTTTAATATAATTCATTAGTGTCATGGTAATAAATTCTTATTTCCATGATAACAATATTTATAATTCCTAAGAGTAATATAAGATTTATCGGAATATACTTTCTCACCACATCACCTGTTACAGCAATCGATGTCACGCTGATAAGCAGAATCCATATAGAATATTTATCCCATGCTTTTCGATACTGCTCTATCTTCCTCAACACAAATATCTCATTACTTATTCCTAGTCCCAGAAAAATAAGAATAGCCATAATTCTCAAAAACCACGACCATCCTGCTGAAAAATACTCTCGCTCACCTAAAATATTTAATTCTGATGGATGGATTAACCACTCTATATATCTATGCCAAAACCTCAATGGAACAGTTATGCAAGTAAATAGATCTTTTTGAAATACTGTATTTTTTATTACTGCCAATAAAACCAAGATCATATAAGCTATCATGCAGAATGTTTCCTTTTCTTTCGCTTCATTTTTCAACTTTTTTATTTCACAATCTGTTTTTTTCTTCACAGTCTTTACTTCTTCTTGTGCCTTATTAAACTGGTATTCTATTGTTCTAGCCTTTTTCTCCGCTTCTTTTTGTTTCTTCTGTGCTTCATCCACAGCCTCAACAGATGATTTATTAACCTGTATCTGCAATTTAGAGTTCTGGTCCCGAACGTCTTTTATTTCTTCTTCGAGCAGCTCTTGCTCGCTCCTGCTCTTCAAACCGTTTCTGTTCCTCAAATCGTCGTTGTTCTTCTGAAGCGATTGATTCAGCTTCTGCGTTTCGGACAGTTCGGTTGTCAAACGATGAATTTCGTCGTTTAATTTCCGAATTTCGTCTTGCATTTCGTGATTCTCGAAGAATAGCTTCTGTTTTTCCATTTTCAGCTTGTGTGTCCGTTCCTGAAATTTCTGGATAAACTCGTTCATCTTCTGATTTCTCACCTGTAACTCGTCTCTCTCTTCCGTCACTAGATCCAGTGAGGCCGCCTGCTCCTTCGCAAGCTGCTTCCACTTGTCGGTAGTATCCGGCAAGCTCTTCATCTGCTCCGTTTGTTCGTTCTGCTTCAGCTCGTACCCTTTCGTAATTTCCATTAAATTCATTCTCTAGTCCCTCCTTGCTGATGTCCAAATGGAATGTTTTTGACAAATTGCTGTCTCGCACTTTCTTCCCATCCTGATTCTGAAAAGTAATGTGCTTCCGTTTCTCTGTCCAGTTTACATTCCATCCAAACTGTTTCATTTTTTCTATAAACTTTTCTTTGCTGATACAATTTTCCAGTGCTTTTAACACTGCCATTGCACAATCCGCTACAAAGCTGTCTTTCACCTGCTGACGGAACAGGTTATATTTATCTTTGCTCCATGCAATGACTTCCCCTTTTTCAATCTGGCTTCCATCAAAGTGCTTTCCTTTCTCAGCAACTGTCAGTTCACGTTCTCGGCACATCTGATTGGTAAGCTGTTTCATACATTCCAGATCTTTTCTGGTATTATGCAGCTTTCTTCCATCTTCATAACTCACAGAATTTGTAACCAGATGGCAGTGGATATGGTCTTTATCCTTATGCACAGCCACTAAGGTCTGGAATCCACTGAACCAATTTTCTGCAAACTCTTTTCCAAATTCTAATGCCTGCTCCGGAGTAATCTGCTCGTCCTTATGCCAGGAAATAATGTTGTGAGCGTACATTCTCTCAGAATCTTTATCCCACACTTTCTTTTCCTCTAAAAATGTTCTGTATACCAGATCATAATTGATCTCGTCATGACAGTACGGGCCTGTTACACAGGTAAATAATTCGTTGGTCTTGTCCTGTCGCAAAACATATTCGATGCAGTTTCTCATTGCTCCATGTGTATTTGTCCGCTTATTAATCGTCTTATTAATAGCCATATCTTTTCACTCTCCTTCCGGTACTTAAGAATATTTTTATTGAGGAAATACAGCGTACTGTCATTTGGAACTTCTCCATCTATATGCAGCTTTCTTGCAATCTGATTGATATTTGTAGTAGCTCCCCGTAGCTGACTGAGAATATCTGCAAACATCTGGTTCAATCTTTTTAGTTCTTCCACTTCCTCTGTAGAAGCTATCTTCAAATCTGCGATTGCTTTTATTACAACTTCTTGCTGTGTTCTTCTGGATTCCTTTACTTTGCTTTGAAGCAGCTCATATTCCTCTTTATTCATCCGTATAGTTACTGTATGATTTCGTTTTCTCATAGGCTTTTGTCTCCTTTCTTTGCCTGATTTTTCATTCTTTATTAACAGACACAGCGTTTTGGTGTATATTGGCAGGAGATTTATAAGAGAGTGCAACGCTCTCTTATACAGGTGCAGGACAGAGTCCTAGTCAATCAGTAAGTGTTCCGTAGGAATGTCCGGTGGACATTTCGCAGGAATACTTACGCCATTGACGTGCCGGGGTTCCAAGGGGCAGAGCCCTCTGGCAAGTTTAGGAACAGCCCAAAGGCTGGGTCCGGTGCAGAGTGGCTTGCCACTTTGCGAAACTTGCCTGTCATCTCCCCACCACTGAACCGACACCCACCAAGCCATATTTTCCACCCTACGTTATCAGATCAAAATGGAGATGACGGTGGTTTTGTGGTGCAGGGACAGACTGTGGAAGAAATAGAAAAGCTCCCATTTCGATAGATTTTCTCTTTCTGAGACAGGCTGTTCCTGCATCACTCCGATGCGAAGTATCGGACAATCATGTGCCGTATCCGGCACTCTATTCTTTTCTTCGCCTTGCTTGTTCAATCCACCCATCTGCCAACGCTTTTCTGTTATATTTTTCCGTAATTTCTGTCTTTCTTTTTCTGGATCTCTTTCCATTTCTGCTAAAAGACATAAAAATAGCAGTCATAAACATTTCTCCAATTCATAACGTCTGAAATGCCACCACTGCCATTGTCTTTTTCTGCTATTCTGTTTCCATAAAACTTTCCTTACTGTCAGTCTGTTTTCCTGTTACTGCTATTTCATAATCATCTAAAAACTGTCTGCAAAATCCAGTGCTGCATCCATATCAGCTTCTTTCTCCCAGTCCAGATTATCTTCTGCGATCTCTCCATCCGTTTTCTCCATTGTTAGTGTTCTGTCCGGCAGATTAATTTCTCCTACCGATTCTTTTACAAACGGTACAAGCATTTCCATCAGATTCTTCGCTATAGCCATCGGGACAGATTCTTTCACCCCATCCCAGACAGCTGTTTCCACTCTTTCCAGAAAAGCATCTTCCTTTTCTCTGGTTTCCAGATACGGATCTGCTTCATTCCTGTACTCTCTGGAAAAATAATCGTTTAAAGCAACTACAACTGCTCTGGTGTACG
>ENA-OQNI01001248-OQNI01001248.1-human-gut-metagenome-genome-assembly--contig:-NODE-1248-length-17219-cov-8.021882_pt1 | contig 17219 bp, 15 predicted proteins | sample MGYA00242627_ERZ504876 | MGnify/ENA primary metagenome ERZ504876 (study PRJEB26092, sample SAMD00036386) | human gut metagenome | host: Homo sapiens | study: EMG produced TPA metagenomics assembly of... | reverse complement strand
CCGATATCATGGCATTTCCTACAACAATACTGGTCGATAGAAATGGTAATATTGTAGGTGATCCGTTGCTCGGCGGAATTGATAATCAAGATAACTATGATACTTTGATGAAACAGATTCAGTCTGTCATCGATGCTGATAGCACAAAAAAATAAAAATATGCAAAAGGCTCCCTGTGTATTCCACAGAGAGCTCTTTTTGTGAATCTTTTACAACTCTTTCATTTTCTCAAGAATCTCCTGATAAAATCCCTCCTGATCCCCACTGTTCTTCAGATCTTCCAGTATCACACCATCTTTCAACAGGATCAGCCGGCTACAATAGCTTGCCATCTGTGGGTCATGTGTGACCATAATGATCGTCTTTCCCATATGTTCATTAATGTCCTTCAATGCATCAATCACGATCTTCCCGGACTTGGAATCGAGGTTTCCGGTCGGTTCGTCCGCGAGGATCAGATCTGGATTATTGATCAGCGCACGGCAAATCGCAACTCTCTGTTTTTCTCCGCCGGATACTTCATATGGCTGCTTCTCGAGAAGGTGTGATAAACCAAAGTTTTCGGCATATGCTTCTACATTCTTATAACACTTATCAACCGGTGCCTTGTCCAACACCATCGGCAGCATGATGTTCTCCTTTACAGACAGACTATTTAACAGATAAAAATCCTGAAACACAAATCCAATCTCTCTTCTTCGTATATCCGCCAGTTCATCACTCCATAATTCTGACGCATCCTTTCCCGTAAAGAAAATCTTCCCGGAAGTCGGTTTGTCGATCAAGCCAAGCACTTTTAAAAGTGTTGTCTTACCGCAGCCTGATTTTCCCATGATCCCGACAAATTCCTGTTCTTCAATGGTAAAATCCAGCCCTTTTAAAACTTTAATTTCTTCTTCATCCTGTCTGTCAGAATAGACCATTTTATAATTCCGGACAAGGTTCTCCACTTTCATAACTTCCCGTTTATTCATCTTTTCCTTCCACCTTTCGAATGATAAATCTTCCTAATATCCATGCAAATCCCCACTGTACTGCCAGATACATAAGCCATATCCAGACAGCATGTTTCAGCCATGCAATTCTGACGGCATGCGTATACATCCGAGCATGAAACGTTGCTGCTGTAAAGATACTGGTCACGACTATCGTTATCAACTCCGGCAGCCAGTAAAAGTAATACAGTTCTCTTTTCAGGAGTGATACTCGTTCTTTCTTTCGCATTCCCATACATTTCAAAAAGTCAGCCCTTACTTTCTTATCACTCATTTCTGATAACGATTTAATATACATCAGGAAAAGGCCGGAGATGGTCATTGTAAGCAATACGAATGTATTTATGATCAGTTTCATCATATATTCTGTCTTCAGATCATTGACTGCCGTCTTTTTTGAATACCAGCAATGTACTTCGAAATCATACTGCGCTTCATATGTATGATTCTTTTCCAGCTTTTTCATTTTCTTTTCAATTGCTTTCTGGTATTTTGGGTCTGTCTGGATCAGTACAAGCTTCGTCGGACCCTGCTTAATTGTGACACCATCTATTCGCAAGGCCTTTTCTTCTATCTTGTCTCCGGTTAATATGTTCGTGTATTTCCACATTCCCTGTGCTTTCTTGAAATATGCATCCGAGAATACAACGATATTTTCCAGTTTTCCCTGACGGAAACATCCAATCAGACTTCCAATTTCTTCCCCTTCTATTGTTCTTTTCGGATATGCTTTGCTCGGCGAATATAAGGTATAATATTCACACGGAAGACCGATATGCAAAAATGGTTTCTTCTTTCCAAATGTCCAATCCACCGGCTGTGCCTTCACGGAGCGATCCTGTTGGTGCACCAGATATATCTTCTTTCCATTTCGATCAAGATGCATTGCTTCTTCCTTATACGATGGATCTACATATTTTTTCAATTGTTTGTATGTCGATTCAGAAATCCCGATCTGTTGTCCCTGCGGTCTTTTTCCTTGTTGCACGCCTTCGTTTTGTTCTGTCTTATCTGCATTTGCCACGCGCACCATCGGATATTCTATGATTTTTGCCTGATAACCGTTTTTTATCCTATCAAAAATCGCATCATCTCCATCATCTGCAATACAGACAAAATCATACGGATACAGACTTTCCGGCTCCTCTGCAATCGTTACCGAAACTACCTGAAACAGAAAGTAAAACACTGCGCATACGTTCAATATTGTAAGTGCCAGCACATACCTTGCAGTTGTCTTTGATTTATAATACAAATGATTCCGGTTCAGCATCTGTGGCAGATATGCCGGTGTCTTTTTTGCACGTCTCAAATATCCGGCTCCTACAAAACGAATCAGTAAAAATATACCCGCAAAGAATGCAAAGAGCAGATACATACTTTCATGATTTCTCAACTGCCGGTATTCGAATATAGCGATCATACAGATTATGATTCCGGCTGTTATGAATAACTTTGTCCTCCTCTGCGGCATAGGTTCTTTTGCAATGTTTCTGATCGATGCCCTGACCAGATTGAAATCCGATACGATATCCCTGGTCGCCATCAATGCAATTATATACACCGCCAACACCACCAACGTACCTTTCACATAAGTAAGCCACGTCACCTTTGACAGAACAATTCCTTTTGCCAGCATTGAGAAAATCACTTTCCGGAACAGAAACATGATCATATTTCCCAATAGACCACCGGCAATCAGCGAACACAAAAAAGCGACTACGATCTCTATCCCAATAATCGTATACAACGCTTTTTTTCGAATTCCCAGCGTCACGAATACACTGTAATTCTGCGTCCATTTTTTCATGTAAAATACGAGAACAAACACCATCAAAAAGATGGCACATACCGCCATCGGAAGCATTGCATTCAGCAATATCCTTCCAAGTCCTTCACCCAGCAGGAAATTCTCTGCCCGGTGAGCCTTCGCCATCATCTGATATATTCCAAGTCCTGCAAAGGAGAATGCAGAAACGATTACACCACAGAACAGCAGGAGGCCGTAATCTTTCCAGTCATATTTAAAATTGTGCCAGACCATCTGATAAAAAAGTTTGGTATAATTCCCCGGAAAATATAATCTCCTGCGCTCTTCTTCTTTTTCTTCCCGTTCCTTTTCCGCAAATATTTCTGCTGATTCCTTGGCATCTTTCCATACATCAAGCATTTTTCTGATCAGCACTTCTGCCATAACAAATATCATGATGATTGCAGAAATCAGAATCGTTTTTGTTGAATTATCCGCAAGCATTCCAAATCCGGATTCATTCACCACAATATATACACCTAGAACAACTAACGCAGCGATATTCAGATAATATTCCTTATGCAGCCACTGTGTCACTGTATGTAATACAATCACGATCTGAAATACAATAAGCAGTATTAACTGTATCCGGATTATCGTAAGATTCCCATCCCAGACAGACGCTGCCATCTCCGAAAGTGCTTTTATTCCTTTTTCTTTGATTCGGAAATATGCTGCATATATACTGTAATTTTTCCCTTTCAAAACCACCCACGGAAGCTGAATAAAAATCAAAATCATACCGTACATAATTGTCGATACGATATATCTTCTTTTCTTTGTTTCTTTCATATTCACCTGCCTCCTATCCGTAAATAGTAATCACAACCTCAAACCGATCCTCCTGGCTTTTACATTGAAACATTCCATTGTATTGTTCTACAATATCCCGGATATTTTTCATTCCATAACCATGTAACACTCCATCCTTTTTTGATACAAAATTTTCATCTGTCTGTATTCCCGTATTTTTAGCCGCATTTACAATCTCGATGTATAAGAGCTGATTCTTCTTTTTCATTTTTATATGTATCCAGCGTTCTCCTTCTTTGATCTGCTCACACGCTTCCAACGCATTGTCCAAAAGATTTCCAAAAAGTGAAATGATCTCTCTGTCAGAAAACGGAAGCGTTGTGAATACTTCCGTGCTGATCTGCATCTGCGTCTTTTGCTTCTCTGCCTCCTTCTCTTTCTGGTTAAGAATCATATCCAGCATATGGTTTCCTGTCCAGATCTGGTAATTGTAATCCAACATGTCCTGACTGAGTTCGTTCAGATATTCTTCCAATCCCTTCCAGTCCTGTTCCTGCGTATATTTCTTTAATGCAAGCAAATGATTCTTCATATCATGAACAATCTTCCGGCTCTTTAACATTTCCCTATATTGTTCTTCCATCGCCTTTACTTTCATCTGGAGCATCTTCTTATCCTGCTCTTCCAGTTCAGCTCTGTGCTGTTCTGTCTCAACGTCCCATGCTTCTGCCTGAATATCAAGAAATATCCAGATTCCTATGACAGCCAGAAACAGCATCATATAACAAAACATCGGCATAGAATAAAATTCTGCAAATCCGGTAGATGCTATAGCCATAAAGATGTAAAATGCTGCAAGATAAGTAATCCAAACAAATACATGATAATTTGTTGATTGATTCCCGTTTTTTATGCACTGGTATAATTCATACAATTCTATACTCTGAAGCAAAATCAGGAATATTAACATCAGTAAAAATATAAACGCAACTACCTGTGAATGTTTCCATTTCCACATATGCTGTTTTAAAAATGTATGATTATACATCTTGATGTAATCATTTTCCTGAAAGGTCTTAATTACATACCTGTGAATCGTATTCCATTTTCTATTTATGCGCATCCACGGGAAGAAACAGTACACTTGCAATAAAATCCCCATAAAAGTATCTACTTTTCTCTTTTTTGTCCATCCATTCATTTTATCGTTCTCCATCTTATTTTCACGTGAAATCTTTATAGTTATTGTACCATGCCTTTTCTTCTTCCGCCTTATAATGGCCATGAATAGCGGGTTTTCTGACCATGAAATTTTAAAAGTATGGATCTACCGTGGTAATTACACACAGAAAAACCGCATGTTTTCTTTCATCCCCTGCTATACGAAAAACGGTCAGACATGTCTTGATAAACATATCTGACCGTTCTTATAATATGACCATGCATTAGTATAAAGCTGCTACCCACAGAACCTGCCACTAACAATTTCTTACAGATACTTTTCGTTCTGTATTTCTTTCATAATATTCTCTACTTCTGAAACATCGACCTCTAACATTGCCGAAATTTGCTCTGCAGAATATTTTTTTGCCATCTTCTTTTCAATTAAACTTTTCAAAAGTGCTTTTTCGCCTTCTATTCTTCCCTCAGCAATTCCTTCCTGTTTTATCATAATCCGTTCTTCCCACGACTGCATATACTTCACCTCTGTCTTTTCACTTGCTTTGATCTGACAAACTCGTCTATGCATCTCTTGAATCCGCTTACTTTTACACTCCCCTGATACTTCATCCGTACTACGTTCCATATACTTCAACAATTCTATCAATTCTAGTGACACCAGCTCGGGATGCTTGCCCCTGGTATTCAGAAGTATGATATCCAACATCGTCTTTGCATTTTCCGGATCATCCATCGCTTCATCGAACAGAAATTTGTCCAGCAAGTTTAATTCTTTTAATGATTTTCTTTGGTTCATAAGCAGTTCTCCTCTCTTGTACAGATATAATACCTGCAAAGAAGAACTGTTTAGCTTTATGCATATGATAACACAGAATTTATATATATACCAGTATATACCGTTATCTTCTTTTATCAGACATGTATTTATCTGTTTTTTATGATTTTCATCTTGGATTCTTACCCGATTGTTTGGGCTTGAAATAAATGAATTGGTAAATATAGATGCGTTGCAGATTTTTGTAAATCTTCTACAAATTATCCCCGGGCAATTTCACTCCATAGACATATATTATATTGTAGACACATATATGAAAGGAAGGTTAAAAATATGGCTCAATTTACGAACCAGGCACAACTCCGTTACGGAAATTCTGTTACTAATTCAAATATTGCCGTCGGTGAGATTCTCGAAGTATTGTCAATCTCGAAAACTGCAGTAAAAAATACCTATCATCCGGGAGGTACCGTCACCTATATTATAAGTATTATTAACTCCGGTACCGCTCCGATTACAGGACTTACACTCACAGATGACCTTGGTGCGTATGCATTTTCTACTACTTCACTGACACCGTTAACGTATCTGGATAACACGGTAAAATACTATACAAACGGAACGTTACAGGCTGCACCTGCTGTAACCGCAGGTCCTCCGCTTATCTTCTCTGGATTAACTGTTCCTGCAAATGGTAATCTGACACTGGTCTATGAAACAGCTGTAAATCAATACGCTCCTCTCACCAATGAATCATTCATTACCAACACGGTCACTGCAAGTGGAGACGGCATTACTTCTATCACCGCTAAGGAAACGGTAAATGCAGAAGCCTTGCCGCTCTTAGGTATCACAAAATCTATCAGTCCGGTACCTGTTACTGAAAACGGAAGCCTGACCTACACGTTCCTGATTCAGAATGAAGGAAACGTTCCTGCAAATGAAGCCACGGCCGTAATCGTTACCGATACGTTTAATCCAATACTTTCTAATCTGACTGTCACCTTTAACGGAAGCACATGGACAGAAGGTGAAGACTACACTTATGATAAAACTACCGGTACTTTTGCTACCGGTGCCGGAAAAGTTACTGTTCCTGCAGCAACATTTACCGTCAACGAGACTACCGGTGAATGGAGTTCTAATCCGGGATTCAGCACTCTGACAATTACCGGAACGGTATAACCACAAACGAATAACAGGAGAGATCATCTTGATAATGTCAGATGATCTCTCCTGTTTTGTGAACTTTCTACAATTCTTTCATCTTCCCAAGAATCATTCTTGCTAACTTTTGTTAAATTCCAAATTCTTTCAATAACTTTTCCTGATATACTTTATCCGATGCAGCTTTAGTCAAATCTTCAAATCTTCCTTGTTCAATCAGCCTCTGATTTAGTCTATTAATTTGCTCAGTGCCAATTTGTTTACCTTCGGCAATTCCTTCCTGTTTTATCAAAAGTTTTTCTTCCCATGTCTGCATATACTTCACCTCTGTCTTTTCACTTGCTTTGATCTGACAAACTCGTCTATGCATCTCTTGAATTCGCTTACTTTCACAGGCCCCTGACACTTCATCCGTGCTGTGTTCCATATATTTCAAAAGCTCTATCAGTTCTTGGGATACCAGCTCTGGATGTTTGCCCCTGGTATTCAGGAATATCCTTGTTGCACCATCATCCAGCTTTAGTTCCGGAACTTCCTCACATCTCATCTGAAACGTATAACGATATAAGTCATATCCAAATAAATCAAATGGTGTAATCAGCACAATCAATACCTCGTTCAATAAGTTGAAATTAGTAACTCCCGGCGGCAGCAGTTTACTGTCGATGATTCCCTGATACAAACGACTTCTTTTCGGAAGATTATGTGTATTTTCTTTCTGTGCCTCCACTTCGTATATCACATCATCTTCATCCATAGCATAGACATCTAATCGGATCTGTCGATTATCCGTAGACGTTCTCTGTTCCTTCTCTGTCTGCGGTGGATACTTCAGATTCGTCTTTTGACTTAATATGATGTCCAACATCGTCTTTACATTTTCTGGGTCATCCATCGCTTCATCGAACAAAAATTTATCCAGCAAGTTTAATTCTTTTAATGATTTTCTTTGGTTCATAAGCAGTTCTCCTCTCTTATACAGATATAACATCTTTAAAAGAAGAACTATTTAACTTTAAGAATATCATATCACAAAACCTTTATATATACCAGTATATATAAACATCTTCTTTTATCAGGCATGTATTTATCTGTTTTCCGTGGTTTTCATTTTGGATTCTTACCCGAATATCTGGGCTTGAAGTAAATAAATTGGTAAATATAGATACGTTGCAGATGCTAGAATTTATCTGCGCGCTAGTAGAATAACATGCCTGATTTCTGTTTTCAATATCAATTTTAGAAATACCGATTTTTTGTGAACTTTCTACAACTCTTTCATCTTCCCACGAATCTCCTGATAAAACTCCTCCTGATTTCCACCATTCTTCATATCTTCCAGAATTATTCCATCTTTCAGAAGAATCAGCCGGCTGCAATAACTGGCCATCTTTGGATCATGCGTAACCACAACGATCGTCTTACCAAGTTCCCGATTGATATGACTCAGTGTATGGTTCACCACATCACCCGACTTGGAGTCGAGGTTTCCGGTCGGCTCATCCGCAAGGATCAGATCCGGATTATTGATCAATGCTCTGGATATCGCCACTCTCTGTTTTTCGCCACCGGACAACTCATACGGCTTTTTATTCATCAAATGCGTAATTCCGAACTGTTCTGCATGTCCCAGAATGATATTCACCCTTCTCTTTTTCTCTTCCATTCTCATTCCTCTTTCTCCCCTCCCACATCATATATCGAAATAATACACACCAGATACTCCCCGTAAATTTCATACCGGAACATGCCGTCATATTTTCTGACAATATCCTGTATGTTCTTCATACCATATCCGTGAAGTGGTTCATCTTTTTTCACTGATACAAATCCTTTCTGATCCTGCACCGGTATTTCCTTAATTGCATTTGAAGTCTCGATATACAATAAATGATTTTTCTTTTTGATCTTGATTTTTATCCAGCGCTTTTTATCTCTGATCTTTTCACAGGCCTCCAATGCATTGTCCAGAAGATTTCCGAAAAGAGAAATGATCTCTCTGTCTGAAAACGGAAGGGTCGCAAATACTTCTGTCTCAATCTGCATATCCGTCTCTCTTTCTTCTGCGTCTTTCGTCTTTTGATTGAGAATCATGTCCAACATACGGTTGCCCGTCCAGATCTGATAGTTGTCATCCAGCATATCATCACTCAATTCATTCAGATACTGATGCAGTCCTTCCCAGTCTCTCTCCTGATCGTATTTTTTCAATGCAAGCAGATGATTTTTCATATCATGTACGACCTTCCGGCTCTTTAACATTTCCTGATATTTTTCTTCCAGTGCTTTCACTTTTACCTGCAATAACTCCTGGTCACGTTCTTCCAGTTCTACTTTATGCTTTGAAGTCTCTGCATCCCATGCACCCGCTTCAATATCCAGGAAGATCCAGATTCCGATCATTCCTATGAATATCACCATATACATATAGGTTCTAAGTTTGAACAGCGCACTATCATCCAGATAAATATATGACGCATCCAGATATAAGAAAAAGAGAACGATGGCAAGAAACCATGCATATCTGTGTATATCAAATATTTTTATTCCTTTTACATGTCTGTACAACTGCCATAATTCGATCATCTGCATCGCAATCATAAACGCTATAATCATGGTAAATATCACTGCCGCAAAACCAGAATATTTCCATAAGATCCGATGTTCATACAAGAAAATATGATTATATGCCTTGATGCAACTTCCTTTCCGAAAGATTTCGATTAGATACCCGTAAATCGTGTGATACCCTCCGTCTATACAAATCCATGGAAAGAAGAAATATATCTGCAACAGAATCCCCATACAGACATCTGCTTTCCGCTTTCTCGTCCATTCTTTCATTCTACATTTCTCCAGTATTCCATGATCTGTGCCTTCACATCCTGAATAAGTTCTGCTCCTGCCTGGATCTTAATCCCGTCTTCCAGATAGATGGCATCCGTCGTGATCCGGTCCACATGATCGATATTAATAATATGACTTCTTCCGGCAAATATAAAAGCCGGACTTTTCAGGTCTTCAAAAATCTGATGCAGGGCCAGACGTTCTTTGTATGAGCCATTTACCATTACAAATTCTACATACTTCTGCCCTTTGACCTTGCGGATACAGATAATGTCTTTATAATATAATTTTCTCTGGTCTGTCACACCGCCGATCCATAAGAAATTCTGACTCTCTTTTTGCTTTTCCTGATAGATTTTCCGTAATACTACCGGCAGACGTTCCTTCATATCTCTTTTCAAAATATACTGATATGCCTCCAGAACATAACTGTCTACTGCAAATTCGGCATAGGATGTCAGGAATACCAAACAAAGATCTTTTTGTTCTGTCTTTAAAATTCTTCCCAGCTCGATCCCGCTTTTTCCCGGAAGATCAATATCTGAAATAACCACATCGTAGTGCTTCTTAACTTTCAGAAATTCTTCAGCCGTTTTATATATTTCCGTGATTATATCCTGCGCCTGCAATTTTTCGAATTCCCGGCTGATAAGCTCAGCCACTTCTTTACTTGTATGTTCTTCATCTTCTATCATTGCTATCTGAAACATTTATGCTCTCTCCGTATTTATTCACATAATTATTGCGTTCATTGTACCACGATTGTTATAAATATTGTTATAACTGGCCATGAATTCCGGGATTTGTGGCCATGAATTCTTGAAAAAAGGCAGCTGACACAAAAAGAACTGCTATTTTACGATATTCACCTTAAAATAGCAGTTCTTTTATTTCAATTATTTATAATATTTTTCATTCCATCTATTTTGCTTTATCCAGTCCCATATCCCCGCACGCTTTTGTCACCGGAACTTCTGCAATCACAGAACTGTCATCAATCTCAATCGAATATGTCTTATGGATCAGGCAGTTCACCGGATCTTCTGTTGCAACAACTACTGCAAGTCTGTGTCCTGGCTCTACGGTGTATCTTGTTGCATTAAGATATACGGTGTAATCATGATATTCACCCTTCTTAAGCTCGATACTGTTCTGTGCTGTCTCCGGCGCATAACCTGCTTCCGGATTACACAGATCTGCAAATGCACGTGTGATCACGCGGTATTTTTTATGTACGGTATTGAATTCTGCTTCATCAAATGCCGGAAGATCTCCACCATTCATGATTCCGCCTTCTTTTACTGTCGTTACCGGAACGATATTTCTTTCCGGATCTACAGTCTGGATACTGTCGAATTCTTCGTCACATACATCACAGAGAAGCACTGCAATCTCTACATCATCCATTTTGCCGGATACTTTGGAATTGCCAAGCTGCATGGTCAGTGTATCCACATCGTTCCTGTTTTCCGGATCGAAATCTGTTTCGATATTTCCGTCTTTTAATGCTGCCTTTAAGTTCAGGCATACCGTTCCCTGTACAGTCACGGCTTTTTCAAATGGATCTGTCACATAGCGCTGAGCCATATTTGTAGACTTCAGTGCCATCACATCATCAAAGTTTTCTGCACTGACACCGGCTTTTTCCCAGTCTGTATCAATCACTGTCTTACTCTCTTCTTTTGAAGTAAGCTTCATGGTATACTCTGTTTCCCATGCACTTTCTGTTTCCCATTTTTTCTGATCATAGTTCGTCTGAGCAAGTACTTCCGGCATCTTTTCGGCACCATTTTCTACTCCGTACAGATAATGGGATATCCATTCATTTACGATATCATCATAGAATTTTCCATCGATCAGGATTCCGTAATTCTTATTCGCCATGGTCGGTGTGATATGTGGACCCTGATGAAGGATCAGTTTCACAGTCTGTCCTGCCTGTTCGAATGCGGTATGCATCATTTCGAACTGTTTTGTAGATACATTTTCATCATTGAATCCATGTACGATCAGCGCACTGCACTTGATCTGGTCTGCATGCAGACGGTAGTTTCCGGCTCCCCAGAAATCCGGATCATAGTCGAATCCGCATTTTAACTGCTGAAGACTTAATTCATGATGGAATGCTGCAATATCATCCAACTGTTTCTCAGATAATGTCTCATCGTTATAACGGCTGGAACAGAAATATGCCAGGAAACTGTTCAGCATCTCTTTCGGCCAGTAACGCTGTGCACCCTGCATATTCTGCTGTGTATACCAGTCTGCGATACCTGCAACCGGAACAATTGTTTTCAGTCCTTCCACACCTGTGGTTGCAACTGCAAATGGCATGGTTCCGGCATAAGATCTTCCGGTCATGGCAACATTTCCATTGGACCAGTCTGCCTTCGTCTGAATCTTTCCTTCACGATCTGCATAAGCCACTCTGTCACCATGTAACCATTCCACAACAAACTTAAATGCATCCCGTTCATATTCGGAGCCGACATAGTTAAATCCGTCTGAACCAAGTGCTCCGAATCCTGCACTTACGACCACTGCAAAGCCACGTACCAGATAATAATTAAAATTATCCAGATTCTCATATACCATGCTGTTATTATTTCCTTTATCCGGATAATACCAATCTGCCGGATCTGCCTTTAACGCAAGATCCATGGCACTGATCGTCCCCTCCGGAATACGTGCAGACACTTCTTTATCAAGATCTGCAAAGTCAAATTTGCGGTATTCTTTGCTTTCTACTTCTTTCATATGATCATATCCGTCTGCCTGCACCCCTGCACAATACGGACGTGCTTCATATAATGTTGCCGCCTTATAACTGCCTTCTACAGCACTTCTCGGAACCTGAATAAATGCTTTGACGAGATCTCTTTTTCCATCCCCATCCATGTCGTAATCAGATTCCACATAAACGCAGTATCTTACGATACTTGATGTGGCAGGATCATAGTTTTCTCCTGTCTTTCCGTCCGTGAATTTGAAAACAGGCTGTGCCAGTCCATTTTCAAATACAGGTACTTTACTGTAATTTTTTTCTCCCATTGTAAAAACCTCTCTGATTTAATATTTTACCTGAGAGATATTATACCATGCATTTCGAAACCAGGCAATTTTTCTTTCTATAATAGATTCAAAATCGTATCATACACTTCCGGATTATCCTTGATCACAATTGCCAGTTTCTCTTTTGCCTGATTCAACTGGTGAAAAAGAATCCTTACATCTGATTTCCTGTCTCTACACATTGTTGTACAAGTTGTCTCATAAGTAGCTTCACAAATCTCTCTCGTACGGAGATAACTGTCCTCATCATAATAATACCGTTCATCCATCACGACCGCCAAACGGTTCACATCCCTCACATCTGAATCCATAAGATAGCCCTGTCTCATATAGCCTTGCAACAAATATGCTGCTTCTGTATCATCATTCGCATACACTACTTCAATATTGGGATAGCCATTCTTCCCTGTTCTACGTGACAAATCCATCATATTCTGGATAAAGGAAGATAGCTCTGCATTTGTACGGATACGATTTGTCAGATGAAAGCTCTGCACATCCGGCAGACCGACAAGCCGCTGCGGTATTTCACGATCCAGTTCTTCAGGCGAGATCATATCTTCCGTATCGCTGGAAAAGATTACCGGGATTTGTTTTTTACGCTCTTCTAATATCTTTAATTGTTCCATGGAAAGCAGATGTGCTTCATCCACCAGAATAGCACTGTATGATTCTAAAAATATATCAGAGGGTTCTTCCGTACACACGTTTTGGGTTATCGGCTGCTTTACTGTCTGAAACGATAACTGACCGGCAGACAGAAACTCTATCCGGCGCAGACGTTTATGCAAAAGTCTCCAGTCATTTCCTGATTCCCCGCAATGAATCATGCAGACCCGCTGACGCACTGACAATTTCATTGCCAGATCATACAGAAGCAACGTCTTTCCCGTCCCCGGAAGTCCGCTGAACCAGTAATAGTCGGAATGTTTTGCACGGATTCCTTTCAGGATCTGTCGTTCGATATCTCTTTGCTGTGCCGTCAGAAAATATTCTTTCTGTAAAAAGCGTTCCGGCTCTCTGAGCGGTGAGATCAGATAGAGTTCTGCGCGGAACAGTTCTTCGATATTCCCGTCATAATCCGGACTTTCTCTTTTCAAAGCTCTGCATAATTCGTCCCAGTCTGCCTCTGCGATATGATCATGATTCGTCAGTCTTACCAGACGGTTCTGGCTGCTGATATAAGTATACGAATGAATCGTTCTTCCAAGCACCGACAGATAATAGCGGTTCTGCAAAAGCTGTCTGCGAATGGCCTCATCCGATACCACACCACTTTTTAACTCAATATTTACAATCTGGTCTTCTTTGATCTGAAGAAGATCAAATTCTTTTCCCAGTCTCGGAATCTGAAACGAATAAAAGAAACGAAGTGCATATACATCCTCCATACAGGTTTCCAATTCGGCTGTCAGTGCTTTCATACTTTCCAGTTCCCATTCCCGTATTTTCAGAAAATGGTCTCTTCCCGATAACTGACGTTCCAGTTTTTGCAGCTGTTCGATATTCTGATTTCTTGTGATCGTATAAATGAATATGGATTTCATTTTTTAATCTTTAACCCTCTCAGATACTCTTTCTGCTCTGGCGTGATCCGGTAGCTTTCGATGGCTTTCTGAATCGTCTTATTATGCGTCCAAATATCTAATTTTTGTTCCTCGATAAATGGTAATATCTTTTCATACTGCTTTGCGAGTGCTGTCGCAAAATACCATGCACGCATCATATTTACATAATATTCTTTCGAACGGATCTGTGCTACTTTTTCCGGATATTCCATTCGAAATGCATCTTCCAGATAATACCGCATCAGCATATTAACACCGAACCGGATGGTATATGTATGGTCAGATTCCATCCACCGGTATACTTCATCTATGAAGGTGTCCAGATGTTTCTTCACTACCTTGACCGCAAGCATATCGCAGGTCGCCCAGTTATCAATATATGGAAGGAACCGTTTTAGTTCTTTCAGACACGTGTCATAGTCTTTGATCTGTTCGATCAAAAGTCCGTGCAGATTATTTTCTTCATAGTATTGATGTGGCAGTATCTGCAGATATTCTTTTGCCTCCTCCGTCTTGCCATAACTTTTCGCGAATGCGCGAAGAGCAGGAGTCCGGACGCCAATGAGTTTTTCTTTGTTGACCGTCGGCATTAATTTTGCGTGGAAATCACGGTATTTTAAGTCCTGCATTCCAAAAAGCTGATCTTGTACGTTCGTTATAATTATGGATTTATTCATATGCTTTTCTCTTCTTTCTAGCCCTATTCACTCGTATAAAAGACACTATAATCGCTCCGCCTATGATCATTCCCCAGAGCATTGCCTGGTAAGTCGGTGTTGCTGATTTCCATTCTGCCTTACGCAAAAAGAAGAAAAACAGCATAAAACTCAGGAAATAAATGACTGAAAATATACCCTCTATCCATGGATTCGAATATCGCAAATTTCTTTCCGGAATTTTTTTATCCAGATAATATACCACATAGTTAATCGCACCCCATGCACACAAGCATATAATATCCACTGCCCAAGATCCCCGTTGCAAAAATGGTATTTGCAATATTGCAACCGCAACAACCTGTAACACATATATGAGCATCTGGATTTTATATAATAATGGTGCATCCAGTGTAGCCATCCAAGCTTTTTCTGTCTCTTCCTGATATTTTCCCGGCTCTATTTTTTTCCCTAGCATAAATTCACTGACACTGATATCCAATGTTTTACACAATGGCTCAATCAATGTAATATCCGGAAAAGATTTCCCATTCTCCCACTTTGATACTGCCCTGTCTGTAACTCCCAGTTCTTCTCCCAACTGCTTCTGTGTCAGATTCTTTTCCCTTCTGCATGTCGATATGAATTGTCCAACTTCTAATGGTCCAACCATATACTTCACCTCCTGTCAGCTTTATTATGCCACATTTTTACTGAGAAAGCACTCCACTTATGGTTGAACGCCTCTAAATGCCGATAATTTTCACTAATTCTTATGAAAATGGAATCAGATATCACTGAAGCGGCATCTGCGGATTCACCCATAATACTTTCACCGCATTTTCATCTGCCGGATCATCCTCTTCTTTCTCCAATGATTCCTTCACAAATTTTTCGACCCTCGCCGGAGCCTTTTTAACTTCATCATTTTCCTGCCACAGGATCTTTTTCTCACCGGATCTTCCGACATAGTCAAATTCCGATGCCTTTGTTCCGTTATCTGTGATAATCTGTCCATCTTCAAACGGAATGACATATGCAACCTCTTTGGACGTAATATACATCACTCTTGCAAATGGATTTATACTCGAATTCATAGATATTCCATATGTGACAGAGTTCTTTGGTTCGCGTACAGCACCAACTGCATCTTTACCTGCTACCGTATTTGTATCTGTGTCTATATCTGTCTGAGGATAAGACAGTCCTGTGGTTCTGCGTTTGCTCTTTACATGTACATACAGTCTGCCATTCTTTAACTGATACACCTCTTCTACCTTTATATCTTCTGCCGCAATCCTTGATAAATGATAAGACTGAAAGCTATCCGAATATAGAGCCACGGTCAGCATCATACAGATCAGGAAAACAACTCCGCACACCATAACGATTCTTCTATTTAATTTTCTTGATACTTTTTCAGAAAACTCCCGGAATCCTTTCCACTCCTCGTCTGTGCCTTCTATTTTATCTGTTTCTATCGGAATCTCACCTTCCATTTTTTTCAAATATGTTCTGCACGATTCACATTCTTTTATATGTTCTTCTATTGCATTTCTGCTCTTTTCACTGCATATATCATCCTGATATAACGGCAGCAGGTCTCTTATGATCTCACATGGAATCTTTGCCATTATCTACTCCTCCTTTCCAGAATGTCCTGTATCTTCACCCGAGCCCTGTGATAGGTAACTCTCGCCCATGTCTCCTGTTTTCCAAATATCTGTGCAATCTCTTTATAATTTAATTCGCCAAGTACCTTTAGTGTAAATACCTCTTTATAAGGTTCGTCCAGATAATGAAGGATCTGATAAACCGTCATGGCTTCGTCCTTCCGAAGCATACGTTGTTCGGGTCCATCCGTTTTTCCGTCACTGTATGCCTGTTCTGTCAGTTCCTGATCCGTACGGTGTTTTTTTCTAGTATAAGAAATGTATTCATTCCTGGCAATCTGACACAGCCAGGATTTGATGCTGCATTTTCCCTGAAAATGCTTTACTCCTTTTAGTGCTTTGAAAAATGTCTCCTGTGTGATCTCTTCTGCAATGTGCGGATCCTTACTCATTGCGAGAACGAAATAATACACATCCTGAAAATAGGTTTTATAAATCTCTTCCAACTCAAGCTTCAAGTACCTGTCACCTCCCTTCTGTTATCTATTAGACGCATGAATTCCATTTTTGTTACAGCCTTTTACATTTATTTTAGAATAATCTGCAAAATATGTCTTGCATCCTTTGATATAAAAAACTCCCTGAGCCCCAAAGTGGTATGCTCCCCGTCAAGAGGACAATAAAAAATAATAAATTTTTGTATCGTCAGCCATGCTATGGCTGGCGATATTTTATGCTGCTTTTGTATATTGCTCATGATATTTCATTGGTGTCATTACAT
>ENA-OQNI01001238-OQNI01001238.1-human-gut-metagenome-genome-assembly--contig:-NODE-1238-length-17344-cov-3.890748_pt1 | contig 17344 bp, 18 predicted proteins | sample MGYA00242627_ERZ504876 | MGnify/ENA primary metagenome ERZ504876 (study PRJEB26092, sample SAMD00036386) | human gut metagenome | host: Homo sapiens | study: EMG produced TPA metagenomics assembly of... | reverse complement strand
ATGTTTGGATGATTTATGAAAGACGTACGCATCAAATTCTTGGTTTACAATGTATCGGAAAAACGAGTGATATGGCAGAATATGTTAATATTTTCTCACTTGCGATTCAGCAACAATTGAGAATTGAAGATATTGAGTTTACAGATTTTTATTTTGAACATGGATACAAAGATCCACGAGGCTTTAATCGGATCCTTGCTCGATTAGTCAGAGAGAATGAAAGGTAGAGCGAAATATTGAGTTTTTTTCGGAGCATTCTAATAAACAGAGAATTCGTCGTCGTCAGGGTAAATCTTTATTTATTAAACTGGTTCTTTTCATTGCTATCATAGCGGTCGGGGTCTATTTCAAACTATCATTTTTTCTGTTACTAGTCATCTCTCTTTTGTATTTATTGGCTTTTTGCCTTTTATTTAGATATGATTCAAGAAAATTTGAGAAAAAACTATCTTTAGAGCAAGAAAGTGTCAGAAAAAAGGAATCTTTAGCTTCGCAATTGAAAAAGCTTAAAGAAGAAGAAAAAATTCAAAAAGCATTAAATCACTTTGAACGAATTCCAGCAGAATTTAAAACAATTGAAACGGTCAGCCACATGATTCGTTATATGAAACGTGGTGAGGCACAGACTTTGGAAGAAGCACTCTATTTTTGGGAAATGGATGAAAATAATCATTCAACGAACAAATAATTTTACTGACAGAACTGTCGGTCATTAGTAAGTAAAAATGAATTAACTGACAGCTTTGTCAGTTATTTTATTCTTGAAAAAAATCATGTAAATCATCATTTTTTTATGCTATAATGAGAACTGAAATTCTATTTATTTGAAGATAGAAAAAATAAGATAAAGGGTCGAAAAACATGGAAAATCTTTTTGAGAAATTGATGGATCAGATCAAAATGCCACCAAACTTGCGTCGTTCTAGACAGTTTGAGCATGCTGATATTGAAAATGTTGAAGTGCATACGGCAAGTAAGCTCTGGCACTTTCAGTTAATTTTTGACGAGATTTTACCAATTGACACATATAAATTACTGACAGAATTGACAGAGACAGCTTTTTCTACAATCGCTCGTACAGAAATTTCTGTCAGTAGCCGTGAAATAGTCATTGACGAGCAAAACCTTAATGATTATTATCAATATGCGCTGACACTTCCTGAACTTTGTGATTCTGCTTTTTCAAGTATTTTTAAGAAATATCATCTTGAATTGCAGGAAGAAAAAATTCAGTTGATGGTTGAAGATAATCCACGAATGGACTTTTTTGTTGAAAAATACTTTCCAATTTTAGAAGAAAAATTCGCAGATTTTGGTTTCGGAAAATTAAAAATTATTCCAGTGGTTGATCAACAATTAACCGACTTACAGGTGGCTGCTCATGCCGAAAAAGTAGCCGCTCGCTTGGCCGCTCAAACGGCAGAGCAAGCTCAAGTTTCGGAGCTTAAAAAACAACGCTCAGAGGAACGTGAAAGTAAAAATACTAGAGAAGCCAAACCAGAATTTGTAGAGACGGCACTTTCTGATGGGATTTTCTTTGGTCGAAAAATTAGTGGACAAAGTCCAATTACCAGTATGTCTTTCATCGCTGGGGAAGGCTTTGGGGTTATCTTTGAAGGTCTTGTTTTTGAGGCCGCACATCGCGAATTTACAGGAAAAGAATCAGATAAAGTCAATCATATTTTAGAATTGAAAATGGCTGATGAAACATCAACCTTTATGATTTCCAAATGGGGTCGTAAGGACGAAGAAATTGCACAATTTGACCAAATTGTCAGCACCGTTAAAGCCATGAATGAAAAAATTCTTACTGACGGAGCGGATAATTTTACTGACAGCCTATCTGATGCCCTTTGGCTACGTGTGCAAGGAAATATTGAACACGACAAATATAAAGATGACTTAGTAATGACGGCAAATGCGGTTGTTGAAATTAAACCTAAACCAACCATTGACCGTGTGGCTCTCCAAATCAAAGCTGTAAAATCAGATAAAATTCAACTGGGTCGTGAAATCAAAAATAATGAGCCAGTCACTCCGATGCGTTCTGTCAGTGAATTTTCTACTAACGGTCCTGTTGTTTTTGAAGGTTATGTCTTCAAAGGGGAACTCCGCGAAATCAAATCACGTAAAACAGGAAACATCAGTTATCTTCTTGAATTTGAAATGACTGATTACACGTCAAGTTTTTATGTGCAAAAGTGGTTACGTGGCGAAGAAGAAATTCAATTGGCCAAACAAATTAAAGCGGGACTATGGTGTCGAGTTCGCGGGAATGTTCAACGGGACAATTTCAAAAATGATTTAGTGCTACAATTGACTGATTTGATTGAAATTCCGACACAAAATGTTCGTGAAGATAAGTCTGATGAAAAACGTGTTGAGTTTCATGCCCATACTAATATGAGTCAAATGGACGCGATTCCGTCCGCTTCAAGTTTAGTTGCTCAGGCTGCAAAATGGGGACATAAAGCCATTGCAATTACTGACCATGGGGGCTTGCAATCTTTCCCTGAGGCTCACTCGGCAGGTAAAAAGAATGGGGTCAAGATTATTTATGGAGTCGAGGCCAATCTTGTCGAAGACAAAATCCCAATTGTATTTAATGAAACATATGTTGATATGTATGAATCAACATATGTCGTCTTTGACGTCGAAACAACAGGTCTTTCAGCAGTTCATAATGATTTGATTCAAATTGCAGCAACAAAAATGCACAAAGGAAATCCCATTGATGAATTTGATGAATTTATTAATCCGGGTTATCGTTTAAGCGAATTTACAACAGAACTAACCGGAATTACTGATGACCATGTCAAAAATGCGAAACCGCTTTATGAAGTACTGACGAAATTTCAAAAATTTTGCGAAGGAACAATTCTTGTCGCTCATAATGCATCCTTTGACGTGGGCTTCATGAATATGAACTATTCACGAAATGGGCTGCCGATTATTAGTCAACCTGTCGTTGATACTCTTGAATTTGCCCGTAATCTCTATCCCGAAATGAAACGTTTTGGTTTAGGACAATTGACCAAGAAGTTTCAAATCGGACTTGAACATCACCATATGGCCAATTTTGATGCGGAAGCAACTGGGCGTTTGCTCTTTGTATTCTTGGAAGAATTACGGACCAGAAACACAGGGTGGACAAGTCTGTTAGAACTTAATGCCAAGTTGGTCAGTGAAGATTCTTATAAAAAAGTACGACCAAAACACGTGACTTTATATGCTAAAACACAAGAAGGACTTAAAAATCTCTTCAAGATTGTTAGTTTTGGAAATGTGAAATATTATGCTGGTCTTCCTCGTCTTCCTCGGTCAGTTTTGGAAGCCAATCGCGAGGGATTACTTGTTGGTTCAGCCTGTGAAGTCGGCGAAGTCTTCGATGCAGCGATTAATAAAACTTTTGAAGAAACGCTTGAAATTTCTAAATTTTATGATTTCATTGAAGTTTTCCCACCAGCACTTTATCGCTCACTTGTTGTCGGCGGCTCTTTCAAATCAGAAAAAGAATTGGAACAAACGCTTAAAGATTTGATAAAAATCGGAAAAACGCTTGGCAAGCCAGTTCTGGCCACAGGAAATCTCCATTATCTGAATCCGGAAGATGCCATTTATCGTGAAATTATTGTCCGCTCACTTGGTCTTGGGGCAGAAATTAACTGGACACAAGGACACGGGGAGCATGCAAAACCTCTTCCATTACCTGAAGCTCACTTTAGAACAACTGATGAAATGCTTGAAGCCTTTAGTTTTCTTGATGAGAAAACAGCGCGTGAAATTGTCATTGACAATACCCAAAAAATGGCTGATGAGTTCGATGTTCTCACTCCTGTTCGTGATGATTTATATACACCTAAAATGGTCTTTGACGGAGGAGAAACCTCAGAAGAGCGGATTGTTCGCTTGACTTATGAAAAAGCCCACGAGTGGTATGGAAATCCATTGCCAGATATTATTGATGCAAGGCTTGAAAAAGAACTGCGATCGATTTTGGGGAATGGTTTCTCAGTCGTGTATATTATTTCGCAAGAACTTGTAAAACGTTCCAATGAGCGCGGATATATTGTTGGTTCTCGGGGATCAGTAGGTTCGTCACTGGTTGCGACCATGATTGGAATAACCGAAGTAAATCCACTGGCACCTCATTACCGTTGCCCAGAATGTCAATATTTTGAATGCTATGATGATGGATCTTTCGGTTCAGGTTATGATATGCCGGATAAAAATTGTCCTAAATGTGACCACAAACTCATCAAAGATGGGCATGATATTCCTTTTGAAACTTTCTTAGGTTTCAAGGGAGACAAAGTTCCCGATATTGATTTGAACTTTTCAGGGGATGACCAACCTTTGGCTCACTTGGACGTTCGTGATATTTTCGGGGAAGATTACGCTTTTCGGGCAGGAACAATTGGTACGGTTGCCGAAAAAACGGCTTTTGGTTTCGTCAAAGGCTACGAACGTGACTATGACCAATTTTATGGCAATGCTGAAATTGACCGTTTAGCTGCCGGATCGACGGGTGTCAAGCGAACAACAGGTCAACACCCAGGAGGGATTATTGTTATTCCAAATTACATGGATGTTTATGATTTTTCTCCAGTTCAATTTCCAGCCGACGATGTCAATGCCGAATGGCAAACGACTCACTTTGATTTCCATGCCATTCATGATAATATCTTGAAACTCGATATTCTTGGACATGATGATCCAACGATGATTCGAAAATTGCAAAGTCTTTCTGGTATTGTTCCTCAAGACATTCCGATGGATGACCCCGGAGTGATGAAACTTTTCACCGGGACAGAATCTTTAGGTTTGACCGAAGAGCAATTGGGAGTAAAACTCGGGACTCTTGGAATTCCTGAAATGGGAACTTTTACCTCAATGAATATGATTGCCGAAGCCAAACCCAAAAACTTTGCTGATTTACTGCAAATTTCTGGACTTTCCCATGGAACAGACGTATGGTCAGGAAATGCCCAAGATTTAATTCGTTCAGGAATTGCCGACCTTTCAAGTGTTATCGGTTGTCGGGATGATATTATGGTCTATCTCATCCATAAAGGACTTGAAAATGGTCTTGCTTTTACAATTATGGAGCGTGTACGTAAGGGAATGTGGAATAAAATTCCTGCCGAAGAACGTGAGAAATATGTGGAAGCCATGCGAGAACATGAGGTTCCAGAATGGTATATTGAGTCTTGTTCTAAGATTAAATATATGTTCCCTAAAGCCCATGCGGCAGCTTATATTATGATGGCTCTGCGGGTGGCTTATTTCAAAGTACATCATCCAATTTTCTATTACTGCGCATGGTTCTCTATCAGGGCAACGGCCTTTGATATTGGTGTCATGGGGGCTGGTCTTGAAGCAGTCAAATCAAAAATGAAAGAAATTAAGGATAAAGGTTTTGAGGCTACAAATGTGGAAACTAACCTTTATACAACTTTGGAACTCTGTAATGAAATGTTAGAGCGTGGCTTCACTTTTGGTAAAATTGACCTTTACCGCTCTGAGGCTACGGAGTTTGTCATTGACGGTGACACTTTGATTCCGCCATTTGTAACGATGGACGGATTGGGTGAAAACGTGGCAAAACAAATCGTCGCAGCGCGTGCTGAGGGTGAATTTTTGAGTAAGATGGAACTTCGTAAACGTGGGGGAGTTTCACAAACCATTATTGAAAACATGACCAATATGGGCGTTCTTGAAGGTATGCCTGATGATAATCAATTAAGCTTATTTGATGATTTCTTTTGATTTAAGCAATTGAATCGCTAGATTAGTCATTTATATTAAAAAAAGTCGAAAGTTCTTCGACTTTTTTTGTACTATTTTTAGTTACATTTACTAACAAATTGCGTATATTCTAGTATGGTACAGAAAAAAGCACAAGAACTCATTCAAAAGGCAATTGAGATGGAGGCTTCTGATATTTATTTAATTGCTTCAGGAAATCTTTATAAGATATATATTCGTCAACAATTAGGGCGAACTTTAATAGAGGAACTTAACCAAGAGATTGGTTTAGCATTACTTACTCATTTTAAATTTCTTGCTGGCATGAATACTGGTGAACGCCGGCGTGTTCAGCTGAGTGCTTGTTGGTATGAACTAGAGGGAAGTTCGGCAAAACGTTTGCGCCTTTCAACAGTGGGAGATTTTGAAGGAAATGAATCATTGGTTATCCGTCTTTTGCATGACCAAAAACAAGAACTTGAGTTTTGGTTTGACGATAAACTTCAGGATTTTCGATGTAAACGAGGACTTTATTTATTTTCTGGGCCAGTAGGGTCTGGGAAAACTTCACTAATGTTTGACTTAGCCCCCCGTCATTTTTCAAATGCACAGGTTATCACTATTGAGGAGCCTGTAGAATTAATTGAATCTGATTTTATTCAGTTACAAGTTAATGATGTAATTGGGAATAGTTATGATGAATTAATTAAACTTTCTTTAAGACACCGACCAGATTTACTAATTGTTGGAGAAATTCGAGATCAGCAGACAGCTCGTGCTGTATTGCGTGCAAGTTTAACAGGCTATACATTTTTTTCTACTATCCATGCGGCTTCCGTGAAGGGAGTGGTTCAACGTTTGTTGGAATTGGGTTTGAGTGATTGGGAATTGAAAAATGGATTAGAGGCAGTTGTTTATCAACGGTTAATAGCGGGAAAAGGAGTATTAGATATTGCGAAAAGTAAATTTGACACTTGGTCGCCGAAAAAATGGAATGAAAAGATTGAGAACTTATATGCAAACGGACATCTTACGGCTATTGAGGCCGAAAGAGAAAAAATTAGCATTAATCAAGCAAGCAAAATTGATACAACTGATGGGGAATCTTTTGAATAATGGTTTCCATTTGGGAGAAGTTATCAATTTTTTAGCTTTATCAAAATTAGTAGAAAAAGAGTTTGTATTCAAAATGCACCAAGGTCTCAGTTCTGGAAATTCATTATCTGAAATTTTAGATAGTCTCTCTTGTTCTAAAAATGTTGTGACACAACTTGCTTTGGTAGAAGTGCATGGGAATTTAGTAGGAACCATGCAATTGGTAGAACTGCATTTAAAAAAGCAGCTTAAGGTCAAAAAGAAATTAATTGAAGTGGCAACTTATCCAGTTGTATTGTTGGTATTTCTCATTGGAATTATGTGGGGCTTGAAAAATTATTTATTACCTCAAATTGATAAGGGAAATAATTTTGCTACTTTATTAATTAATCATTTACCGCTAGTATTTTTTTCTGTTGGTGCTTTAATCGTTTTACTGACAAGTTTATCAATAATAATATTCAAACATCTTTCAGCACTCACTAATTTTACTTTTTTGGTTAAAGTTCCATTAGTAAGTTCTTTTATCCGCTTGTATTTGACCGCTTATTTCTCCAGAGAATGGGGAAATTTAATTGCTCAAGGAGTTGAATTGCGACAAATAATAGAATTGATGAAAAAGCAGAAAATTCGCATTTTTGCGGAAGTTGGAATTAAACTTGATTTGGGTTTGAAGGCTGGTCAGAATTTTGAGCAAGCTGTCAGTCATTTTTCGATTTTTTTACCAGAACTTTCTTTGATGATTGAGTACGGCGCGATTAAAGATAAATTAGGGTTGGAGCTTTCTGTTTATGCTGATGAATGTTGGGAACAATTCTTTTCTAAGATAGACCGTCTAATGCAATTAATACAACCCCTTATTTTTATTTTTGTTGCTTTGATGATTGTCTTATTGTATGCAGCGATGTCGTTACCCATTTATTCTAATATGGGTTCTGGAATTTAAAAAAAGGAAGGAAATTTATGAAAATAGAAAATATAACTTTAATAATGATCAAAGCTTTGTCATTAATTAAAATTCACGGAAGAAAGCTTTGGCAAAAAAAGCAAAAAGCATTTACCTTGATTGAGATGTTAATTGTGTTGGCAATTATCAGTATTTTAATTTTGCTTTTTGTGCCAAATTTGATAAAAGAAAAAGCACAAGTTCAAAAAACTGGTGAAGCAGCAGTAGTTAAAGTAGTTGAAAGTCAGGCACAACTTTATGAGTTGGATCATGATAATGATAAGCCAAACCTATCAGAACTTTTAAGTGCGGGGATGATTACGCAAAAGCAAGTCACGGCCTATGATGATTACTATGACCAGAATAAAAATGAACAGCGCAATTTCGATGATTAGAGCCTTCACTTTGTTAGAATCTCTACTGGTATTACTTATTGTCTCTTTTATCACCCTCTTTTTCTCAGCAGAATTGACTCAAACAGTGCATTTATTTAAGGGAGACTCTTTGTTTTACAGTTTGAAAATTTATACAAAATAAGTCAGGAGAATGCAGCGCTACAAAGTAGTTCAGAAAATTTAGGAAGTGAAAATGGGAAATTGATTTATGAAAACAAAGAGATAGATATTCCCAAAGAGGTTGAAATGGCAGAATTTTTGATTATATTTGATGAGAAAGGGGGGAACTCAAGTTTACAGAAAATCAAAGTTTATTTACCTTATGAGAAGAAAACAATTTTATATCAAATGGAGATGCGGAGTGGAAAATATAAAAAGAAAATCAATTAAGGGATGTATACTTCTTGAGAGCCTAATTAGTATGGCATTATTGAGCTTTTTGGTCACTTTTCTCTTAAGTGCTCTTACTAATTCTCGTCAGCAAGAGGTACAAGAAAATCAACAAATTGAGTCCTTAAATGTAGCTCAGATGGCAATAGAAAGTCAGCTGATGGAACTATCGTTAAATGGTTCTGTTATAAAAATAAGACAAGATTCGACTGCAACCATTATTAGTGACCATGGAAAGGAAATTTTGCGACTTGAAGCTCAAAATTAGGGCATTTACTTTACTTGAATGTCTCGTAGCACTTTTGGCAATTTCTGGTTCAGTGCTAGTCATCTCAGGGCTGACTAGAATGATTGAAGAACAGATGAAAATAAGCCAGAATGATAGTAGGAAAGATTGGCAAATATTTTGTGAACAAATGCGTTCAGAACTCTCCGGAGCAAAATTAGACAATGTGAATCAAAATTTTTTGTATGTGACCAAAGATAAGAAGTTACGGTTCGGATTAGTAGGGGATGATTTTCGTAAAAGTGATGATAAAGGGCAAGGATACCAACCGATGCTTTATGATTTAAAAGGAGCAAAAATTCAGGCAGAAGAAAATTTGATAAAAATAACAATTGATTTTGATAATGGAGGTGAGCGAGTATTTATTTATCGATTTACTGATACAAAGTAAAAGGAGGGATACTTTTATATACTTTGGTTTTACTGCTAATTTTTTCTTTATTTCTACAGTTTTATTTGCAAAAATAGGTGCTTACAGCTCAGCAATTGAAAATAGAAAAGGAGCGACTGACAGCCGAATTAATGGTTTCATTGGCTCTTAAAAAGGATTTGAAAACGAGTGGTCAACTTAATTTTGATTGTGGAAATTTAACTTACAAATTACTGACAGATCTGTCAGCTGATTCAACTAGCGGTGGTCAAACTGTTAGTAATAAAACTTATTGTTTTGATGTTCGGCTTAAGGATGGAAGAATTTATCAAATAGTAAAGTAAAAATAATGTTAACTGGTTGACATTATTTTTACTTTACTATATAATTAACCAGTAAACTAATTATGGAGGACGAAATACTATGAGTTTAGCAAATCAAATCGACCAGTTTCTTGGGGCAATTATGCAGTTTGCAGAAAACAAACATGAAATATTACTTGGCGAATGCGAAAGTAATGTTAAGCTAACAAGCACGCAAGAACATATCTTAATGATTCTAGCTGCAGAGGTTTCGACAAACGCGAGAATTGCCGAGCAACTCAAGATTTCGCCAGCAGCGGTAACTAAAGCTCTCAAAAAATTACAAGAGCAAGAACTGATTAAATCAAGTCGGGCAACAAATGACGAACGCGTAGTCCTTTGGAGCCTGACAGAAAAAGCAGTTCCAGTTGCTAAAGAACATGCTGCTCATCATGAGAAAACTCTAAGTACCTACCAAGAATTAGGAGACAAATTTACTGACGAAGAACAAAAAGTGATAAGTCAATTCTTATCAGTACTTACGGAGGAGTTTCGATGAAGAAAATATTGATGTTATTTGCTATTCCGGCAGTTTTACTTCTTGCTGGTTGTCAAAAAACAGCAGACAAACCAGAAGTTGTGACAACTTTTGAGCCGATGTATGAATTTACGAAAGCAATTGTTGGAGATAAGGTTAAAATCGAAAATATTGTTCCGGCGAATCAAGAAGTTCACGAATTTGAACCGAGTGCCAAGCAAGTTGCAACAATGACAAATGCTCAAGCTATTATTTATAATTCTGATGACCTTGAAAAATGGGCTCTGAAAGTGAATAATAAAGGAGTCAAAATAGAAGCAAGCAAAGATGTCAATAAAATTAAAGGAGATCCACATACTTGGATTACTCCAAAGCAAGCAATTATTGAAGTTAATACAATTGCTGAGGAATTAGGGAAAAAATTCCCAGAAGATAAGACAACTTTTGAAAAGAATGCAGCAAACTATGTTGTCAAATTGAAAAAGTTAGATAGTGAATTTGACACTCTAAAAAATGCCAAGCAAAAAACATTTATCACACAACATGAAGCATTTGCTTACCTTGGACGTGATTATGGTTTGAAAGAAATTGCTATTGCTGGACTCGACCCAGAAGTTGAGCCATCAGCTTCAACACTTGCTACTTTAAAGACTGAAATGGAAAAAGCCGGACTTAAAAATGTTTACTTTGAAGGAAATGCAAATAGTAAAATTGCAGAAACTTTGGCAAAATCAGTTGGAGCAAATCTAATTGGTATCAATACCGTTGAAGGCTTGTCGGATCAACAGAAAAAAAATGGGGATAACTATCTCACATTGATGCAAGAAAACTTGACAGCTTTGAAGAAAACAATCAAGTGAGTTTAAGGGAAAATTAAGAAGAAGGAATTATAATGAACTTCTTCCAAAAATATCTTTTCATAAAACTCCTTGAAACTCTCGTTCTTATGAACGGGAGTTTCGTGTTTTTGAATAAAAAATAAGAGGCACTAGATAGTTCTATAATTAGGGCCACTATTAAAGATAAAAAGAGAAAAAAATGAGATATATCAATGTTGAAAATCTGACCTTCTACTATGATAGAGAGCCAGTGTTAGAAAATATTAGCTACCATGTGGACTCTGGCGAATTTGTCACCTTAACTGGAGAAAATGGAGCGGCAAAATCAACTTTAATTAAAACAACTTTGGGTATTTTAAAACCAAAGAAAGGGAAAATAACGATTTCTTCTAAAAATAATAGAGGAGAAAAGTTACGAATCGCCTACCTTCCACAGCAAGTTGCAAGTTTTAACGCAGGATTTCCAAGTTCTGTTCATGAATTTGTCATGAGTGGACGCTATCCAAGACAGGGATGGTTTAAAAAAATGGGCGCTCATGATTTAGAACATGTCAAGGCAGCTCTTGATTCAGTTGGTATGTGGGACTATCGCGATAAAAGAATTGGTGAACTTTCGGGAGGTCAAAAGCAAAGGATTGCTATTGCGAGAATGTTTGCTAGTGACCCTGATTTATTTATCCTTGATGAACCAACAACTGGTATGGATGATGTATCAAGTAGTGATTTTTATCAATTGATGCATCATGCGGCCCATAAGCATGGGAAAGCAGTCCTAATGGTCACTCATGATCCTGAGGAAGTGAAAGATTTCGCTGATCGTAACATTCATCTATTAAAAGACAAAAATGGAAAGTTCGCTTGTTTTGATTTGCATACTGACCGTGCTAGAGTTCTCCAAGAAGCGCAAGAAGAATTAGAGGAGAAAGCAAATGTTTGAATTATTCCAGTATGATTTTATGAGGAATGCTCTCTTAGCAGCGACAGCAATTTCAATTTTCTCGCCATTACTTGGTGTATTTCTTGTCCTGCGTAGACAAAGTCTAATGTCGGACACATTATCGCATGTTTCTTTAGCGGGTGTTGCCTTTGGCGTGCTATTAAGTTGGAATCCAACGATTACTACTTTAATTACCGTAGTGATTGCTGCAGTTTTTCTAGAATATTTGAGAACGATTTATCATAATTACATGGAAATTGCGACGGCGATTTTGATGTCGGCGGGTCTTGCTATTGCTTTATTAATTTTAAATTCTTCCAAAGGAGCAACCTCTGTAAGTTTAGAGCAATATTTGTTTGGTTCAATTATCACAATTTCACTTTCGCAAGTAATTATGCTCTTTGTTTTGGCGGCGGTTGTTCTACTTGGATTTATTCTATTTTTACGTCCGCTTTATGTGATGACATTTGATGAAGATACGGCATTTGTTGATGGACTTCCAGTTCGCTGGATTTCAATTGCCTTTAATATTGTGACAGGGATTGCGATTGCACTGATGATTCCGGCAGCGGGAGCTCTATTGGTATCAGCGATCATGGTGTTACCAGCTTCGATTGCGATGCGATTAGGAAAATCTTTCAAGGCTGTGCTTTTTATCTCAGTTATTGTTAGTTTTATTGGGTTAAATGCTGGTTTGATTGCTTCTTATTATATGGATGCGCCAGCCTCTGCCGCAATAACTTTGATTTTCATTGTTCTTTTCTTAGTTACTTCAAGTTTAAAACGATTAATTAGAGCATAAAATAAAAAAGAAGTACTGAATGTAGTGACCCCCAAAAGATAGACTTTTCAAAAATATGAAAGGTCTTTTATTATGACAAAATATTCATTTGAACTAAAACTAAAAGTGGTTCAGGATTATGATAACGGTGTAGGGGGGTGTGATTATTTAGCCAAAAAGTACCATGTCACGAACGAAGCGATTGTCAGGCGTTGGGTCAAAGCTTATAAAGAATTAGGGGCGGTTGGAATTCAGCGTAAAAGACAAAATACAGTTTATTCAACACAATTCAAACTTAATGCGGTAAACTTATATCTAACAAGTGAAAAGTCATATAGAGAACTAGCTCATGAATTGGGAATGAATAATCCGCCACTTCTTACACGATGGGTGTCAAATTATCGCAAAAAAGGGGAATTTGCCTTTTCTAATGTTCAGGGGCGACCTAGAAAAGAGTCTGAATTGCTTGAAATAAGTATTAAGAAAGCGAAAGATGTGGTGAATGAAACAGAGCAAGAACTTGCTAGGCTTCAAAACGACAATCTTAATTTAAGAATGGAAGTTGAATATTTAAAAGGGCTGAGGAGATTACGGCAGGAACAACACAAGAGGGAAAATCCCGAGTGGTCTGTGAACTCCGACGAGAATTCAAGTTCCCACTTAAGCAACTCTTAGCCATTTCTGAACTTTCTAAAGCAACTTATTACTACTGGGTCAATCGTTTTGAACGTCCTAATAAAGACGAAATGATTGAGCAAGTCATGCTTGAAATACGTCAAGAACACACTAATGCAGGGTATCGTCCAATGGTTGAGCTATTAAAACAACGTGGAATTTATGTTAATCACAAGAAAGTTCAGCGCTTGATGAAAAAACTTGGGCTTCGTGTGACTACTTTTTGGCATAAATCTCGTAAATATAACTCTTACAAAGGTAAAGTTGGGACTGTGGCTAAGAACAAGCTCCACAGACGATTTAACACTTCTATACCACATCAGAAGATAACGACAGACACCACTGAGTTCAAATATTACGATAAAGGGGTTCAAAAGAAGCTTTATCTCAACCCCTATCTTGACCTTTTCAACAACGAAGTGATTAGCTATGAAATCTCTAAACAACCAACCTATCAAGATATTGCGACAGCACTTCAGGAGGCTTTAGAATTGACTTCTGATTGTCTCTATCGTCGTACTTTCCACTCTGACCAAGGGTGGGCATATCAGATGAAAAACTATGTCTTTAAGCTCAAATCACAAAAAATAATCCAATCTATGAGTCGCAAAGGTAACTGTCATGATAATTCAGTCATGGAGAACTTCTTTGGCTTGCTTAAACAAGAAATCTACTATGGTCATGTTTTCAATTCATTTGAAGAACTTGAACAAGCGATTACTAAATGGATTCACTATTACAACACGAAACGAATTAAGAAAAAATTGAACTGGATGAGTCCAATCCAATATCGTTTAACTTATTCAAAATAACAAAAAAAAGACAAGAAATTATTCTTGTCTAAAAAGTCTAGCTTTTGGGGTTCACATCATTGCTATTCTACTTTTTTAGATTAAATCCATCATTATTTATGTATTTTAATACATTTTAATTTTCGTAAATTCCAATATGTTCATGTTGATATTTTCCGTCTTCAATCATTTTTACGACCGCTTCGGCATAGTCAGCATATGAAATTCGTCTTTTTCCGGCTTTATTGTATCCCAAAACATCTCCGGTGATTGTATAATCATTTGTTTCTAAACCTTCTGGGTCAAAAAATTCTGCTGGGGAAAAGAATGTGAAATTGAGTTTTGAACTTTCATAAATCAAGCTTGCTTTAGCCATCTCCAAAAGTGTTGGATAATAAGGCAAATCCGTTTGTGTCACATCTAGTAGGCGTTGATCGCGGTTCTCATCAAGATAAAGTGAACTTGCTCCTCCCACGATGATTAAACGACTTTCTGAACCGTCAAGAATTTTTATCATTTTCTCTGCTACTTTTGAGTAATCTTCTTCTTGACCTGCTGGTGCACGATGAGCCAAAACGATGGCATCAAATCCAGATAAATCTTCTGCAGTCAATGCAAAGATATCTTTTTCAAGAACAGCAGTCACTTGATTTTTTAATCGCTCTTTATTTCTGACAATGGCAGTCACTTCATGACCATGACTAAGAGCTTTTTGGGCAATTAAACTTCCAGCTTTACCAGTAGCAGCAATCACAGCTATTTTTTTCATTACAAACTCTCCAATCCTTTATTTATTTTTATTATAACAAATTAAGTAATTTTGGCTTCTAAAAATGGTTCAAAAAAAGCAGCAAGTGCTGCTTTACTATATTTATCGGCTTAAATCCACTCTTTTCCCAAGTTTATCCATCACAAACGCCCCAACCAATAGACTGGCAAATTCACCCAGACCAAGTGTCAACCATGTCACAAAAAATGGGGCTCCAGCGACAAATTTTAGCTCCAGAGCAATGGTAAACATACTAATTGAAAAGAAAATTGCAAAAAACAGAAAGGCTTTATTTAACTGACCATTCCAAAAATACTGTCCTTTAAAGCGTTCAAATAAGAAAAGACCAAGACTTAAGAAAATTAAAGTTGATAAACCACCAACAATCACATCGACCCAAGTGAAAGACAAAAAGTTTGAAATCATACAGCCAATCGTAACTGCAATAATATATTTTTTATTGAAGAATGCTGTGAAATTTAACATTTCCGACACCCGAAATTGGACTGGCCCATAAGAAATCGCGCTCAGACCCGGCGTCATCGTTAGAATAACATAAAGAGCGGCAACAATCGCAATCGTAACAATATCATAAGTTCTAGACTTTTTCAAAATACTCTCCTTTGGCGACAAAATGTCGCGTTTAATATGCTTGAGCAAAGGGAAGAAGGCTCAAGGGTTGACTCGCAATTGAGCAACGTTTTTATTTTAACAGATTTTTGAACAAATGAAAAGGAGTGACAAAGATTTTCTTTCATCAATAAATAGAGAGAGGTTAGTTTCGCTGACACCTGCTAATTTTTTGTAATCAATAAAAACTCTCTCAAGACAGACCATCAAGTAGATGTGCCAAAAAGAAGCTCAAAAATTACTGACAGATTTTTTTTCACAGAAAACAACCAATTGAGCAACTCGTCAGTAAAATCAATGAGTCTGTCAGTACTTTTGTAATTAATACAGACTTTCCTACAATAAATAAAAGACTTACCAACATGCTGATAAGTCTTTCAATATCTTTTATTTAATTGTCCAACCTCCATCAATTGGAACAATTGCTCCCGACATATAAGAAGCCTGTGGACTGGCTAAAAAGAGAGTCAGATTAGCCACTTCATCAGGGCTGGCCCATCTTTTAGCTGGTGTCTCATCTGCTACCCACTGAGCCATCTGACCGTTATTTTCAGTAAAATCAGCCGCATTCATCGGAGTATTGATTGCCCCCGGAGCGATGGCTGCTATTTGAATCCCATGTTGCGCCTCATCTAAAGCCAATTGTTTTGTCAGTCCAACAATAGCATGCTTACTGGCCGTATAAGCGACACCGCCTCCACCTGCCACTAATCCGGCAACCGAAGCCATATTGATAATGACTCCTGATTTTTGCCTTTTCATTTTAAGTAAGAAAGCCGAAATCATCAAATACATCGAATTGAGATTCGTTGACAAAATACGTTGCCATTCTGCAAAATCGGTTTCTTCCAAGGTTTTATAAGCATCCAAAATGCCCGCTGTATTGAGTAAAATATCAATCGTTCCCACTTCGTTAGACAATTTTTCAACTGCTTGAGCATTGGAAACATCAACCATTTTTACTGACAGATTATTTGATTTACTGACAGATTCGTCAGTAAATTCTTGTAAGTCAACAGCAACAACTTGTGCGCCTTCGGCCAAAAATGCTTTTGTTTGAGCCAAGCCAATACCACTGGCAGCACCTGTAATTAGCACTTTTTTCCCAGAAAATTTCATTTTGTAGCCTATCTATTCTATCTATTCAACCAAGGCCCAATCATCAGCCAAAACGTCGCAAGGCGTTGGTGCCCACATTGAAAAACCTTCACCCTCTCCTGAGACATTAATCAAGAAATAAGGGGTCACTTCTAACTTTTCACCAGATTCTAAAACAATCGAATCATAAAGTTTGACATAATTTTCGGCACCAGACCAGCCTTTAGTTCTAACTACTTTTTTTCCAGCTTTAAGTAAAGCTAATGCTTCTTCAAAAGTCATTTTTTTCCTCCATATTGTTTAAAAATAAACTAAATTCATTATAGCAAAGTTCGAGAGATTTTAAATAAATGAAAACCAGTTTTAATTATCCGATAGATAGAACTAATAAAGAGCCCACAAAAATTATAGTCTATTTGTCTCCCTTAAAATTTTTTGTTATAGTAATTTCAACAAAGTGGGACACGCAAAAAAAGGTCTGCGCTAACAGACCTCGTGTTAAAACTTGGTTATGGTGGGACTAATCGCTAATTGCGATTAGTTTTTTTATTTCAAGCCAAAGTCTGACTAGGTTAATTGCGAAGTTCAAAACTTCGACAATCATCCCAAGTACCATCAGCATAAAATCCTCTCCATAACCAAGAAACACCTTGACTTCATAGGCACCTCCTGCATCTAGAATTTGTCAGGATACATGAAACCAAGTGAACACTAAGAGATTTCCCTCCTAATCTACTATACATAAAAAGCCGTG
>ENA-OQNI01001234-OQNI01001234.1-human-gut-metagenome-genome-assembly--contig:-NODE-1234-length-17420-cov-2.594460_pt1 | contig 17420 bp, 14 predicted proteins | sample MGYA00242627_ERZ504876 | MGnify/ENA primary metagenome ERZ504876 (study PRJEB26092, sample SAMD00036386) | human gut metagenome | host: Homo sapiens | study: EMG produced TPA metagenomics assembly of... | reverse complement strand
TGCCATGTGGATTAATGCGAATACAGTGTGTGTCGCATTGTATGCAGCATTTGTTGGAACAAAATCAAAGGCAAATTACTTTTATCCAAATAAATCACAAGTTGATTGAAATCTTCCGCCAAAACTAACAGGTGATTTAACATTTTGGAATGGTGAATTTAAAGCACCGGGTTCTACTGAAAGAACAGATGTCTATAAATCACAAGATGTTCCAAGCAAAGACAAATATGTCTTCGGGACTGATAAATATGGTCGTTCATTAGCTAAACGAACAGTTGTTGGTTTGCGTATTTCATTGATTATTGCCCTTGCTGCGGCTCTAATTGACTTAGTAATTGGGGTGACCTACGGGATTATTTCCGGCTGGATGGGCGGAAAAGTCGATATGGTCATGCAACGGATTATTGAAATTATCCAATCTGTACCAAACTTAGTTGTGGTAACCATGCTTGCCCTCTTATTGGGACAAGGGATTTCATCAATTATCATTGCCATTGGGCTCTTTGCTTGGACCGGAATGGCCCGGCAAGTCAGGAATATGGTGCTCTCCTATAAAGAGCGTGACTTTGTCTTAGCTTCAAAAACTTTAGGACAATCTACTTGGAAAATTGCAGTAAAACATTTGTTGCCAAACGTTTCAGGGGTTATTGTTGTCCAAATCATGTTTGATATTCCAAGTATGATTATGTATGAGGCTGTTTTATCAGCGATTAACCTTGGGGTTAAACCGCCAACGTCTTCTTTGGGGACTTTGATTAATGATGGGATTGCAAGTTTGCAATTCTATCCATTCCAATTGATTATTCCAGCAGTAGTATTGTCTGTGCTTTCACTCACATTTATCTTCTTTGGAGATGGTTTGCGTGATGCATTTGACCCTAGAGCAAGTGAGGATTAGAAATGGCAGAAGAAAAAGTATTAGAAGTTAAAAATTTGCATGTCAATTTCCACACCTATGCTGGAGATGTTAAAGCGATTCGTGATGTTTCTTTTGATTTAGAAAAAGGACAGACCCTAGCGATTGTTGGTGAGTCTGGTTCTGGTAAATCAGTAACAACAAAAACTTTGATGGGCTTGAATGCGAAAAATGCGGTAATACCGCAAGGTGAATTATTATTTAAAGGGCGTAACCTTCTTGATTTAAAAGAAGAAGAATGGCAAAAAATTCGTGGAAATGAAATTTCAATGATTTTCCAAGACCCAATGACTTCTCTTGACCCAACCATGCGTATTGGAAAACAGATTGCTGAACCTTTGTTGAAACACAATAAAGGCATGAGTAAAGCCGATGCCATGAAACGGGCCCTTGAATTGATGCAACAAGTAGGGATTCCTGATGCCGAAGTACATATCAATGATTATCCACACCAATGGTCAGGTGGGATGCGTCAACGGGCGGTTATCGCCATTGCCTTGGCTGCTGACCCTGAAATATTGATTGCAGATGAACCTACAACTGCGCTTGACGTTACTATTCAAGCACAAATCATGCACATGATGGCCGAATTGCAAGAGCGTATTAATTCATCTATTGTCTTTATCACCCATGATTTAGGGGTTGTTGCTGGATTTGCACATAAAGTTGCAGTGATGTATGCGGGAGAAATCGTTGAATATGGGACAGTTGAAGAAATTTTCTATAACCCACAACATCCTTACACTTGGGGACTTTTGGATTCAATGCCAACAGTTGATTCAAGTGTAGACCGCTTGGTTTCAATTCCAGGAACTCCTCCTGACTTGTTGAATCCGCCAAAAGGGGATGCCTTTGCGGCACGTAATAAATTTGCCCTAGCAATTGACTTTGAAGAAGAACCTCCATACTTTGAAGTTTCTCCAACTCATTTTGCTAAAACTTGGCTTTTAGATCCACGAGCACCAAAAGTAACGCCTTCCGATAATATCTTGGCACGTTGGAAAAGCTGGGAAGAATTGAAAGGGGATAAATGATGACAGAACCTAAAAAAGTGGTTGAAATAAAAAACCTTGATTTGACTTTTAATAAAGGAAAAAAAGGGGCAAATAAAGCAATTAATAATGTTTCTTTAGATATTTATGAAGGAGAAACATTTGGACTTGTTGGAGAATCAGGTTCTGGTAAAACAACGATTGGTCGAGCAATTCTTAAACTTTACGATAATTTTATTACTGGTGGAGAAATTCTCTTTGAAGGTAAAGATGTTCGTAATCTAAAAGGCTCAGAGTTGCGAGAATATCGTTCAGAAGCACAAATGATTTTCCAAGATCCACAAGCTTCATTGAATGGGCGGATGCGCGTTAAAGATATTGTTGCTGAAGGACTTGACGCTAACGGTTTAGTAAAAACTAAAGCTGAACGTGATGCTCGTGTATTGGAACTTTTGCGTCTGGTTGGATTGAATGATGACCATTTGACACGTTATCCCCATGAGTTTTCTGGTGGACAACGTCAACGGATTGGGATTGCACGTGCACTTGCTGTAAAACCAAAATTTGTCGTTGCCGATGAACCTATCTCGGCACTAGATGTATCAATTCAGGCCCAAGTCGTTAACTTGATGAGAGATATTCAAGCAAAAGAAAATTTGACTTACTTATTTATCGCTCATGATTTGTCAATGGTTAAATACATTTCAGACCGCATTGGTGTGATGCATTGGGGGAAAATTTTGGAAGTTGGAACTTCTGAGCAAGTTTACAATCATCCAATTCATCCTTACACTAAGAGTTTGCTAAGTTCGATTCCGTCACCAGACCCTATCTCTGAACGTCAGCGGACCCCAATTGTTTATGACCCAACAGCAGAATTGGATGGACAAGAACGTGAGATGCGTGAAATTACGCCTGGACATTTTGTCTTTTCAACAGAAGCTGAAGCGGAAGTGTATAAGAAAAATGCCACTCTATAAGTAAAAAATAATGATAAAACAATTAGTTCTACTGATTGTTTTTTCTATTGTTTTCTTACTGCCCGAATAAATTTTTCACTCTTTAATCCATCAGTAAGTGTAAAAAAATCAGCTATAAAATTATGGCAAATTTTGGTATAATTGAGTTCGTCCTCCTAGAAACTAGGAAAGTAGAAAAATCGGAACCTGCACAAGTGCAGAACTACGATTCCCTACCTTACGTTGTCCGCTCTCGCTATGTCGTTGAAGCGACAAGTCGAGCCGCAATTTTCTACGTTTCTTGCAGTCGGCCTCGCATCTTGATATAATTAAAAGAACTATTTTTTTTGAGGTTTAGCCAATGTAAATTAAATTAAAAGTATAAATGAATAATTAAAGAAAATGAGAGTATAAATGACTTTACAAGAAGAAATAAAAAAACGTCGGACTTTTGCCATTATCAGTCACCCGGATGCCGGTAAGACGACGATTACAGAACAACTATTGAAATTTGGGGGTGCCATCCGTGAAGCTGGTACTGTAAAAGCACGTAAAACAGGAAATTTTGCCAAATCAGACTGGATGGACATTGAAAAAGAACGTGGAATTTCTGTAACGAGTTCTGTCATGCAGTTTGACTATGCGGGAAAACGGGTTAATATCTTGGACACGCCAGGGCATGAGGATTTCTCAGAAGATACTTATCGAACGTTGATGGCAGTTGATGCGGCAGTCATGGTTATTGATAGTGCTAAAGGGATTGAAGCACAGACGAAAAAACTTTTCCAAGTTGTCAAACGTCGTGGAATTCCAGTTTTCACTTTCATCAATAAACTTGACCGTGATGGACGTGAACCACTTGATTTGCTTTCTGAATTGGAAGAAATTCTTGGAATTGCCAGTGTACCAATGAATTGGCCAATCGGCATGGGGAAAAATTTCCAAGGGCTTTATGATTTTACGCATGGGCGCGTAGAAGTTTATCAACCAGAAGATGGAAAACGTTTTGTTGAATTTGATGAAAATGGGGAAGTACCAACAAGTCATCCTTTAACGAAAAATCCATTTTTCACGCAAGCTTTAGAAGATGCTGAATTACTTTTGGATGCAGGAAATCAATTTTCAGAAGACGAAGTAGTTGCTGTGCAATTGACACCAGTTTTCTTTGGGTCAGCTTTGACCAGTTTTGGGGTGGAAACTTTCCTCGAAACATTTTTAGAATACGCACCAGAACCTCATTCACACAAAACGGTTGATGAAGAAGAAATTGAACCTTTAAATCCTGATTTTTCTGGTTTCATTTTCAAAATTCAAGCGAATATGGACCCTCGTCACCGTGACCGAATTGCTTTTGTCCGTATTGTTTCTGGCGAATTTGAGCGTGGAATGGATGTTAATCTTGTCCGCACGGGTAAAAAAGTAAAATTATCTAATGTGACACAGTTCATGGCTGAATCACGAGAAAATGTCGAAAATGCTGTCGCTGGTGATATTATTGGGGTTTATGATACCGGAACTTATCAAGTTGGTGATACTTTGACAACTGGTAAATTAAAGAAATCATTTGAGCCACTTCCAACGTTTACACCGGAACTTTTCATGCGTGTGCAAGCGAAAAATGTCATGAAACAAAAATCATTCCAAAAAGGAATTGACCAATTGGTTCAAGAGGGAGCCATTCAGCTCTACAAATCTTATACGACTGGCGATATCATGCTTGGTGCGGTTGGACAACTTCAATTTGAAGTCTTTAAAGACCGGATGGAGCGCGAATATAATTCGGAAACAATCATGACACCGATGGGCTCAAAAACAGTGCGTTGGATTAAAGAAGAAGATTTAGATGAAAAAATGTCAAGTTCGCGAAACATCTTGGCGCGAGACCGTTTTGACCATCCATTGTTCTTATTTGAAAATGAATTTGCCATGCGCTGGTTCAAAGATAAATATCCAGATGTTGAATTAATGGAACAATTTTCAGTATAAGTTTTATAAATTTACTGACAGAATGTTTATTTTTAATAAAAATTTCCATTAAAAAAATGATATATTTTAAAATTACTGACAAAAATTTGTGGATAGTGTAGTTGTAAAATTACCGATAATTATCCTTTGAAAAACTGTCAGTAATTTTTTTATGAAAATATTTTTAAAAAAGTAAAGGGCGTAAGCATTTTCAGTCAAAAAATTATGCTATAATAGATAAGTTACGTCAGGCGAGTCACATAAATTTCGCCTGTAGCAAGGGTTTCGTACCCTGTAATAAAAATTTTGGCGTGGGAACACGCAGTAGAAATATAGGTAAAAAATGAAATTTAGTGAACTCGGCCTGTCAGAAGGAATCGTAAAAACACTTACAGAGATTGGTTATGAACAACTTACACCAATCCAAGAAGAAACAATTAAATTGGCGCTTGAAGGCCGTGACGTTCTTGGTCAAGCGCAAACAGGGACTGGGAAAACAGCGGCATTTGGTCTTCCTACTATTGAGAAAATCAATGCTGAAAATCCAGCCATTCAAGCACTTGTTATTGCTCCAACCCGTGAACTTGCAGTTCAAGGACAAGAAGAACTTTTCCGTTTTGGTAAATCAAAAGGACTTAAAGTTCGTACTGTATTCGGTGGTTCAAGTATTGAAAAACAAATCAAAGGACTTAAAGCTGGCGCACATATCGTTGTGGGAACACCAGGTCGTTTGGTTGACTTGATTAAACGTAAAGCAATCAAACTTGACCAACTTGAAACTTTGATTCTTGATGAAGCAGATGAAATGCTTAACATGGGATTTTTGGAAGACATTCATTTTATTATTGAAAAAACACCAGAAAATCGTCAAACATTGCTTTTCTCAGCAACAATGCCTGCTGATATCAAAAAAATTGGTGTGAAATTCATGAAGAATTCTGAACACATCAAAATTGCAGCCAAAGAAATGACTGCTGACCGTATTGACCAATACTTTGTGAAAACAAAAGAATTTGAAAAATTTGATGTTTTGACTCGTTTGCTTGATGTTGAACGTCCACAACTTGCAATTGTTTTCGGTCGTACAAAACGCCGCGTTGACGAATTGATTCGTGGTCTTAAATTGCGCGGATATCGTGCTGAAGGAATGCACGGAGATTTGGACCAAAACAAACGTTTGGCCGTTTTGCGTGATTTCAAAGCTGGACATATTGATGTCTTAGTTGCTACTGACGTTGCCGCTCGTGGGCTTGACGTATCAGGTGTAACACACGTTTACAACTACGATATTACCCAAGACCAAGAAAGCTATGTTCACCGTATCGGACGTACAGGTCGTGCTGGTAAATCAGGCCGCTCAGTAACTTTTGTTTCATACAATGAAATGGGCTACCTTCGTGCCATTGAAAAATTGACAAACAAAGAAATGAAAGGCTTGAAACCACCAACAAAAGAAGAAGCTTACCAAGCGTCACTTTCTGTTGCGATGGATGATGTTCTTCGTGATTTGTCTGATGAATCAGGTAAAGCAAAATTAGCAAAATTTGACAAACAAGCAGCAAGCTTACTTGAAAAATTTGATGCTAAAGAATTGGTTGCCTTACTTCTCCAAGGACGTGTTAAAGACCCGGATAACCAAGAAGAAGTTAAAATTACAGCCGAACGTCCATTACCATACAATGGTGAAGGAAAAGGATTCAAGAAAAAAGGTAAAGGTGGCGGCGGACGCTACAAAGGCCGTGGAAATGGCGACCGTGATGGTAATCGTGACGGAAACCGTGGAGGCTACCGGGGTAATCGTGATTCTAAAGATGGCGAACGCGGTGGAGATCGTAAACGTAACTGGAAAGACCGTGATGATAATCGTGGAGGTTACCGTGGAAAACGTGATGACCGTCGCTTTGACGACCGTAAACAAGGTGAAAAAACTCCTCGTAAACGTACCACAGGAACTGAAAAATCAGCTGGCTTCGTAATGCGTAGCCGTGGCGATAAATAAAATAAGTTATAAAAATTACTGAAATGAGCGGCTTAATGAGCTTTAAATCGGTAAATAAAGGAATCATCAGTTATCTGATGATTTTTTCTTTTGTCAGCTGTCAGTATTTTTTATATTAGTCATAAGTCTGTCAGTTTAATCTGATTGAGTAGAGGCATTAATTCTGTGGATAAAGAATTTGTCAGTTTTACTGATGCATCTGTCAGCAAAATATTCTTCCGCAAAAGGCTGATTTTATGATATAAATATCACTGCTTATAACGCGCAGACGGAAGTTGCTATGACGCATTTACTGCCATTTCATCTTGCCAGCTTTGCTGGCTTAGAGCGAGCCTTTTTGCCCAATGTTTTAGCGTTGATAGCAAAACGGACAGCCGTGCTATGGACAACGTAGTGAAACGAAGTAGATACCTTATCAATCACTCTGGTGAAAATACTAGCATATTCGTAAGTCAGCATCTACGCGATTACGCGCTACGCTGTCCATTTTGTCTATCCGCTAAAGCGAATGATAAAACGGACAGCTGACAACGACTATCCTAAGTGGAAAATTATCGTTTCTGGGAGGGACAACCAGCATATCTGTAAGCCACTAAAGTGGCGACAGCTATCCTACGCTTCTCTATAGCATAATTAATAATGAGGACCAGTAATACGAAACCTTGTTTCGTCCCACTGGCTGTGATATAATAGCGCTATGACAAATAAAAAATTTAAATCAGGATTTGTGGCAATTTTAGGTCGTCCAAATGTTGGAAAATCAACATTTATGAATCACGTGATGGGTCAAAAAATTGCCATCATGTCAGATAAACCTCAAACAACAAGAAATAAAATTCAAGGAATTTATACTACAGAAAATGAACAAATTGTCTTCATTGATACACCAGGGATTCACAAACCACACAATGCTTTAGGCGATTTTATGGTTCAATCTGCTTATTCTACTTTGCGTGAATGTGATGTCGTTTTATTTATGGTTGCAGCTGATGAACCTCGTTCAACTGGTGAAAATATGATTATTGAACGCTTGAAAAAAGCAGAAGTTCCAGTCATTTTGGTTGTCAATAAAATTGATAAAATTCATCCTGACCGTCTTTTTGAAATTGTAGCTGATTATACTTCACAAATGGAATTTTCAGAAGTCGTTCCAATTTCAGCTAAACAAGGAAATAACACCGAAAGATTAATTGATACACTCTCTGAAAAATTGGATGAAGGGCCTCAATATTTCCCAGAAGACCAAATTACTGACCATCCAGAACGTTTCCTCGTTTCAGAAATGATTCGTGAAAAAATCTTGTTGTTGACTCGCGAAGAAGTTCCGCATTCTATTGCGGTTACTACTGACCAAATGACTCGAGATGAAGAAACGGGTAAAATTCATATCATGGCAACAATTATTGTCGAACGCAAGAGCCAAAAAGGAATTATTCTTGGTAAAGGTGGCGATATGATTCGTAAAATCGGGAAAATGGCTCGTCATGATATTGAAATCATGCTTGGTGACAAGGTTTACCTTGAAACTTGGGTTAAAATTAAAAATGATTGGCGCGACCGTAAAATGGATTTAGCTGACTTTGGCTACAATCGTGATGATTATATGTAATGAAAATAGCGAATTATCGCTATTTTTTGTTTTATTATGAAATTTCCAGACAATTGTGATATAATATTGAAAATTATAATTATTATTGGGGGAAATTATGTGCGGTTTTTTATTTATGGAAACATCTGACTTAACGATAGAAGAGTTTAAAAGCAATTTGGAACTGATTGAACATCGAGGACCAGACGACCAACAACATGTTCGTGATACTTTGGGAAATGATTTTGGTTTTTGCCGACTTTCAATCATGGATTTGTCAGACTTGGGGCGTCAGCCCTTTGGACTGAACGGTAAAAGAGTCATGTGTAATGGTGAAATTTATAACTTTTTAAGCCTTCGTAAGTTCTTGGAAACTAAGGGATATAAATTTACAGGAGATTCTGATTGTGAAGTGCTTTTACCTCTTTTTGAAACCACAGGAATCGAAACAATGGTCAAAATGCTTGATGCTGAATTTGCTTTTGTCCTAGTTGATGAAAATACTGGTGAGATTTTTGCGGCTCGTGACCCCTTTGGAATTCGTCCACTTTTTTATGGTTATAATAAAGTTACGGGAAAAATTTCTTTCTCTTCTGAAGCTAAGGCCCTTATTTCAACCTGTAAAGATGTGACGCCTTTTCCACCAGGTTATTATTATACGGGTGGTGAATTTTATGTTTATAATGATATTGCGGAAGTTTCAACGATTGTTGAAGAACCTTTGGCTGAAATTTCAGGACATATCCGTCGCAAATTGGAACGTGCAGTAAAAAAACGTCTTCATGCAGATGCTCCAATGGGTTATCTCTTGTCAGGCGGTTTAGATTCATCATTGGTCTGTGCCATTGCAGCTAAAGAATTAGAAAGTCCAATCAAGACCTTTGCGATTGGAATGGAAACAGACCCGATTGATTTGAAATATGCTCGGGAAGTAGCAGATTTCTTACGGACTGACCATACCGAAATTTTGATGACAAAAGAAGACGTACTTTCAGCAGTTCGTGAAGTGATTTGGCATTTGGAAACTTGGGATATCACGACGATTCGGGCTTCTATTGGGATGTATTTAATCTGTAAGTATATTCATGAGAATACAGAGCTGAAAGTTTTGATGACCGGTGAGGTTTCCGATGAAATGTTCGGCTATAAATATACTGACTTTGCTCCATCAGCTGGGGCCTTTCAAAAAGAAGCACAAAAGCGAGTACATGAACTATATATGTATGATGTCCTGCGGGCTGACCGTTGCTTAGCGGCTCATTCTCTTGAAGCTCGCGTTCCATTTGCTGACTTGGACTTTGCGACTTATGTCATGTCCATCAATCCGAGTAGAAAGCTGAATACTTATGGCAAAGGAAAATATCTCTTACGCCATGCTTTTGAAGGAACGGAGCTATTGCCAGACGAGATTTTATTTAGAGAAAAAGCGGCTTTTTCTGATGCTGTTGGTCATTCCATGGTCGACTATTTAAAAGAATTTGCTGACGAAAAATATTCTGATGAAGATTTAGCAAAGGCTAGTGAAAAGTATCCAAAACATACACCATTTACCAAAGAATCCTTGATGTATCGGGAAATTTTTTCAGAATTTGACCCAGGTTATGAAGATTGGATTATTGATTTTTGGATGCCAAACCCTGATTGGGTGGGAGCAGATGTTAAAGATCCATCAGCACGCGTCTTGTCAAATTATGGTGATTCCGGAAAATAAATTTTGAAATCTTTATCATAAAAAAATGAATAAGAAATGTTAAAATAGTCACTGATAAAACTTATCTGATGATAAATTGTCAGTGATTTTTTATGTTGAAATTTAGTACAGAATGAAAATAGAAAGCTGTCAGTAAAATAAAAGAACTGACTGGAAAGTCTGTCAGTAAATTTTGTGATAAGAGGGAAAAATGCCAGAATTACCAGAAGTTGAAACCGTTAGAAGAGAACTTGAAAAAAGAATTGTTGGACAAAAAATTATATCTATAGAAGCCACTTATCCAAGAATGGTCTTAACTGGTTTTGAGCAATTGAAAAAAGAATTGACAGGAAAAATCATTCAGGGCATCTTGCGGCGAGGGAAATATTTAATTTTTGAAATTGGAGATGACTTTCGCTTGATTTCTCATTTACGAATGGAAGGGAAATATCGCTTAGCAACACTTGATGCACCAAGAGAAAAGCATGACCATTTGACAATGAAATTTTCTGATGGGCAGTTAATCTATGCCGATGTAAGGAAATTTGGAACTTGGGAATTGATTTCTACTGACCAAGTGATTCCCTATTTTCTGAACAAAAAAATTGGACCAGAACCGACCTATGAAGATTTTGATGAAAAGCTTTTTCGAGAGAAATTAAGAAAATCAACAAAGAAAATAAAACCTTATTTACTTGAGCAAACCCTTGTTGCTGGGCTTGGCAATATTTATGTTGATGAAGTGCTCTGGTTAGCAAAAATTCATCCAGAAAAAGAGGCTAATCAGCTGACAGAAAGTTCCATCCACCTTTTGCACGACTCAATTATTGAAATTTTGCAAAAAGCGATTAAGCTTGGTGGTTCAAGTATTAGAACTTATAGTGCCTTAGGATCAACTGGTAAAATGCAAAATGAGTTGCAAGTTTATGGTAAAACGGGTGAAAAATGTTTCCGTTGTGGTGCAGAGATTCAAAAAATAAAAGTTGCTGGTCGAGGCACTCATTTTTGCCCAGTTTGTCAGCAAAAATAAGTGAAGAATATTTACTGACAGACAAGGTAAATTAACTAAAAAAGTCAGTGACAAAGTTCATAAAAAAACGTATAGATATAATATAGGGGCTTATAAAAAATCCTGAAAAATGCTATAATTAAACCATAAATAAAGAATAACGGAGATAAAATTTGGCAACAAAGAAAAAAACAAATTTTGATGATATTACCAAAAAATATGGCGCTGAGCGTGATAAAGCATTGGCTGATGCTCTTGCTCTGATTGAAAAAGACTTTGGGAAAGGTTCACTCATGCGTCTTGGTGAAGCAGCTAACCAAAAAGTATCAGTTGTAAGTTCAGGTTCTCTTGCGCTTGATATTGCACTTGGTGCAGGTGGTTACCCTAAAGGTCGTATCGTTGAAATCTACGGACCAGAATCTTCTGGTAAAACAACAGTCGCTCTTCATGCCGTTGCAGCGGTTCAAAAAGAAGGTGGAATTGCAGCCTTTATCGATGCTGAAAATGCTCTTGACCCAGAATATGCAAAAGCACTCGGTGTAAATATTGATGAACTTTTGCTCTCACAACCTGACTATGGTGAACAAGGACTTCAAATTGCTGAAAAATTGATTACTTCTGGAGCGGTTGACTTGGTCGTTATTGACTCAGTTGCAGCCTTGGTACCAAAGGCCGAAATTGATGGCGAAATCGGAGACAGTTCAGTTGGTCTTCAAGCACGTATGATGTCACAAGCTATGCGTAAACTTGCAGGACATATCAACAAAACAAAAACAACAGCGATTTTCATCAACCAATTGCGTGAAAAAGTTGGAGTGATGTTTGGTTCACCAGAAACAACTCCTGGTGGTCGTGCCTTGAAATTTTACGCCTCAGTTCGTCTTGACGTACGTGGTTCAACAAAAATTGAAGAAGGTTCTGGAGATAACAAAACTCAAATTGGTAAAATCACCAAAATCAAAGTCGTTAAAAATAAAGTTGCACCACCATTTAAGGTTGCGCTTGTTGATATCATGTTTGGTGAAGGAATTTCAAGTACAGGTGAGCTTTTAAATATTGCTGTTGAAGAAGGCATTATTAAGAAATCTGGTGCTTGGTTTGCTTATAATGATGAGAAGATTGGTCAAGGGGCAGAAAAAGCTAAAAACTACCTCAAAGAGCATCAAGATGTTTTTGATGAAATAGACCACAAAGTTCGGGCAGCTCATGGACTTCTTGATGATTCAGAAGTAGCAGAAACTGAAGAAGAAACTACAGCTTCAAAAACTAAAGCAAAAGCTAAAAAAGAAGAAAAAGCAGTAGAAACAGAAGAAATCGAACTTGAACTTGAAGATTAAAAAAAGCAGCTGAATTAATCAGCTGTTTTTATTTTTCTAAAGAAGGTAAATAATCCAAAGATAAGAACCCAAATCACAGAACCAATGGCCGGAATAATTGTATCTTTAAAGCAGAAAAGTGAAATAAAGATTAATACAAATCCAGCAATAGCTAATGGAATAAAGATATGAGCCGCTGGTAAAGTAAAGCCACTTGGATCAAAATCTTTTGATTTGCGATATTTTAGATAAGTGATTAAAGTCATCAGATAGACGACTAGAAAAAGATTTGTTGCGACACTGGTAATAAAGACAAAGGAATTAGAGATTGCTGGAATCATTGAAATAAATGGAGTAAATAAAATCAATAGTGATGTGAAAAGTAACGCATTTACGGGGACACCAGCTTTTGAGAATTTTGTAAATGGCTTAAGAATTTTATCATCATTAAGTTGTGATAATGAGTAGAGATTTCGCGTGATTGAAAAGAGAGCGGAGTTCAAGGCAGAAGCAGCAGAGGTTAAAACAACGAAATTAACCAAAGCGGCAGCCCATTTGATACCAATTAATTGGAAAATGGTGACAAATGGAGATTTATCAGCAGGAATATCTCGCCATTGATAAATACTCATAATGGCAAGAAGAGCCCCAATATAAAAGAGTAAAATTCTAATTGGAATTTGATTAATAGCTTTTTTCAAAGTAGGCCTTGGATTGTCCGTTTCAGCCGCAGTCATCCCTATGAATTCCATAGAAACAAAGGCAAACATTACCATTTGAAAGCTTTCAAAGAAACTAGAGACGCCGTTAGGGAAGAACTCAAAGCCTTTAGTGATGTTCGTTAAACTAACTGTGTCAGTTCCCGTATGATAGTGGCTAAAAATTAAAATAATTGCAGTTAATATCAAACCAATGATGGCAACAATTTTAATCATTCCAAACCAAAATTCTGTTTCACCGAAGAATTTAGGATTTAAAGTATTTAATAGTGTTAAAAGAACTAAAACAAAAACCTCAGTCATCCAAATCGGTAAATCTGGCAACCAAAAATTAATATAAGTTCCGATGGCAATTAGTTCGGCCATCGCGACAAAAACAACGACTAGCAAATAAGACCACTGAATAAAGTATCCAGGTTTGGCTCCCATATATCGTGAGACAAAGTTCAAAAAGGAATGCTGACTAGGATCTTGATAAAGCATCTCTCCAATTGCTCTTAATAGGATGTACATCAGAGCTCCGATAATCAAATAAACAAAAATAATCGAAGGACCAGTAAGATGAATTGATTTTCCGGCTCCAAGGAAAAGTCCGGTACCGATTGTTCCCGCAATCGCAATCAGTTGAATATGCCTATTTTTTAAACCACGTTGAGAAGGCTGTTTTTCTATGTTTTCATCATTTTGATTTGTATTCATAATATAATATTATACGCTTTTTCATTAAGATTTTCAGAGACTGCTCTATTTTATAAAGGAGTGAACCTGAATTAGATTTTTTTGAAATGGGAGTAAAGCCCAAAGATAAGAGTCCAAACAATCGCTCCTAAAGCAGGATAAAATGTATCGGCATTGAAGAACAAGGAAGCAAAAACGATGGCAAAGATAATCGCAATAAATGGTACGGCAATAGCGGGTTTAGGAGTCAAAAAGCCATTAGGATTATAATCATCAGACTTACGATATTGCCAGTAGGTATACAAAGTAATAAAATAAACTACCAAAAATAAATTGGTCGTACAAGAGGCGGCAAAGTTAAAAGCATTTTTTATTTGAGGAATTAAAGTTAGGACAGGGGCTAAAAGAGAAAGAGCCGTTGCCATATAAAGGGCATTAATCGGGATGCCTGCTTTAGAAAGTTTTGTAAAAGCGGTCAATCTCCCCTTGTCATGCTGTTTGGCAAGAGAGTACATATTGCGTGTTGCTGAGAAGAGAGAGCTATTGAGAGCCGAAGCAGCAGAAGTTAATACCACGAAGTTAATGAGAGCTGCAGCCCATTTGATTCCAATGAGTTGGAAAACAATAACGAATGGTGATTTGTCTGCTGGAATATAGTGCCAATTAAAAATTGCCATAATTGCCAGAAGTGCTCCGACGTAGAAAAGCAAGATACGGACAGGAATTTGATTAATAGCTTTTGGTAGACTCTTTTTAGGGTTAACTGTTTCTGCGGCGGTCATTCCGATAAATTCCATCGAAGTGAAAGCAAACATTACCATTTGTAGGGCTCCGACAAAATTCCAAGCACCATGTGGGAAAAGTTGAAAACCGTCAAAAATATTATTTAGCGAAGCCGTATCATTAACCGTTTTACCACTTAAGACTGTGGTGTAGTGGAAATTACTTGCTACGAGAATGATGGCAGTTACAATCATTCCAAGAATTGCTGCCACTTTAATCATAGCAAACCAAAATTCAGTTTCACCAAAAAAACGAGAATTTAAGGTATTGAGACCAAAAAGAAGTGCGAGCATCACAATTTCAATCAACCATAAAGGAAGATGAGGAAGCCAAAATTGAATATAAGTTCCAATGGCCGTCAATTCAGAGATACAGACAAAAATAATAACTAACCAATAAGACCACTGAGTGAAGTAACCTGTTCTGATTCCTGAATATTTGGTAACAAAATTTAAAAATGAATGCTGACTAGGGTCATTATAGAGCATTTCCCCGATAGTTCTAAGGAAAAAGAACATAGCAATCCCAATTAAAATATAAGCAAAAATGACACTTGGTCCAGTCATTTGAATTGTTTTTCCGGCACCGAGAAAAAGTCCAGTACCAATTGTGCCGGCAATTGCAATGAGTTGAATATGCCGGTTTTGTAAGCCCCTTTGGGCTTCATGATTCTTTTGAATATCTTCCAAAAGTTTTTCCTCCTTAAATTATCAGATGATTCCGATAATGTGTTAATTATTATACCAAATTAATAAAATTGTATCAAGAGTCATATTCTATTTTGCTAAAGATAACAGTAAAGTGTATCATTTCATATTTATGATATAATAAATTTATGTTAATTATCGATGAAAATCTAGTGGAAATAGATGATTTGTTAGAAAAAATTATGGATAGTTTCTTGGAATTTCCTGAAATCAAGCTTTATCAAAAAGCAAAAGCTGATTTTATGGCAGATGAAACTTTGCAAAACCAATTGAAAGTTTTAAATGATAATTCTGACTACATTTCTTTTCGTCCAGAATTAAAAACGTTACAGCATGAAATTAATACGAATGAGAAAGTTTATGCCTTACGTTTGGCAGAAAATGACGTTCAGCAAATTTTAACAGATTTGACTAAAAAAATTACAAAGAGTATTTCTGAACAGATTTATGTTGATGAAAATTTACCATTGAAAGGAGGGCAGCATGGACGACATCATGGAAAACATTGAAAAAAAAGAAATTCGCCCCCTTTATATAAGAGAGCGTGTGGCGGTTTATGTTTATTGTTACTCTTATAAAGGAACTAGACAACTTAGTCGTTTTGGTGATATTGTTTATAGTAGCCAGAAATCGCACTATAGCTTACTTTATGTGAATAATGATGAAGTTGCCGATTTATTAAATAAATTAAAAGAGTTGAGATTTGTCAAAAAGGTACGTGTGGGTCATATTAAAGAACTCGACCAAAACTTTTCGGAAGCTTTTATTCAGACAAATCTTGAAGTGAAAGAAGAACTTGAACACTGATAGGTGACTAGGGAAGTTTGTGCTCACTAGAAAATAAACTTGTATATTGTTTGAGTGGGCAGGCATTTTTTGATAAGATAGTAAAAAAAGAGAGGAGTCTTGGTAGAGTTGTAGGACTTCATATAGAAGTCAAAGAAATCTGTGAAATTGATGTATTCTATAAATTGCTTTATATTTCTTTTTCTAAAAATATGAAAAATAGACCAGAGCCAAGGAAAAAAACTATGTTGGAGACTCATTATTACTTCACTCCCATTTTAGACCATTTGGAAGAATTTGATCATAATGATTGGCATTTATATCCAATTGTTACGTTACCTGCTGCTAAGCAATTACGTGATGAGGAAGATTTGCCTAAAACTATTAGCTCACTAAATGCTTGCTATGACCGCTTGCAAAAAGTATCGCTTGATTATCTAACTGTTAATTTATATGGACGTAAACAGGGCCGTTTGTTTCTCCTTTTACTTCAAGATTTTTTGGAAGAAACAACTATCTTGGACTATACAGCTCAAATTCGTCAGCAAATTTTACAAGAAATTGGGGTTTCTACACTCAACTTTCTGGAATATCGCTCTTTTGCCAAAAAACATCTTGCTTTAATTTTAAAAGACTTTCGAAAAAACAATTTCCAAACTTCACCAGCCAGTTTAATTTTAACTGACAAAGAATGTTTGAGAGTGGAAAATTGTTCTCATGCACTCTTACAACAATATTTAGAACAAATTGAAAAAACTGCCTGATAGAATCAGACATTTTTTTTATAAAAAAATACTGACAGAATGCTGTCAGTAAATATTTAAAAATTATTTTCGTAAATGTCTTAAACAGTCTAAGAATCGAACTACTTTTGATTTTGAAAATCGATATTCAACACGATTTTTATCTAAGAAATCGAAGAAGTCTTTTTTACCTTGTTTACTGTCATCAACTTCAAGTTCAAGTTCATAATCGGTATGACCTAAGTAATCATTTTTATCTAAAGCAGCAAGACCAATCGGAAGGTGTTGCTCATAACGAATGGTTGTTAAACTTCCAATCAAGGTAATTTCCTCAAGATTGATATCGCGTGCCGTCAATAATTCACATATTTCACTTAAATCAGTAGCCCCACAAACAATATTTCGTTCACCAAGAAGTTGTTGAGCTTCTTCAAGGCTGAGATCAATGTTATACTCGATATTTCCAACTTCTTGTGGAACCTTTAAAGTCATTTCGGCGGACTTATCAAAAGTTCTAATTCGCAAAGCTAATTTTTTCTTGCGCAATTTAAAATCTTTTGAATCTAAGTA
>ENA-OQNI01001233-OQNI01001233.1-human-gut-metagenome-genome-assembly--contig:-NODE-1233-length-17448-cov-2.580509_pt1 | contig 17448 bp, 14 predicted proteins | sample MGYA00242627_ERZ504876 | MGnify/ENA primary metagenome ERZ504876 (study PRJEB26092, sample SAMD00036386) | human gut metagenome | host: Homo sapiens | study: EMG produced TPA metagenomics assembly of... | reverse complement strand
AATATTAAATCCGACGACCAGAAAAATATCCAAAAAGACAGTAATAAAGCAGCAGACAATCAGATAATAAAGCGGTCGTTTGGAGTCACCCATGGCACGCAGAATGGCCGAACCAATATTGTAGACAAAGACAAAGAAAATTCCGGCAAAATAAATACGCAGATAAATGACAGAACCGGTCATTACATTTGACGGAGTATTCATAAACCGGAGCATAGCGGGAGCAAGTAAAATTCCAAATACGGTAATTATGATGCTTCCGATAATGGCAAGGGCTGAAGCTGTATGCAGTGCCAGATTTAATTCTTTTTTATTCTTTGCGCCATAGTAGCGTGCAATGATGACGGTTGCACCGGAAGAAAGCCCGACAAAGAATCCGACAACGAGATTGATTAGCTGTCCGGAAGAGCCACCAACACAGGCAAGTGCTTCTTTTCCGACGAAGCGTCCGACAATAATGGCATCGGCAGTATTGTAAAGCTGTTGAAATAATGTTCCGAGCATAATCGGAAAAAAGAAAAGCAGAAGCTGTTTCCAGATAACACCCTCCGTAATTTGATTGACAGCAGAAGTTTTTTGTTTCATGACTACACCCCCTGGTTAAAAAAATAAATCAATCTGCTACTTACATATATAGCATACAATTTCACGAAAGTCGATATCATGTTTTACAAATTTTTGGCGAAAATGTGGTATAATAGACACAAGAATTTTTTTGAAAGGTGATGTTAAGTATGGAGGTAAAATTACGAGTAGCAGACCCGGCCGGAAATATCACAATTTTTGTTACCAGTCCGGTGGAAAGAAATTTATATGCAAAGGTTGCAAATGAACTGTTAGCAATCAAAGAGTTCCGTGGAGAACAGGTTGGTTTCATTGAAAGACATGAAGATGGAAGCAGTCACATGGAAATGATGGGTGGAGAATTTTGTGGAAATGCAACCAGAAGTTTTGGCTATCTGCTTGGAAAGGAGCAAGAGTCAAAGGACGCCTACAAAAAGACGGTAACTGTAGATGTCAGCGGTTCTTCTGAAAAACTTGACGTGGAAGTAGATTATGAGGCAGGAACAAGTAAAACCATGATGCCGCTTCCTGAAAAAATAGAAGAAGTGGAAACTGCTCAGTACGGAAGCTATCCAATGGTTGTCTTTGACGGAATTAATCATGTAATTGTAAAAGGTCCAAGAAGAGAAGATGCGTTTGTACAGGCGGTGCTTGAAGCTGCAATGGCAAAACATAAATGTGATGCGTGTGGAATTATGTTCTTAGAGCCAAGTGCAGATGGAATGGAAAAACGTTACCGGATGACACCGGTTGTCTATGTAGAAGAAACAGGTTCTCTTGTATGGGAAAGCAGTTGTGGAAGCGGAAGTATGGCAACGGCGGTTTATTTAAGCAAACAGAAGAATGATGGAAAATATGTTTATATTTTAAAACAGCCAGGGGGAATTATTGAAGCAACGGTCGTAAAGGAAAATGGAAAAACAGTAGAATGTAAGATGGGCGGACCGGTTTCTGTTTCATTAGAAAAAACAGTTGAGGTTAAGGTCTGATTGATGAAGCGGTATCGTCTGTGTAATCCGTTTCCATCAATCGAAAAAGAAGGCAGTCTTTCTTATGGGGGAAATCAGAATTGGAGCAGTTCTAAGACTATTCGCAAATGCGGATGCGGAGTGATTGCAGGAACGGATTTATTGTTGTACCTTGATTTAAATAAACAAAGATGCAGAACAAAGTTTTTTGAAGAAGTGCAGGATTCAAACGGAATTATCGAACGGGAACAGTACTTAAAGTATGTCCATAAAATGAGACGAGATTATCTTCCGCTGATTCCACACTTTGGTATGCCGGGATGGGTGCTGGTAGTGGGCTTAAATGCTTATCTGGCAAAATATCACACCGGCTTGACGGCAAGCTGGGGATTTGGACGCAAAAAGTTATGGAACCGCATGAGTGCCATGCTATCTCATGATATTCCGGTTATTTTATCCATTGGTCCGAATCTGCCATTTTTCCGGAAAAAAGAAAAACTGAATCTGTATCAGAAAAACAGTATGGGAAGCTATCTTTCCTCGAATAAGGTATCTGCGCATTTTGTGACAGTCACAGAGATGGACGAAGAATGGATGCGGGTTTCTTCGTGGGGAAAAGAGTACTATATTAATAAAAAAGAGTATATCGGCTATATGACAAAGTATAGCAATGCATTATTTTGCAATGTGTGTTACATACGAAAGCGGAAATAGCTGAAAAAATTCAAAAATCTAAAAAAATTATACATTGCATTTTTCTTGATTTTGGTATATCATCCTAATCATAACAATCGACAAAAAATTAACGAGCATAAGAAAAGCGGAGGAGTATACCATGAAAGAGCAAATCATATCCTTTAAGACAGTAGAAGAAATTAAAGAATTTGTAGGAGCAGCCTGTAATTGCCCGTTTGATATCGACGTGGTAAGCGGAAGAATTACAATTGATGCAAAATCAATTCTCGGAATGTTAAGTGTGAACTGGCAGGAAGAACTTTGTGTCATCTATGAAGCACAGAATGAAAAATTTGATACTGTTGTGCAGAAGTATGCGGTTGGATAATGCATCTGCTACCTTTACAAAATCAGAAAAATGTGTTAGTCTCTAAAAAGATGACAAACACGATGACGGAGAGAGTACGCATTGCTTTTCTTTTACAGAGAAATTCCGGTGGCTGAGAGGAATGAAGAAAACTTTGGGGAAGATGGCTCCTGAGAGGTGCACCGAACCTGTAATTTAGTAAAATCAGGTAAGGCTGCAACAGGTTCCGCCTGTTATAGCGGGAGAGGTGTGAAAGCACCCATTAAGGTCTTGGCTGTGAGGCTAAGATAAAAAGAAGTGGTAACACGGGTATATAGCTCGTCTTCTTTCATTCTGAAATCAATCAGGATGAAGAAGATGAGCTTTTTTGGTTTGTCAAAAAAATTGATTCAAAGAAACCCGTTAAACAAAAATGTACGCTCGGAATCTTTCTGTGTTTGATTCTGTGAGCACATAGAAAAAAGTAAAGGAGAAAAAATCATGGATAAGAAAAAATATTATATTACCACAGCGATTGCCTATACTTCCGGCAAACCGCATATTGGAAATACTTATGAAGCAGTACTTGCAGACAGTATTGCAAGATTTAAAAGACAGCAGGGATACGATGTATTCTTCCAGACCGGTACAGATGAACATGGACAGAAAATTGAGTTAAAAGCAGAAGAGGCAGGTGTAACCTGTAAAGAATTTGTTGATAAAGTATCTGGAGAAATTAAAAACATCTGGGATTTAATGAATACTTCTTATGATAAATTTATCCGTACAACAGATGCTGACCATGAAAAACAGGTTCAGAAAATCTTTAAGAAACTGTACGACCAGGGAGATATCTATAAAGGATACTATGAAGGAATGTACTGTACTCCTTGTGAATCTTTCTTTACCGAATCTCAGTTAGTCGATGGAAAATGTCCGGACTGCGGACGTCCGGTTACACCGGCAAAAGAAGAAGCTTATTTCTTTAAAATGAGCAAATATGCACCGAGACTGATTGAATACATCAACGAGCATCCGGAATTTATTCAGCCGGTTTCCAGAAAAAATGAAATGATGAACAACTTCCTGCTTCCGGGACTTCAGGATCTCTGTGTTTCCAGAACTTCTTTCAAATGGGGAATTCCGGTTGATTTTGACCCGAAACATGTTGTTTATGTATGGTTAGATGCGTTGACCAACTATATCACAGGAATCGGTTATGACTGCGATGGAAACAGCACAGAGCAGTTTAAGAAAGACTGGCCGGCAGATTTACATCTGATTGGAAAAGACATCATCCGTTTCCATACCATTTACTGGCCGATTTTCTTAATGGCACTTGATTTACCACTTCCAAAACAGGTATTTGGACATCCATGGCTGCTTCAGGGCGATGGAAAAATGAGTAAATCCAAAGGAAATGTTATTTATGCAGACCAGTTAGTTGATTTCTTTGGAGTAGATGCCGTTCGTTATTTTGTACTGCACGAAATGCCATTTGAAAACGATGGTGTGATTACATGGGAATTAATGGTAGAACGTTTAAATTCTGAACTGGCAAATACCCTTGGAAACCTCGTAAATCGTATGAATTGCATGTCCAATAAATATTTTGGGGGAGAAGGAAGAAGTACAGGAGTGACCGAACCGGTTGATGAAGAATTAAAATCAGTTGTACTTGGAACCAAGAAAAAAGTTGCAGATAAAATGGAAGAGCTGCGTGTCGCAGATGCAATCACAGAAATCTTTACTCTGTTTAAACGTTGCAATAAATATATTGATGAGACAATGCCATGGGCACTTGCAAAAGAAGAAGATAAAAAAGACCGCCTTGCAGAAGTACTCTACAATCTGGTAGAAGGTATCTGCATCGGGGCTTCTTTACTCGAATCCTTTATGCCGGAAACAACAGAAAAGATTTTAGCTCAGTTAAATGCACCGAAGAGAACTTATGAAGAACTTGATACATTTGGTTTATATCCGGCTGGAAACAAAGTAACAGAAAAACCGGAAATTCTCTTTGCTCGTCTTGATATCAAAGAAGTGATGGAAAAAGTAGAGGCAATGAAGAAAAAAGAAGCCGAAAAAGTCGGAACAGCAGAAGAAAAGAAAGAAGAAGCGGTAATTGAAATCGAAGCAAAACCGGAAATTACATTTGATGATTTCATGAAAATGCAGTTTCAGGTAGGTGAAATTATTGCCTGTGAAGAAGTGAAAAAATCCAAGAAACTGCTTTGCTCTCAGGTGAAAATCGGAAATCAGGTAAAACAGATTGTATCTGGAATCAAGTCCAATTACAAACCAGAGGATATGGTTGGAAAGAAAGTAATGGTATTGGTAAACTTAAAACCGGCAAAACTTGCAGGTGTACTTTCTGAAGGTATGCTGTTATGCGCAGAGGATGAAAATGGTAAATTGGCATTAATGACACCAGATAAAGAGATGCCGGCAGGTGCAGAAATCTGCTAAAATAAGAGAAAACTTTCTGATATGTAAATTACAACAGACCTCCATAGGTAAGATGAAAATCGGACTATGGGGGTCTTTTCCTAAAAAGGAGAAAGAAATGATATTTGAAACACATGCACACTATGATGACGAGGCGTTTGATGGGGACAGAGACAGCCTGATTTGGGCGATGCATGAACATGGAATTGATACCATTATCAATGTTGGGGCAAGCCTTAGAGGGGTAAGAGAAACAGTAACCTTGATGGAACGCTATCCATTTGTCTATGGCGCAATCGGTGTTCATCCGGATGAAGTCGGAGATTTGGATGAAGAAAAAATCGCATGGATGCGTAAGCTTTGTGAAAAAGAAAAGACAGTTGCCGTCGGTGAAATCGGCCTGGATTACTACTGGGATAAAGAGAGCCATGAAATTCAGAAGAAATGGTTTGTGCGTCAGATGGATTTAGCAAAAGAGATGAGCCTGCCGATTATTGTACACAGCAGAAATGCGGCAAAAGATACCATGGATTTGATGAAGGCAGAGAGGGCGGATTATTTAAGAGGAGTGATTCACTGTTATTCCTATTCTTTAGAACATGCAAAAGAATACATGAATATGGGATATTATCTTGGAATCGGCGGTGTTATCACATTTAAAAATGCAAAGAAATTAAAAGAAGTAGTAGAATATGCACCGCTTGATTATTTACTGCTTGAGACGGACTCGCCTTATCTGGCACCGGAACCGTATCGTGGAAAACGTAACTGCTCGTTGTATTTAAATTATGTGGCAGAGGAAATTGCGAGAATTAAAAAAATTTCTTATGAAGAAGTTGTCGAGACAACGAAGAAAAATGCGCAGGAATTATTTGGCGTAAAATAAGAAAAAATAGAGAAAAATAAGCAAGAAGAAGGCTTGCTTTTTTATATACCGATTGGTATAATAGAGTACAACAAAGACATGCAGACAGCCGGAGGGCAGTTTATGGATAATAAAGAATTGATAAAAAAGTCAGCGTTGAACCTTTTTTATGCAAGAGGATATGACGCAGTTGGGGTACAGGAAATTGTAAACACTGCAGGGATTACCAAACCAACGCTGTATTACTATTTTGGAAGCAAACGGGGACTGCTTGAAAATCTGCTACAGAGTGGATATCAGCAGTTAGAGGATGAAATCCTGGACGCAATTAATAAAAGCGGAGATTTAAAAGACGTGCTTTATCGTGTTGCGCGCACCTTTTTTGATTATTGTAGCAAGCATCAGAAATTCTATTTATTCATGATGTCTATTTTTTATATGGGAAGAGAAAATGAAGCTTATAAGGTGGATATAACTCTGATTGAGCGGAATTATAGACAGATGGTTAAAATTTTTGAAGATGCGGCAGGACAGCTTGGAAATATTATAGGACGTCAGGAATTATTTGCGGTTGGATTTACCGGTGTATTAAATCACCACATTCTGACTGTAAATTACAGTCTGAAAGAAGGCGAGACGTTTCACATTTCGAATGAGACAACGTATGAGATTGTGCATCAGTTTTTACATGGGATTTATACCTGAAATGGCTGCGGGGTTTGACAGAAAAAGAAAAAATAAAAATATAAATGATAGAAAATTATCAGTTTAAAGAAGGGGAAAGCTTATGGCGAAAAATCAAACTTTAAAGATTACGGAGATGGATCGTTATCTGTTCGGTCAGGGAACACATTATGAGATTTATAAACTCATGGGAGCACATCCGACAAAACAGAAAGGAAAAGACGGCGTTTATTTCGCAGTATGGGCTCCTCGTGCACAGGAAGTAGCGGTAGTTGGAGATTTTAATGGATGGGATCCAAATGAAAACATTATGAAATGTGATAATGACATGGGAATTTATCAGCTTTTCATACCAGGAGTCAAATCTGGAGACTTATATAAATTCTGTATCACATCACCATCAGGAGAACTGCTTTATAAGGCTGACCCTTATGCAAATTATGCAGAAAAACGTCCGGGAAATGCTTCCCGCGTTTATGATATCACAAACTTTAAATGGAATGATTCTGTATGGATGAAAAATCGTCAGAACTATGATGTAAATAAACATGCGATGTCCATTTATGAAGTACATCCGGGTTCATGGAGAAAACATCCGCAGAATGAACATGATGAAGATGGATTCTATAATTACAGAGAACTTGCACATTCTCTGGCAGAATATGTAAAAGATATGGGCTATACCCATGTAGAATTAATGGGAATTGCAGAACATCCATTTGATGGCTCCTGGGGCTATCAGGTAACCGGATATTATGCACCGACTTCCAGATATGGCACACCGGATGATTTCCAGTATTTTGTCAATTACATGCATAAAAATAAAATCGGTGTTATCTTAGACTGGGTACCGGCACATTTTCCGAAAGATGCCCATGGACTGGCTGATTTTGACGGCACACCGACTTATGAATATGCAGACCCGAGAAAGGGTGAACATCCGGACTGGGGTACAAAAGTATTTGATTATGAAAAAAATGAAGTAAAGAACTTTTTGATTGCAAATGCGCTGTTTTGGATGGAACAATATCACATTGACGGACTTCGTGTAGATGCGGTGGCTTCCATGCTGTATCTGGATTACGGAAGAGAAAATGGACAGTGGGTTCCGAATAAATACGGAGAAAATAAAAACTTAGAAGCGATTGAATTTTTCAAACATTTAAATACAGTTGTGCTTGGAAGAAATAAAGGAACGGTCATGATTGCCGAAGAGTCTACTGCATGGCCGAAAGTAACCGCACATCCGGAAGAAGGAGGTTTAGGATTCAGCTTAAAATGGAATATGGGATGGATGCACGATTTCCTTGAATATATGAAGTTAGATCCGTATTTCCGTCAATACAATCATCATAAGATGACGTTCTCTCTGACTTACGCATACAGTGAAAATTATGTGCTGGTATTATCACATGATGAAGTGGTTCATTTAAAATGCTCCATGATTAATAAAATGCCGGGACTTGGACAGGATAAAATCGAAAACTTAAAAGTCGGTTATTCTTATATGCTTGGACATCCGGGTAAAAAACTGCTCTTTATGGGTCAGGAATTTGGACAGTATCAGGAGTGGAGCGAAGCAAGAGAACTCGACTGGTATTTAACAGCAGAGTCCAGCCATCGTGAATTAAGAGACTATGTAAAAGAGTTGCTGAAAATGTATAAGAAATATCCGGCACTTTATGCAACAGACCACACAGAGGGTGCATTTGAGTGGATTAATGCGGATGATGCCTGCAGAAGTATTTACAGTTTTATCAGAAAATCACCGACAGGAAGAAATAATCTGTTGTTTGTCATTAACTGTACACCGGTAGCGAGGGATGATTATCGTGTCGGTGTTCCGAAAAAGAAACAGTACCGTCTGGTATTAAACAGTAAAGACCCGAAATTTGGTGGGGATGTGCCGGTAGAGAAAACCGTTTATATGGCACAGAAAAAAGAATGTGATGGAAGAGAATTTTCTTTCGCATATCCATTACCGGCTTATGGAGTTGCTGTATTTACATATTAATTAGAGGACGAAGTTTTTGGACTTTTGGGGTCTGAAAACTCCGTAGAAAAAGATTGTAAAGAAGCATTAAAACAGATAGACGAAAAGAGATATACACAAATGTTGGAGAAAGAAGGAATCGAACAGATTCTGAAATATGGAATTGCATTTCAGACGAAGAAGTGTTGTGTAAGAAGAGGCGAGTTGTCATAATTTATACCGGATGTATCCCCAAAATTGATGAAACAAAATATGATGAAGTCTGGTGGATTGTCCGTTCCCCGGATAAAATTCCCACAATAGAAAAGCTGGTGCAGGAACTGAGTCCTTCAAAGGAAGTATTTAAAGCATACAGAAAGGCATTCCACCTTGGAATCTTTGATGAAGAATACTTTCAAACTGTTTATGTACCTGATTTTTTAGACGACCTTATAAAAAATCAAAGTGCGCTAGAGAAGCTTGGATGGTTGTGTGAAAAAAGCAGAGAAAAAAATATCATACTGGGATGTTACTGTGAGGAAGAAGCGCTTTGTCATAGAAGCATTATAGCGGGAATATTGCTTGGAATGGGAGCAAAAATAGAAACGAAAGCAGAGTATATCAAATATTTTAACCAAATCAAGTAAGTCCCCTGCTTCAATTGCGAAAAGCAATAAGCAGGGGTGGGGACTTGCTTGTATCAGGAGGGGGCAAGCCCCTTCTGATAAGCTGCGTAGCAGCTATTTGGTTATGAGCAAGTAGCGAAGCGGATTGCGAATATCCACATGACAACAATGGAGTTTTTGGTTTGAGCCAAAAACTCCATTGTTGTCATTTTATCATTTGTTTTATCATTCGTCGTAGATGTTTACAATTTCTCCGTCTAAAATACGGTTCATATTTTTTACAGCACAGAAGTTTCCACACATACTGCAGGTATCTTCTTTTTCCGGTTTGGCTTCGGCGCGGTAGCGTCTTGCTTTTTCCGGGTCAATACAGATATCAAACATTTCCTCCCAATCTAATTTCTTTCTTGCAAGGCTCATCTGGTGATCCCATTCGATGGCACCTTTTACGCCTTTTGCAATATCTGCGGCATGTGCTGCAATCCTGGAAGCGATGATGCCTTCTTTTACATCATCAAGGCTTGGCAGACGCAGATGCTCTGCAGGAGTTACATAGCAGAGGAAGGAAGCTCCGGATGCAGCAGCGATTGCACCACCGATTGCAGCTGTGATATGGTCATAGCCTGGAGCAATATCCGTTACTAAAGGTCCGAGTACATAGAAAGGTGCACCCTTGCAGATAGTTTTCTGGATTTCCATATTTGCGGCAATCTGGTTCATTGGCATATGGCCAGGACCTTCTACCATAACCTGTACGTCTTTTTCCCATGCACGTGCGGTCAGTTCGCCTAAAGTAACAAGTTCTTCAATCTGGGAGATATCAGAAGCATCTTTTAAACATCCTGGACGGCAGGCATCTCCAAGACTCATAGTGATATCGTATTCACGACAAATGTCAAGAATTTCATCATAATGTTCATAGAATGGGTTTTCTTCACCGGTCATTTCCATCCATGCAAAAATGATAGAACCACCACGGGAAACGATGTTGGTAAGACGACGGTTTGCTTTGAAACGTCCTGCGGTGGCTTTATTGATACCACAGTGAATGGTCATAAAGTCAACTCCATCTTCCGCATGCATACGCACAATATCAATCCATTCTTTGGAAGTGATTTCTTTTAATGGTTTGTGGTAATAAACAACTGCGTCATAAATCGGAACAGTACCGATCATAGCCGGACATTCTTTGGTAAGACGTTTACGGAAGGTGCGGGTATCTCCGTAAGAGCTTAAATCCATGATAGATTCAGCCCCCATTTTGACTGCATTGTTTACTTTTTCGATTTCCATATCCATGTCTTTCCAGTCTCTGGAAATTCCAAGGTTTACATTGATCTTGGTTTTGAGCATAGAACCGATAGCGTTTGGTTCGATTGAAGTATGGAGTTTGTTACAAGGAATGATAACCTGGCCTTTTGCCATATATTCCATTAATTCTTTGACATCCATGTTTTCTTTTTTTGCTGCGATTTCCATTTCTTTTGTGATAATGCCTTTTCTTGCGGCATCCATCTGTGTTGTGTATTCCATAATACATTTTCTCCTTTCGCATTTGATTGATAAGCTTTTGTTTGAAGACGTTTAGCTAATAAAAAAAGGTGCACCCCGACAGGTACACCTTAATCATTCACATAAAATATGCTTCCTACGCCGGCATTATCCGTATCAGGTTCATAGGGTCGAAATCCGTTCGTATTTCTTCTCAACCGACGCGTCAGCTCCCCTTTTCTTTGTTTTTTATATCATATCGTCTATTCTGATATTTGTCAAGCATAGATATAAGACCATTTTTTTAAATCTTTGATAAAATCTTCAACAGCCTGTTCATTTGTTGCCCAGGAGGTGCAGAAACGAAGACAGGTATGGTTTTCATCCGGTTTGCACTGGAAAGTTGTGACATAATTCTCATTGATTTTTTTGGCGAATTCATTCGGGAAAATCGGGAAAAGCTGATTGGTAGGTGAATCGCATAAAAATGGAATCTTGCAGTCGATAAAGCCTTCTTTTAAACGCTGTGCAAGTGCCACACTGCGTTTTCCAAGTTCGAGATATAAATTATCCTGGAAAAGTTCTTCAAACTGTACGCCAATCATCCAACCCTTGGCGAGAATTGCACCACGCTGTTTCATATTAAAACGGAAATGATCTTTTAAATCATCGTTTACTAAAATGAGTGCTTCACCAAACATTGCTCCGTTTTTTGTACCGCCAATATAAGAGGCATCGCATAAATCCGGCAGATCTTTTAAGGTCAGCTGTGTTTCTTCTACGGCAAGTGCCATGGCAAGACGTGCACCATCGATATAAAGATACAGATTATGGCGTTTGCAGAACTGATAAAGTTTCTCAAGTTCTTCTTTTGTGTAGACGGTTCCGAGTTCGGTTGGGAGAGAAATATAGACCAGACGAGGTTCTACCCAATGCTCATTTTCGTGCTGTTTTAAGACCGGACGAATCAGGTCAGCAGTCAGTTTTCCATCGGTACAAGGAATAGAGAGCACTTTATGTCCGCTTGCTTCAATCGCTCCGGTTTCGTGTGTATTAATATGACCGGTATCCGCACTGATGACTGCCTCATAAGGGCGCAGAGCATGCGAAAGAAACGTAAGATTCGTCAGCGTTCCTCCGGTAATAAAATGAATATCAACTCCATAATTTTCCAGTGATTCCTGGATTTTATCGCGGGCATTATCGCAATGCTCATCCAAGCCGTAAGAATTATTCTGGTGGTAGTTGATGGTCTCAAGTGCGCGAAGAATATTTGGATGTGCTCCTTCGCTGTAATCATTCTGAAAACTGTACATAATAAAAATCCCCTTTTTTCAACAACATCTTTCATCTCATTCTAACACAATTTTCGTAAAAAGAAAGTGAAAAGATTTAGAAGAGAAAATTAATTGACGATGGACTGGACAATTTCGAGTTAGTTGTGGTAAAATCCTAAAATAGATGATAAACAGGGGCGGAAGTACTGAAAGTGGAACTTTCGTCCCCTTTTACCGTGCTATATAAAATGTACTCTTGGAGTCTTTAAACATTTGTTTTGGAAAGGAAGTAATTGAAGATGACAAAAATTGATATTTTTTCAGGATTTCTTGGAGCAGGTAAAACAACATTAATCAAAAAGTTATTAAAAGAGGCATATAAAGGCGAGCAGGTCGTTTTAATTGAAAATGAATTTGGTGAAATCGGTATCGACGGCGGTTTCTTAAAAGAAGCAGGAGTAGAAATTCGTGAAATGAACTCCGGATGTATCTGCTGCTCTTTAGTTGGTGACTTTGGAACTGCTTTAAAAGAAGTAATCGCAAAGTATGAACCACAGCGTATCGTAATCGAACCATCAGGAGTCGGAAAACTTTCTGATGTTATCAAGGCTGTTCAGAAAATCGAAAACGAAGTTGAAATCAAATTAAACAGCTTTACAACTGTAGTGGATGCAACAAAATGCAAAATGTATATGAAAAATTTCGGCGAATTTTTCAGCAACCAGATTGAATATGCCGGAACTGTTATCTTAAGCAGAACGGACAAAGCTTCCGAAGAAAAAATTGCAACTGCACTTGAGATTATCCGTGGACTGAATCAGACAGCAGCAGTTATCACAACTCCGATTGAAAAACTTTCCGGAGAAAAGATTTTGGATACCATGGAAAACAACCGCTCTTTGGAAAAAGAATTAATGGATGAAGAAGTTTGCCCGGTATGCGGTGGACATCATGACCATGAGCACCATCACGACCATGACCATGAAGAATGTGGATGCGGACACGACCATGAGCATGAACATCATCATGACCACGACCATGAAGAATGTGGATGCGGACATGAGCACGAGCATGAACATCATCATGACCACGACCATGAAGAATGTGGATGCGGACACGACCATGAGCATGAACATCATCATGATCACAACCATGAAGAATGTGGATGCGGACACGACCATGACCATGATCATCATCATCACCATCATGCAGATGAAGTGTTCACAAGCTGGGGGAAAGAGACAACAAAGAAATATACAAAAGAAGGAATTCATGAGATTCTGGAAGCACTCTCTAACCATAATGACGAGTACGGAATGGTACTGCGTGCAAAAGGTATGGTAGAGGGCGAAGATGGACAGTGGATTTACTTTGATATGGTTCCGGGTGAAGCAGATGTACGTGAAGGTGCACCGGAATACACCGGAAGAATCTGCGTCATCGGTTCTAAGATGAATGAAGCAAATCTGGTCAGATTATTTGGTCTTGCATAATCAAGATACGAGAGAAAAATAACAATACAAATAACAATACAAATAAGTTTGAGGTGTGAGTGTTGAACTGAAGTTTTGACACTCACATCATGATATTTAAGAAAGGTTATGAAAAATGGACGAATTTAAAGTACCGATTTACCTTATGACAGGTTTTCTTGAGAGTGGAAAAACATCATTTTTGAATTTTACACTCGCACAGGAGTATTTCCAGATTGATGAACCGACTCTTTTAATTCTCTGTGAGGAGGGTGAAGAAGAATACGATAAAAAAGTTCTGAAAAAAAGCCGTACTTCTGTAGAAGTAATCGACAGCATTGAGGAGCTGACCACAGAGCGTCTGGTTGCTTATGATGCATTTTATAATCCGGGTCGCGTTATCATTGAATACAACGGAATGTGGCAGGTAAGCAAATTAGAAGAACTGACATTTCCGTCTGGATGGGGAATCGAACAGCATATTGTGACAGTAGATGCAAGTACCTTTCAGGTATACCTTAACAATATGAAATCCCTGTTTATGGAAATGGTAAGAAATGCAGATTTAGTATTATTTAACCGTGCAGATACCGAACTTCCGCTTGCAAATTTCAGAAGAAGCATTAAAGTTGTAAATCCGGGTGCAGAACTGATTTTTGAAGATGAAGAGGGTGAAATCGAGGATATCTTTGACGGAGAAATGCCATTTGATGTCAAGGCCGAGACGATTGAAATTCCAAATGAGGATTATGGAATCTGGTATCTGGATGCGAGAGACCATGCAGATACTTATAACGGAAAGAAAGTTTCTTTTACCGGAATGGTGTTAAAATCCAGAGAATTTGCTAAAAATGAATTTGTACCGGGACGTATGGCAATGACCTGCTGTGCAGATGACACCACATTTTTAGGATTTGTCTGCAAGAGCGATGAAGCACGTCATCTAAAAACCGGAAAATGGGTGAATGTCGTAGCCAAAGTGAAATATGAATTTGTACCGGCTTACGGTGAAACAGGTCCAGTACTCTATGCGATTTCTGTGGATGAGACAGAACCGTTAAAAGATGAACTGGTATATTTTAGTTAAGGAGCTGATATGTATTTAATAGTAGGACTTGGAAATCCAGGAAAACAGTATGATAAAACCCGCCACAATATGGGATTTGATACCATTGATGAATTGATAGACCGTCATCGGATTGCCGGATCTGGAATCGACCGGAAAGCGATGTATGGCAAGGGAGTGATTGCCGGAGAAAAAGTCATTCTTGCAAAGCCGATGACCTATATGAATTTGAGCGGAGAAGCAGTCAGGGAATTAATCAATTATTATAAAATGGATGCAGAGACAGAACTGGTTGTCATCTATGATGATATTGATTTGGACCCGGGACAGATAAGAATCCGTAAAAAAGGCAGCGCCGGTGGACACAATGGAATCAAAAACATTATTGCCCAGCTTGGAACCCAGAATTTCTACCGAATTAAAGTAGGAGTCGGAGCAAAACCAAAGGGATGGGATTTGGCAGATTATGTACTGGGACGGTTTGATAAAGACGAACGTGTTCTGGTCGATGAAGCAATTAAAGAAGCTGCCGATGCGGTGGAATTAATTTTAGCAGAGGGCATTGAAACTGCCATGAACCGTTATAACGCAAAAAAGAAATAGGAATGAAATAAATAAATTGAGGGAGAAAACATGCAGGCACTTTTGCAGCCACTTTCAAAACTTGGTGAATACGAAGAAATTAAAAACAGAATAGAGAAAAATTGTGGAATTTTACAGCTTGCCGGATGTATTGATTCGCAAAAAGCGCATGTCATTTACGGACTGGGTCAGGAAAAGAAGAACCGTCTTGTCATTGCGGAAAATGAATTAAAAGCAAAAGAGTTGTACGAAGATTTGAAATTTTACTATCCGGATGTTTTTTATTATCCGGCGAGGGATTTAATTTTCTTTGAAGCGGATATTCATGGAAATCTGCTTACAAAACAGCGGATGCAGGTAATTGCAGCACTTTTGGAGAAAAAGAGTGTGACGGTGGTGACAAGCATCAGTGGCTGTATGGATTATCTTCTTCCGATTTCCGTACTTAAAAAGCATGTCCTGCATTTTAAAAATGACAGTGTGCTTGATACCGAAGCACTCAAAAAAGATTTGATTAATATGGGATTTGAGTACAATGCGCAGGCGGAGACCCCGGGACAGTTTGCCATGCGTGGTGGAATTGTGGACATCTTTCTTTTAACCGAGGAAAATCCGGTGAGAATCGAGATGTGGGGCGATGAGATTGATTCTATCCGCAGTTTTGATGCCGAAAGTCAGCGTTCCATTGAAAATCTGGACGAGATTACCATTTATCCGGCAGAAGAGATGATACTTGATGATTCGGTTTTGGAAAAAGGTCTGATATCCATTGAAAAAGAGCGGGATAAGACGATACAGGCATTTCGTGATGCCTTTTTGCCGGAAGAAGCCGGACGTATCAAAAATATGGTAAATGAAGCAGTCAGCGCAATGCGGGAATTTCATGATTTTTCATCAGCAGAACATTTTATCCGATATTTTTATAAAGAACCGGTCACTTTTTTAGACTATTTTGAGGAGGAGGATACACTCCTTTTTTTAGACGAAACAAATCATATTTTAGCAAGTGTGGAAGCAGTGGAAACGGAATTCCGTGAGAGCATGAAGCACCGCCTTGAAAAAGGTTATCTTCTGGCAGGACAGACAGATTTATTATGCGGGAAAAAACTGCTGATTCATAAAATTAATCAGAAAAACGGCATTGGAATCTGTACGATGGAACAGCAGAAAGAGGATTGGCAGATAAATGATTCCTTTTATCTGACAACCAAATCGGTAAATTCGTATAATAACAGTTTTGAACTTTTAATAAAAGATTTGAAAAACTGGAAAAAACGGGGATATCAGGTGTTGCTGTTGTCCGGTTCAAGAACAAGGGCGAAACGTCTGGCACAGGATTTATTAAATGAAGGCTTGACGGCGGTTTATACGGAGGATAGAAATCGTGAAATCCATGAGGGTGAGATTGTAACGACGTATGGATATGCCAGAAGCGGATTTGAGTATCCGATGGTGCGTTTTGTTTTGATTACTGAAAGCGATATCTTCGGAAAAGAGAAGAAAAAGAAGCGAAAGAAAACAGAATACAGCGGAAAGAAAATTCAAAGTTTTTCAGAACTTTCGATTGGAGATTATGTGGTTCATGAAAATCATGGATTGGGAATTTACCGTGGGATTGAAAAAGTTACCGTAGATAAAGTAGTGAAAGATTATATTAAAATTGAATATGCGGGTAACAGCAATTTATATATTCTGGCAACTCAGTTAGATTTACTGCAAAAATATGCGGGAGCGGATGCACGTGCGCCGAAGTTAAATAAATTAGGCGGTCAGGAATGGAACAAGACCAAAACAAAGGTGCGTGGAGCAGTAAAAAATATTGCAAAAGATTTGGTTGCTCTTTATGCTGCGAGACAGGAGAAGAACGGTTACTGCTATGAACCGGATACGGTCTGGCAAAAAGAGTTTGAAGAAATGTTTCCATTTGAGGAGACGGAAGACCAGTTAGCGGCGATCGAAGCGACTAAAAAAGATATGGAAAGTAACAAGATTATGGATCGTCTGGTCTGCGGGGACGTCGGATATGGAAAGACCGAAATTGCAATTCGTGCAGCATTTAAGGCGGTTCAGGAAGATAAACAGGTGGTCTATCTTGTTCCGACGACTATTCTTGCACAACAGCATTACAATACCTTTGTTCAGAGAATGAAAGATTTTCCGGTGCGGATTGATTTGCTTTGCCGGTTTAAGACTCCGGCAGAACAAAGAAAAACCATTGAGGATTTGAAAAAAGGGTTTGTGGATATCGTAATCGGAACGCATAGATTGTTGTCAAAAGATGTGGTCTATAAAGATTTGGGAATGTTGATTGTGGATGAGGAACAGCGGTTTGGCGTGACTCATAAAGAAAAAATCAAAAAACTCAAAGAAAATGTGGATGTATTGACGCTGACGGCAACACCGATTCCGAGA